>Ga0316198_10000189_pt1 | contig 28961 bp, 27 predicted proteins | sample OudBieAanoxic_MG_FD_204935 | JGI IMG/M metagenome (GOLD analysis project Ga0316198, IMG submission 204935) | Coastal sediment microbial communities from Oude Bieten Haven, Netherlands - site A anoxic | ecosystem: Environmental > Aquatic > Marine > Coastal > Sediment | place: Netherlands... | reverse complement strand
CAGCGCCTGGCGCCAGGCAGGCTGGTCACTGTTGCGCCGGCCGTTAATTATTTTCCGGCCGAGTCGTTGCATCTGCCTGAGCTTGACTGGTTACTGATTCAGGGTGAAACCGATGATATTGTGCCGCTTGCGCAGGTAAAACACTGGCTGGATTCGCAGAACTGTCAGCCGCAGTTCGCCTTGATCGAGGGCGCGGGCCATTTTTTTCATGGCCGCCTGAGTGCGCTGAGACAAGCGATTATCGACGCATTTTGACCGGGTCAGTATCGTTTGAAGTTTTTGACGAAGCGAAACACATCGTGTGCGGATTTGAAGATCTTGGGGAGCATGTGATCATTGATCGAACAGGTCCAATAGGCCGGTAATACACCGCCTTTAAAAATCGGGCTGGCGCTTACGGATAGTCCGTTAATCTTTTTTTCCACTTTTGCATTCATGCGCGGCACTGACGTAGTGTTTTTTTCGTTTGAAATCGGGGTGAACGGCTTTCCATGGTTTTTCAACTCCCCACTAAAAATTTCACGTGTCAGATGCTGAACTGATTCAGTCTGCTGCACTTGTCGCTGATGGAATCAGCTAACCTGCTAATATTGCAAGGTTTTTCTGATGGTCTTCCGCGGCCAGTAGTTCGGCAGATGAACTAGAATTCAACTATATTATTATATTCTTGTCAATATAAAATTGGGTCTTGGGTCCGCGGATGAATTTCTTTGCTGCAAAGGTCTGCACGGATGTGTCCTGCCGGCATTAAGGACGTCGGACGAAAGAATAGGCATAATAAGCATTTAGCCGGTTGGACGGCACATTAGAGCTATGTACGAGAAATATTTCGGACTGACAGAGCGGCCATTTTCGATCGCGCCTGACCCGCGCTTTCTTTATATGAGTCAGCAACACCGTGAAGCGCTGGCGCATTTGCTATACGGGGTTGGGGAAGGTGGTGGTTTCGTTCAGCTGACCGGCGAAGTCGGCACCGGAAAAACCACTATATGCCGCTGTCTGCTGGAGCAGCTGCCCGATAATGTCGATGTTGCATTGATACTCAATCCGCGGGTAACTGCGCTGGAACTGCTTGCCAGCCTGTGCGATGAACTGCGCATTCAGTACGCCAAAGACACGACCAGTATCAAGCTGTTGATCGATGTCCTGAACGCCTACCTGTTGGATACGCATGCCAGAGGGCGACGCGCCATACTGATGATAGACGAGGCGCAGAATCTCAGTGCGGAAGCGCTGGAAGAGGTTCGCCTGTTGACCAACCTGGAAACCACACGCGAAAAGCTGCTGCAGATCATTCTCATCGGGCAACCTGAATTGAGAGAACTGCTGGCACGCGAGGATCTGCGCCAGCTGTCCCAGCGCATCAATGCGCGTTTTCACCTCGAGCCCATCAGCCGGGCTGAAACCGCTGCTTATATTCGCCATCGTTTGCAGGTATGTGGTGCCAGAGAGTCCATATTCAATGAGAACGCGGTCGATCTGGTGCACAAATTGTCGGCCGGTGTACCACGGCTGATCAATGTTCTATGCGACCGCGCAATGCTGGGCACCTTTGTGGAAGGTAAACGCAAAGTCGACGTTGCGATTGTTCACAGGGCTGCTGTGGAAGTGCTTCCTGAGGAAGGATTGGATGCGCCAAAACAGCCTGTCTGGCCCTGGCTGGCTGCGACTGCCGCCCTGGTGCTGGTGGTGGCACTGGGGTATTTGTTTTTTCCTTTTGGCGGCAGGCCGCAGACCTCCCAGCTCGCCATGGAGCCCGTCGATAAGCCAGCGCACAGTGAACAGCTGACGGCGTCAGCGGAGGCTGTGCCGGCAGCCGCTCCACCACAGGAGTCACTGGTGCCGCCAGCGGCCGAAGTGGCGCCCCCCTCAGTCACAGGTAACCCGTTGGCGCCGCTGACGGTAGCGCTCGCGCAGGCAGGCCCTGATGCGGCGGCCCGGGCATGGTCGGCGCTGTATGGGGTATGGGGCATGCAGTCATCGGCTGTCAATGATGCTCAAGCCTGTGCGCAGGCACCTGCGGCCGGGTTGCGTTGCCTGCAGGGAGGGGGCAGCTGGACGGTGCTAGAAAGCTATGACCGGCCGGCAGTGTTATTACTTGTGGCTGCCGAGGGGCGGCGTGTCCCTGTGCTGCTGCGGGAAGTGCTCGGTTCACGGGTAAAAATCAAGCTTGATGATCGCGACATGGAAGTGCCGATCGCCGAGCTCAAGCGTCACTGGTTTGGTGAGTATCGTTTGTTCTGGAAAACGCCGCCCAACGGCAGCATCTCACTGAGTTACGGCGAGCGTAGTGCCGATGTAAAGTGGCTGCGGGAACAATTGCAACGTGCCACCGGTTTGACCTCCATTGCCCCCGATCCCATGGTGTTTGATGCAGGGCTCAAAGAGCTGGTGCAGACTTTTCAGCGTGACCGGGAACTGAATGTTGACGGTGTGGCAGGTGCACGAACCTTCATTAACCTCAACAACCTCGGCACACAGCCATCGGTGCCGCGGCTGGGCGCACGTGGCTTGAGCGGCTAGCGCAGGTCCGGCCTTATGTCGTACATCCTGGAAGCACTCAAGAAGTCTGAACAGCAGCGGGAAATCGGCCGCGTTCCCGGCATCACCAGCGTGCACGAGAATACGGCAAAACCGGTCAGCGCAAAATGGCTATGGCTGATCGCGGCGATTCTGCTGTTGAATGCAGGCTTACTGGTGTTGTTGTTATGGCCTGAAACTGAACCCGAACCCGAAGCGGTCGCCATGACGACGCCCTTGCGCGAAGCCGTCCCGCCTCAACCGGACCGTCCGGTCGCACCGGCGCCGAGTCAGCCGACGGCAGTTGACAAGCCTGTACCCCGGGTATCGCAAACCGCCAGCATTGAACCGCCGCCTGCACCACCTGCGGCGGAAACGCTAAAGAACCAAAGCGCGGCAAAGCCGTTGCCTGAGGAAACGGTGACAGTTGCTGCCGTATCACCCCCAACGCCGCAAATCGAACAAGCTAAAGTCGAACAGCAGCCCACGCCGGTGATTAAAGCCGACGTACCCGATCTCCCTGTCTGGCCTCAGATACCGAGCCAGCTGTTTCAGCAACTGGGCAGCAACCTGCGCCTCGATGTACATGTATTCAGCGATCAGCCAGAGAAAAGTTTCGTGTTGATCAACATGCGGAAATACAGGGCAGGCGAAAAGCTACAGGAAGGGCCGCAATTGGACGAAGTAACAGCGGAAGGCGTGATCTTGTCGTTTCGCGGCCAAAGATTCAGATTACAAGCACAATAATAGTCAGGAAATCAGTTGATGTTAAAAGAGTTTTTGGCCGTGATTCTGTCGTTGTCTGTGGCGCTGGCAAACGATCCGGTGTCAGCAGCAGATGCCGACCCCAGGGCGAGTACCCGCCAGCTCATTGTCCGGCTCAAGGATGATGGCTTGCGCCGTACCCAGGCGGTGCGTAGCAATGACGCAATAGTGGATATCCGACTGCCGGACGGACGCCCGCTCTACTTTGTCCGGCATTTCAATGGCAACGGAATGGTGTTGCGCCTGCCTGCAGGCGTCAGCCTGGAAGAGGCGCAGCGTATCGCTGAAAAGCTGACAGAAAACCCGCTTGTGGCGTCGGTACAGCCGGACAAGCGCATGTATCCAGCGCTGGTTCCCATTGACCCGGATTACCCCAGCCAGTGGCATCTTTTTGAAGACACGGCCGGCATACGTATGCCAACTGCCTGGGATCAGGAAACCGGCTCAGGCAGTATTGTGATCGCGCAACTCGATACCGGGATTATTCCCCATCGTGACCTGAACCAGGCCCGCATTCTGGCCGGCTATGATTTGATTTCCGATGCCTCCACCGCCAATGACGGTGACGGCAGGGACCCTGACCCCGCCGATACCGGAGATGCCACGTTTGAGGACGAGTGCGGGGTTGGTGTCGGGGCCGAGGCCAGTTCCTGGCACGGACTCGCTGTGGCGGGTGTGATGGTGGCGGAATCGGATAACATCACGGATATCGCCGGTATCGATTTTGCCGCCAGACTGTTGCCAGTGAGGGTGTTGGGCAAGTGTGGTGGTGATATATCGGATGTGGTCGATGCAGTGCGCTGGGCTGCGGGCCTGCGGGTTGCAGGTGTTCCCGATAATCCTGACCCTGCCAAAGTGATCAATCTGAGTCTGAGTGGTGTTGGCGCCTGTTCATTCGAAGAACAGGCGGCTATCAATGATGCAGTAAACGCCGGGGCCGTTGTTGTGGTTGCGGCCGGTAATGAGGCTACCGATGTGGCGGGCATCAGTCCGGCCAATTGCGACAATGTCGTCACCGTCGGTGCAGTGGGTCGCGACGGAAGCCGTGCTGCCTATATGAATGTCGGTGAACAGGTTGACCTGAGTGGTCCCGGCGGCGACGGGGATGTTCCCAATGCTGATGGTATCCTCACGCTGTTTAATACCGGCTCGACAACACCCCTGGCGGATACGCTGGCTGAGATTCAGGGCACCAGCTTTACCACCGCGCAGACGTCTGCGGTGGCTGCCATGATGTGGGCTGTCAGCAGTGACGCCGACGTCAGGCTGGATCCCGGTATGATCCAGGAAATTCTGCGTCGTACGGCTCGGGCCTTTCCGGACGGCAGTAGTTGCGCTCCCGGCATCTGTGGTCAGGGTATTCTGGATGCCGATGCCGCACTGGCCGCTGCGGTGGAACCGGAGTCCGTGCTGGATGGCACCGGTACCGATAGCGGGGGCGGTGGTGGCTGCGTCCTTGTCACTGGCGGATCTTCTCGAGTTGACCCTCTGTTTGTTCTGTTGCTGCTGGCGGCAGGCCTGCGCCGGTGTTGCCGACGCTGAAAAACTGGCTTGTCTGCATAGTTCATTCGTACCACGGGAGCTTTTATGTTACGCGCTATCCAGGATTATTTCCGTCTGAAGATTGAGCCTGATATGCAAGCCGGACCGGACCAGCATGGTTTGCAGTTGGCGACGGCGGCATTGCTGTTCGAAATGCTGCGTGCAGATGAAGACGAGCACCCTGAGGAGCGGCGCACGCTGGAGCGTGCGTTACAGACATGTTTCGCGCTCGATGAAAGTGAAACCCGCCAGCTGGCACAGCTGGCCGAACGTGAAGCAGCGGAGTCGGTATCCCTGTATCAGTTCACCGGCCTTATTAACAGGCATTTTTCGCCGGATGAGAAAATCCGAGTGGTGGAAATGCTGTGGCAGATAGCCTATGCAGACGCTCGTCTGGATCGCTACGAAGAGGCTTTGGTGCGCAAGGTAGCCGAGCTGATCCATGTACCGCACCGCGAATTTATGCAGGCCAAGCATCGGGTGCTGGAAGCTGTGCGATAAAAAAAGGCAGCCGCTCCGGCTGCCTTTCAAGGAACAAAACTTTTCTTGCTTTTTGCCTTCCAGGCCTGGGGTTTTGACATTTCCCTTTGTCAAAATCAGGGTGGTGGTTCTGCTCAGACCATGTCTTTCAGGCCCTTCAGCGGCAGCACCTTGACAACATTGCGCGCGGGTTTGGCTTTAAACACCATGGCCTCACCGGTGAACGGATTAACACCTTTGCGTGATTTAGTGGCCGGTTTGCGAACCACTTTGATTTTCATCAGGCCGGGTAATGTGTACATGCCGGGACCGGTGCGTCTGATGTCGCGCTTGATCAGGGTGTTGAGGGATTCGAATACGGCGCTGACATCCTTTTTTGTCAGGCCGGTTTTGTCTGCGATATAGGTAAAGGTTTCAGCTTTGGTGGTAGGTCTCTTAAGCGCCTTGGCGACAACCTTCTTCTTGGCGGTCTTCTTGGCAGCCTTCTTCTTTACAGCCATTCTATGTGCTCCTTACAGTAGTTGACTGGGACGTGACCGCGCAACGATAGCACAAAGAAAAAAAAGTGAAACCCCTTTGTGCGGTTTCAGGTCTATATTTCAAGTGTCAAATGGCAGTGACGCTGTTAATGTGCGGAAAATACAGTGGCAGATGCTTCTCCAGGGCGTTCAGCTTTGAACATTCGATGCCTGCAATGAGTGTTTTTATCCGGCTTTCATGTCGTGCAAGGGCGTGCATTCTAGGGCCTGTTAACACCAACCCAATAGGCTCTGTTGCGCCCGAAGGGCTGGGGCTCTTTTCCCGCCCAGCGGCGTTATCATTCGCTCATGTAGAAGAACTACACGTCGCTCATTCTGCCTTGCTGGACGAAAAAAAAGTCTCAGCAGAACCTATTGGGTTGGTGTTAACAGGCCCTAACTGGTGCACCGGCAGCTGATTTTAAATGCATGACAGAATCCGAAGCCGCGGCTGCGATGCCGTCGCATTGATCGGGGTGGGAACGCGCGCCTTGATGCAAGCGCACATCAGCTCTGATTCCGTGAGCCTAATCACACTTATCACAGGCAGCCGGGTACTAAGATTTTGCACCCGCCGGCCGATAGCAGAAAAGCATGGTGGAACGCCACGTCGGCCCGCTAACGGGTGTACACAACAGGACAACAGACAAGCAGACTGGAAGAATCAGGAGACCATGGGGGCGGCAAAAAAAATCAACTATAAGAAGGTGTTGCGTGACCTGGTTCCGATTAACGCGCTATCCGAAGCGCACATCGATGAAGTCACCAGTAAAGCCACTTTCGAAGACCTGCGCTCTGGACGCTACGTGTTCAGAAAGGGGGACAGGGACTACCAGTCGGTATATCTGCTTGAAGGCACCATAGAACTCATCGGTGCGGCACGTGAACTAGTCAGCACTGTGAAAGCGGGGTCAGAGGATGCTCTTCACCCGCTAGCACAAAAGCAGCCGCGGCAACTGTCCGCACGTGCTTGCGGAAAGGTCACCGTAGCCCGTATCGATTCCAGGCTGCTGGATGTCCTGCTCACCTGGGACGAGTCAGCCGGTTACGACGTCGTCGAGCTCGACGCCCACGATGATGATGACTGGATGACCCGGATGTTGCAGTCGCAGGCGTTCCTGCAGCTGCCGCCCTCCAACATCCACCAGTTGCTCATGCGCCTTGAGTCCGTCAATACCAGTGCCGGCGATGTCGTAATAAACCAGGGTGATGACGGTGATTACTTCTACATCGTGAGAAACGGCAGGCTTCAGGTAACCCGCAAGGCATCCCCCAAAGGCAAGGAAGTGCTGCTCGCGGAACTGGGTGAAGGGGCGTGTTTCGGTGAAGAAGCGCTGGTATCGGAAACCAGGCGGAACGCGTCGGTGACCATGGCTACCGACGGTATGTTAATGCGCCTGTCCAAGGATGACTTTAATGAGTTGCTTCGTGCACCGCTGGTCCATGAGGCCAGTTTCGCCGAGGCTCAGGAACTGGTTGCAAAGGGCGCGCATTGGCTGGATGTCCGTTTGCCCGGTGAGTTTGAAAACCAGGCAATAAAAAGCGCCAGCAACCTACCTTTGTCTGCCTTGCGTGATCAGTGCGCGGATCTGGATAGTAACACCACCTATATTGTCTGTTGCGATACAGGATGGCGCAGTTCTGCGGGTGCTTTTGTGCTGAGTCAGCGCGGGTTCAATGTTTTTACCCTGAAAAACGGATTCACGGATGTACCCGATATAGCATTGATCGGCAAACAGGTACACGAGCCAGCCGGAGACGGGGGCAGGGATGCTGAAATCATCCCCTTTGATACGGACGGCAAGTCTTCTGTTGAAGCCGTTAGAGGCGAAACTGCCGAATGTGCCCAGGCACAGCCAGTCGATACCGCGCTGATCGATAAACTTGCGCTGCTTGAAAAAGAAAAGGCTTCTTTGCAGCAGCAACTCAAACGCGCAGATAAACAGTCCGCTGAAACGACAGCCGCGTTAAAGGCGGCGAAATCGCGTAATAAACAGGAGCACGCGGATTCACAGCAGGCCAGGCAACAGGTCGAGGAACAGTTACACGCGGTTGAACAGGAGAAACACCGGTTTCGGGTCAATCTGGACGCTGCAACGCAGGCACTGGAGGCCAGCCAGCGTCGTGCTGAGTCCGTGGAGGCTGAGAAGAACTTACTTCAGCAAGAGCTCGACCGCCTGCAGCAGACCCTGTCACAGGTGCAGGCGTCCGCCGATGGTCGCGACAGCGCACTGGCTGCGGAACTGGAGCAGATGGCAAAACGCCTGGATCAACAGCAGCAGACGCACGAGAAGCAACGTCGTGAGCTGGATCAGGAACTCAGCCAGCTGCGTAAAGAGCATCAGGAGCTGGGGCAGCACGCCGGTGCTGTTGACGGAGAGCGGGAGGCCGCTTTCCGGGAGCTGGAACAGGTCAGGCAGGAACTGGCATCGACCCAGCAACAATTGGACACCCAGCAGGGTGAAGCCAGTGAGCAGCAGGAGTCGCTGAACCAGCGACTGCAGCAGCAGGAAAAGGAGCTGGAGGAAGAGAAAAACCGTCGCCAGTCCCTGGAGCAGCAAAGCAGTGAACTGGATGACAGTCGCAAAGAGCTGGAACAACAGATACAGTCGGTTAGCGAACAAGCCGATGCCGGTCAGTCCAGAAACGCGGAACTGGAGGCGCAGCTGGCTGCCAATGAGCAGAAACTGCAGGAAGTTACCCAGTCGCTGACAGATGCCGCTTCACGCGAACAGTCTCTCCAGGCACGGCTCCAACAGGCGGAATCGGAAACCGGGACACAACAGGCTGAACTCCATGAACGCATCGCAGCCTTACAGCTACAAATTGACGAACAGACCAGCCAGCACCAGCAGCAACTTGAAGAAACCCGTCAGTCACTGGAGCAAGCCGCTGAGCGCGAGCGGCAGCTCGAGGAGCAGCTGAAACAGCGGCAGGGCGATGCCGGCCAGATCCAGCAGGCGCTTGATCAGGCTGTCTCTGATGCCGATGCGTTGAGGAAGCAGCTGGATGAGGCGAAGCAGCAGTCTGCAGCGTCTGAAAAGCGGGTCGCAGAACTGGACTCGCGTCTCAGTAGTATTGAAAAAGAACACGCATCTGACATAGACAGTCTGCGGGAAGCCTTGACCCGCGCCCAGGATGAGCGTGAAAACGTCTCGCGCGAACAGACACGACTGATGGGCGCTGTGCGTAAAGCCGAGGGTGATCTGGAGCGCGCACGCCAGGATCACGAAACCGACGTCCACCGGCTGCAAAAGGAATTGAAGGAGGCGGCAGGGGAATCCAGTGCAGGACTGGCCGCCGAGCTGGATGCTGTAAGGGAACAGCTGGGACAGGGTGCGCAGCAACGTGACGACCTGGAAATTCAACTGGGTGAGCGTAGTGCGCAGCTGGAAAGTGCGCAGGCCGAGGCAGAACGGCTCAGCCAGCGACTGAAACGGGCACAGGAGACTGCCAGTCAGGCTGAGCAGCAGCTCATTGAAGCGAATCAGGCGGCCAATGAGGAAATGACAATCAGGCTGGATGCCGAACAGCAGGCGCAGCAGGCGTTGCGTGAGCAGCTCGATACAGCCATCTCGGAACGCAATCAGCACCAGGAGCGGCTTACGGTGCTGAACCACGAGCTTGAGGAACAGCGTAGCGCGGTTCAGCAGGCACAGGGCGAAGCGGCGGCGAACCGGAGCAGTGCGCAGGCTTTGCAGGACGCCGAACAGCAGATGCAGGTTTTGCATGCACAGTTGCAACAGCTGGAGCAGGCACTCGGCGAAGCCCGCAATTCACAATGCCAGGCACAGCAGGAAGTCGACCAGTTGCGTGCCGAAGCCGAGGTAAGCCGTGGTCTGGAAAAGATGCAGGCTTCGGTGGGGGACACTGAAGAAGCGCTCCATGCAGAGCTGGTGGAGAGCAAGACGCAGGTAGAGACTGCGGTTCGTTTGCGTATCCAGGCGGAGGAACAGGCCGCCGGCCTGCAACAGGAAATTGATCGTCTGCGGTTTGAAGTGAGCCAGGCAAGTGCTGTTGACAGTGTGGATGAAGAGGAAGTCCGGGTTCCTTCTCTGGATGACACTGATCCACAGGCAGCGTCTCTGCTGATACCTGGATTGGATGATCAGGACGATTATGTCACGGCACCTGAAGAGAGCGACGGTTCGAAGATAGACCATGAGGCTGTTGTGCCTGCATTCGCAGTGGACGCCGCTGACGCAGATAAAACCGGAGGCGCGAAGATACTGCTGATCATGCTGCTGACAGTGGGTCTGGCAGCGGCGGGCGCCTATTGGTGGTTTGTTCATAAGCCTTCGCTGGAGTCGTCGACCAGCGCGCAAACGCCGGGCGCGGTGGCGTTGAAAACAACCGCTGCGGAAGACGCAGACCCGCCAACTGCTGTCGAGCATCCGCAGCAGGCTGAAACGCAATTGCACAAGGACGGGTCGCAGCAAGTAAGCGACAGGCCGAAAATACTGCCGTCGTTCGCCAGGGGGATGTCGGATTCGCCGATACCCGCCAATGCCGGTACCAGCATCGACGATGAGGCCGCTGCGCAGGAAGTGCCGGCAGCAACGCAACAGGACGCCGCAGGGAAACCCGCTGTCGAGGTGGAAGAAGCGGCAGAGCCTGTGCAAGCGCAACCGGCACGGACCTTCCGGGAAGCCCTGAAGATAGGTGGTGCTGCGCCAACAATGGTCGAGTTCGGCGAGGACAGCTTCGACATGGGCAGCAGTTCGGCGTCGCCGAATTTTGCGGAACGGCCACGCCACCGTGTTAGCCTGAAACGTTTTGCCATTGCTAAACATGAAGTGACATTTGACCAGTACGATCAGTTTGCCAAAGCGAGCGGTCGCAGCCGGCCCAACAGTGCCGGCTGGGGACGGGGTATACGTCCGGTGATCAATGTGAGCTGGCAGGATGCCGTGGCCTATACGGACTGGTTGTCAAAACAGACCGGCAGTCGTTACCGCCTGCCAACGGAAGCGGAATGGGAGTTTGCCGCGCGTTCCGGCAGTGACAGGCGCTTCTGGTGGGGGCACAAAGTCGGTGAGGGCAATGCCAACTGTTTCGACTGTGGCAGTGAATGGTCCGGCAGCAAGACCGCGCCGGTCGGCAGTTTTGCGGAGAGCGCCTATGCGATGCATGATATGGCCGGCAACGTGATGGAGTGGGTGCAGGACTGTTACCGTGCCGGGTATGCGGACGCACCGCAAGATGGCAGTGCCGTGGAACTCGGCGGCTGCAAGGAGCGAGTGGTTCGTGGCGGGGGGTTCGACAGTCCGGCGGATTTGCTGCGCAGCGCCAGCCGCCACCGGCGCGCACCGAAAACGCGTCTCGATAACCTGGGTTTCAGGGTGGTCAAGGAATTTTAGTCTTAGTTGAAATCGGTATCCGTTCGACCTAATCTGTGCTACCCATGGCACGTGTGCTCGCCGTGGGTGTTGCCACCCTCGACATTATCAATGAAGTTGAATGTTATCCTCCGGAAGATGGCGAGGTGCGCGCGCTGGCGCAGGAAGTCCGGCGTGGCGGTAACGCAAGTAACACGCTGGTGGTGTTGAGTCAGCTTGGCCACCGCTGTGAATGGGCCGGCGTTACCCTTCAGGATCCCGCAGCGGAGACTATATTCAGCGAGCTTGAACGCTATGCCATAGGCAGCCGATACTGTCGGCGGCTGAGTCAGGGCAAGATGCCGACGTCCTGCATCACTGTCAGTCGTGCCACCGCTTCCCGCACCATTGTGCATTACCGTGATTTGCCTGAGTATGATTATGAGGCCTTCGGCGCTATTCCATTGCAGGGATTCGACTGGCTGCACTTTGAGGGGCGCAATGTTGCGCAGACGCTGTTGATGATGCAGCGGGTACGGGCGCAGCTGCCGGGGCTGCCGGTTTCGCTGGAAGTGGAGAAACCGAGGCAGGGTATCGAGGCGCTGTTTCCGTTCGCCGATCTGATTCTGTTCTCGGCGGCTGTTGCAAGGCACTATGGATATTCCGCCGCAGAGTTGCTCAGCGAAGCGCAAAAACAGGCGGTCAACGCGAAACTTGTCTGTACTCTTGGTGCAGAGGGTGCGGTTGCCCGCAGTCGAGAGGGGGAACTGATCCGTAGCAAGGCTTTTCCTCCACAGCAGCTGGTCGATACACTGGCTGCCGGCGATACCTTTAACGCTGCCATGATCGATGCCTTGTTACGTGGTGTGCCGTTGGCTGATGGCTTGCGTTTTGCCTGCCGGCTGGCGGGTAAGAAATGCGCTCAGGCCGGTCTGCACGGTCTGAATATTCCGCCACGGGATGGCTGATCGATGGCTGAAAACAGGATACCGCTGTGTGATCTGAACGATCTGCCGCACGGGTGCAGCCGGGGTTTCAGTGTTAAAACCTGTTTCGGCTATGAAGATATCTTTGTAGTACATAAACAAGGCCGCTTATTCGCCTATCGCAACAGCTGTCCGCATACCGGCGGGCCGCTGGACTGGGTGCCAGACCAGTTTCTCAATCTCGACGGTGACCTGATTCAGTGTGCGACACACGATGCCTTGTTTCGTATCGAAGATGGTACCTGTATAGCCGGTCCGTGTGCCGGACAGGCGCTGACGCCTGTCTCAGTCGACATCGGCAACGAGGAGATTTTTCTCAGACTGGATTAGTAGTAATGGGTGAAATGAATGGCACTGAGTTAAGCCTATTCAGCTCATTGCAGGTCGAATTCATTCGACCAACCAGCTTGCCATTCCATCTATCATCCCGGAAATAGCCACGATGTGGGTAGCTGCCAACAGCTACTGGCCGAATAAATTCGGCCCTACAAATTCAAAGTTCAGTTCACGCTTCGATGGACTCAAGCAGTGTATCGATAACAAAACCGGGAAGAGTGGTGGGCGCCTGTGTCGCGACCGTTGCCAGCTGTAGTGCTGGGGATTCATTACCCGTGGAAGTGTCGGGCAACCGCGTTTTCACGCTCCCTTGGTGTGGGCAATCCAGTTCCTCGCCCGGGTATTCCTTACCACTTGCCATATCAAATACGAATGCCATGGCGCACCTCCTTAAGGTGGTCGCAGCTGCCAGCGCAGCCTTCAAAATGCTATCGGCTCCGGGGTATAAACATTAAATCAAAGTTTCGTTCATCTCGCCGGCATCCTCCCAACTCTCTGATATTAAACTGTATTCGTGAGCAAGGTCGGTGGAGCCGCTGCAGTCCTCCGGTGGTTCGATGGCTTCGGGCTGCATGGGGCCCCACGCTTCCGGGTCCAGTTATTCAACTGTCCCGTGGTCATACTGCGACGCCGTGGTATCGTCTTCGTCGTCCTCGGCAACGACTTCAACTGTGTCGCCAATATTGTTCTGGTAGCAATCACCGATGCCGGGATCAGGTTCAGGAGCCATAGTGGGTTTACCTCCATGTGTAAACTGCTGATACTTGGCACACCGAGAAACTGTTGGCCGCAGTACGAGGTGCAGCAGATGGTGGTTGTGTATCTGCACTCTGACCGATTTATGGGCGTATAAATCTGTTTTTGCAAGCAAACGTGATCGATTGTGGGGATTTCAGTATGGCCATTAAGGTGGTGGTGGACGCTGCGCAGCTTCCGGCAGGTGTCGACTTTCCGCAGCTCGACGCTGCGAAATACGGTTGGGAGCAGTATCCGGCCTTGACCGAGGAGGATATTGCCGAACGCTGTTGGCGGGCTGATATCGTGGTTGCACTGGCCACCCCGATTGAACAGACAACACTGGAAAAAATGCCGCGTTTAAAATTACTGATCGCAGCGGCAGAGGCCTGTCGTCATCTCCAGCAGGATGCTTTACGGCAATATGGCGTCGAACTGCTGACTTTTCCGTCAGCCCAATGCAGAGAGTCGGCCGAGGCAGAGGATTTGTGCGGCCGTATTTCACTAGCTGTCGATCAGTACATCAGGGAGTTACAGGATAAGGGGCGCCAATCTTGAGCTGGTGGGGCAAACTGCTGGGGGGTACTTTCGGTTATTTGCTCGCCGGTCCCCTGGGGGCGGTGATCGGTACCGCATTGGGGCACAACTTTGACAAGGGCCTGACCGGCGCGATCCGCGCCCACTTCGAACCCGGTGCGCAGGAGCGCGTGCAGACGGTATTTTTCACAGCGCTTTTCTCTGTCATGGGTCATCTGGCGAAAGCGGACGGCCGGGTTTCGGAAGACGAAATAGAACAGGCGCGCAATATCATGCGGCGCATGAACCTTAATGAAGATATGCGCCGTGCGGCTATACGTTTGTTCGAGCAGGGCAAACAGCCGGATTTTCCCCTGGCGGATATCCTCGCTCAGTTCCGCCAGGAATGTCTGCGGCGTCGCAATCTGATGCAGATGTTCATGGAACTCCTGTTGCATGCGGGCTACGCGGATGGAAATCTTAAGGCGGCTGAGCGTGGTGTGCTGGAGCAGGTACGGCAGCAGCTGGGCTTTACTGTCCAGGAGTTCCAGCACATCGAAGCGCTGGTGCGCAATGCCAGGCATTTCGGTGGGGGTGGGTTCGGACAGGAGCCACCGCTGTCGCCACGGGCTTCGTTGCACGAGGCCTATGAAATTCTGGGTGTAAAATCCAGCGCCAGTGACGCTGAAGTTAAAAAAGCCTATCGGCGATTAATGAACCAGCACCATCCGGACAAGCTGGTGGCCAAGGGTCTGCCCGAGGAGATGATGAAACTGGCAACCGAGAAGACCCAGGAAATCAAAACGGCCTATGAATTGATCAAGAAAAACCGTGCGCAGGCTTAATCTGAGTATGTGGCGTAGCCGCTCTCCGCTTGCAGGACTCGCTGTACCCCAGGTCACCCTCTCCTCCAGGGGACCCTCTCTTGCTGCGCAATTCACCTTGTCTCGCCTGACGGCGATTCACCTTGTGAATACATCCCTGTAGGCTCGACGGCCGCGTCCATGCGGCCGACGGTCCTGCGAGCGGAGAGCGGCTAACCCACGTAACGGCCGCCGGCTGCCACCGCGATCACAATCAGGCCCAGGCTGAGGTTGATGCCAACGATTGTTCGGATCTGGTTGAGCTGTTTAGCGGCTTCCGGCCACTGTTCAGTGATGACGGCTTCCTTGAGCCGGCGGAAGGGTGCGAAATACAGGTGCATGTATAAAAGCACCATCAGCCAGCCCAGGCCGTGCATGATGTGAACGTGCAGTCCGACGGCGGACATTCCACCAAACAGCTTGAACACCATCCAGTAACCGCTGGCCAGCAGCACCAGCACTGATAACCATACCCACGGGAAAAAGCGTGTGAAAACCTGTGACCAGAGTGGCAGTCGTTGGGGAGGCTCCAATTGCTGAACCGCCACCGGACGCAATACCTGGTGCGCAAAGAACATGCCGCCGACCCAGAGGACGGCGGAGAGCAGGTGCAGGCTGATGGCCAGAACGGATAGTGTCATAGGGCGTTACCTGGGTTGTTTTTCGAAATTGGTTTTCAACCAGCCGTATATGCGGCTGTTGAGCGTGTCTTCCATGCCGACAAAGAAATGATCAGCGCCCTCGATTTCCAGCTGCCGGTAGTTCGAATTGCCGGCTTTCAGGGCGGCTTTTTTGCGCGCTTTCACCGAGCGCAATACCGTCGCCAGGTCACGGCTGCCATACAGGTCGAGTACCGGGATGCGGATTTTCTCCAGTGCCAGAACGCTGTTCATTTTTTCGTCGGCAGCGGTCGCGCTGAGGCCGATGGCGATAAACCCCTGTATTCCCTGTTGTCCATTGCCGCTGAGATAACTGGCGGCCATGCCTGCGCCGAGGCTGTGGCCGATCAGCACGACGGTCTGGTTGCCCTGATCACGCAGGAAGCCGATGGCCGCGTCGATACGGGGTGCGACTTCATCGAACAGGGGCGCGTAGTCTTTCAGCGTCGCATCATTGGCCAGAATCGGCATCTGGATGGAAAGTGTCGACCAGCCGTGATCGGGCAGGTCGCTGCGCAGGGGATTGATGATGTCCGGCCAGTCAGGGTGAGCGCCAATACCGTGTGCCAGAATCAAGGCGCGACCGGTGGGGCCGTCGCTGGCCTCGGTGAAAATGCCCATGAAGGCGGTGCCGCCGGCCTGCAGTTGAACCGCTTCCCCCACCAGCAGGCCATCGGCGATCTGCTCCGACCAGCGCTTTTCCTTCTCAAGGTCCGAAGTGGCTCCGCTGCAGATCCAGGGGGCCGTTAAAAAACCGGATAATATCATAATCTTTAATGATTTTTTCATAATGTGCTCAGGGCTGTTGTCAGGGTGGACCATTCTATCTCTCCGGGCAGGCTGCAATCGTTCCGATGATCGGGTAAAGTGCGCGGTCTTGATTTGCAACCAGAATTCAACTTCATGAGGCCCGGATTATGCCAGATTACAAAATCGCACCCTCTATTTTATCAGCGGATTTCGCCCGTCTGGGCGAAGAAGTGGATAACGTCCTCAAATCCGGGGCCGATATTGTCCACTTCGACGTGATGGACAACCACTATGTTCCCAACCTGACCATTGGCCCGCTGATCTGCGATGCCTTGCGCAAGCACGGAGTGAGCGCAGAGATCGATGTGCACCTGATGGTCAAGCCGGTCGACCGCATCGTTCCTGATTTTGCCAAGGCTGGTGCCAGCTACATCACCTTCCACCCGGAAGCCAGCGAACATGTCGATCGTACCCTGCAGCTCATTCAGGCGGAGGGTTGCAAGTCCGGTCTGGTATTCAATCCGGCCACACCGCTGGACTACCTCAACTACGTCATCGACAAAGTCGATATGGTTCTGCTGATGTCGGTAAACCCGGGGTTCGGCGGCCAGAGCTTCATTCCCAGTGCGCTCGACAAGTTGCGCGAGGCGCGCAGTATGATCGATGCTTCAGGCCGCGATATACGACTGGAGATCGACGGTGGCGTGAAGGTCAACAATATCCGCGAGATTGCCGCAGCGGGCGCGGATACCTTCGTGGCCGGCTCCGCTATTTTCGGCGCAGCACAGGACAGCGACCCCAACGACTACGACACTGTGGTAGCGGCGATGCGCGACGAACTGGCAAAAGTTGGCTAAGGATCGGTGGCCGATGGCAATGGTAAGAAACATATGACTATCAGAAAGCCGGAAATGATTCTCATCGATGTTGACGGCACCATGGTCGACAGCGTGCCGGACCTGGCATTTTGTGTCGATGAAATGATGCGCGCGCTCGGACGTGAGCCCCGGGGTGAGACGCGGGTGCGCGACTGGGTCGGAAACGGTGTTGAACGCCTGGTGCGCCGGGCCCTGACAGGGCAGCTCGATGGCGAGCCGGATGAGGCGGATTTCGACAGCGCTTACCCGATTTTTCTGCAACTGTATGCCGACAATACCTCCAGGCGCTCGCTACTCTACCCGGGCGTGCGTGAAGGGCTCGATTACCTCAAGGCTGCCGGTTATGCGCTGGGTTGTGTGACCAACAAGGCCGAGCGGTTTACCATACCGCTGCTCAAGGATCTGGGTATCTATGATCAATTTGAAATCGTTATCTGCGGCGATACTCTGGAATACAGTAAGCCACATCCCGCACCGTTGCTGCATGCAGCGGAGTTCTTCAAGGTCGGTCCGGCGCAGGCATTGATGGTCGGGGATTCTATCAGCGATGTTAAAGCGGCGCGCGCTGCGGGTTTCACCATCGCCTGCGTGCCCTATGGCTACAACCACGGTGAGGATATACGTGGCGCCGAACCCGACGCGCTGATCGATACCCTGGCCGACCTCAGAACCGAACTCGAAAACGCTGCATGATGCCCGCCATGGAGTCAGAGTCGCCCGAACACAGGGAACGAGGGTGGCGCTGAAATGCCTCATCGGTGAGGATCATGACACCTGATATATTCCAGCAACTGGTCAAACGCGGCCATAAGCGTATACCGGTCACTCGTGAAGTGCTGGCCGACCTCGATACGCCCTTAAGTACCTATCTGAAACTGGCCAATGGCCGCTATTCGTATCTGTTCGAATCCGTACACGGTGGTGAAAAGTGGGGGCGTTATTCCATCATCGGCCTGCCGTGCCGAACCGTGGTGCGCGTCCATGGTGCGCGTATAGAGATTCACAGCGATGGTGTACTGGTCGAAGACCTTCGACACAACGATCCCCTGCAATGGATTGAAGCCTTCCAACGGCGTCACCAGGTACCGGAGATTGCAGCGCTGCCGCGTTTTTGTGGCGGGCTGGTAGGCTACTTCGGTTACGATGCGGTGCGTTATATCGAAGCGAAGCTGAAAGACGTCGAGCAGGAAGATCCGTTGCAAACGCCGGATATTCTGCTGATGGTGTCGGACGAAGTCGTGGTGTTCGATAACCTCAGTGGCAAGTTGCTGATGGTGGTGCACGTCGATGCCAGCCATACGGATGCCTGGGCATGTGGCCAGGCGCGCCTCGATGAGCTGATGCAGCAACTGCGCCAGCCGGTGGCTATTCCCGGAGCGCTGAGAGAGTCGCGCCAGGTGGCGGAAGAGGATTTTGTCTCCGGTTTCACCCGTGAGGGCTTCGAAGCCGCGGTGCGGCGCGTAAAAGAATACATCGTGGAAGGCGATGCCATGCAGGTGGTGTTATCACAGCGCTTATCGATACCCTATCACGCACCGCCGCTGGATCTGTACCGCGCCCTGCGCAGCCTGAATCCGTCACCCTATATGTATTATCTGGACCTGGATGATTTTCATATCGTCGGTTCATCCCCGGAGATACTGGTGCGTCTGGAAGACGGCGTGGTGACCGTCAGGCCCATCGCCGGTACGCGCCCGCGGGGCAGGGACGAAGCCGAAGATCTGCTGCTGGAGAAAGAACTGCTGGCCGATCCGAAGGAACTCGCCGAACACCTGATGTTGATTGACCTGGGTCGTAATGACGCCGGACGCGTCAGTAAAATCGGCACGGTGGAACTGACCGAAAAGATGGTTATCGAACGTTACTCGCACGTCATGCATATTGTCTCCAACGTGGTGGGCAGGATTAATGAAGGCATGTCGGCCATTGACGTGCTGCGCGCGACCTTTCCGGCGGGCACGGTCAGCGGTGCACCCAAGATCCGTGCCATGGAAATTATCGATGAGCTGGAACCGGTCAAGCGCGGCGTCTATGCCGGTGCCGTGGGTTACCTGTCTTGGACCGGTAATATGGATACCGCTATTGCCATACGCACGGCGGTCATCAAAGACGGTGCGCTGCATATCCAGGCGGGTGCCGGCATTGTGGCGGATTCTGTGCCGGCCAATGAATGGGCCGAAACCATGAACAAGGGGCGCGCCATATTCCGCGCTGTATCCCAGGCGCAGGCCGGCCTGGACGGCAACAAGGGACAGTGAGTGGCGTCACTTTTTAGCGCGATTTTTCCTCACCGGGCTGCGCTTTTTTTTCGCCGGCGGCGGTGGTTTTCTGAGCTTTCCGGTGTTCAGCTCCAGCATGAGTTCGTGGGTCTGCTCGCCACGCTTGAGCGTGGCACTGGTGGCGTTGACGCTCTCCACCACCCAGCCCTGATGCTGCGCACCTTCAGCCAGGCGCAACAGGGTGTTGCTGCTGATGTCACGTATCAGCGCGACTTTGGACACCGGGGTGAGCGCTATACCCTCCAGACGCATCGTCAGCTTGGACTGCGTGCCAGGCTTGAGGGTGGCGGCCTGTTCGGGGGTGGGCGGTTCCGGTGGGGTACGGCCTTCGGTAAACAGGGGGCGTTCGAGAATTTCACTGAAGGCCTCAAAATCGGGTGCCGTGTAGCTGACCCGGGTCAGCTGGGCATTATCGGCCGCGGTGGTGGGTTGCGCATCGATCACAGTCGGTGTTCCATCCTGCCGGGACAGTACAACCCATTCGAAAACCACAATAACGCCCAATAAGACACAGGCTGTCAGCAGTACGGGGGTCAGTCTATTGGCAAAGGAGATGTGCTTCATGATGAATGCGGCATGTATCCAATCAGTTCCATATCGATATCCAGCGTTTGCAGGGTGGGGGCCTGTCCGCGAACGCGTCTCCCTCTGCTGGCGCGCACCGATACATTATCCATAAAGACGAAGGGCTCACCGGTCTCGATGACGTAAAATGCCTGGATGATGTTCTCCAGTTCACCGCGTATGCGTACTTTCAGGCCAACGCGGTCGAAACCTTCTTCCTGCCGTGTGGTGAGGATCTGGGTACTCACCACCTCGGCATTTTTTGACACGATGATGCGCTTTACCAGGCGCTGAAGCTCGGCCGCCGCCAGCGCCGCGCTGTTGCTTTTCAGGTACTGCGTGTCGCTGGTTTTCCAGCTTTTGAGTTGCTCATATTGCGGCTGCAGGGTGTCGCCTATGGCTGCGGCGCGCTGCAGCTGTTGCAGGCGGCCTTCCAGGCCGGCAATGGTATCCCGGTAGTGCTGGTTCGCCAGCAGCACCGGTAACACGGTGATGCTGAACACAAGCGCCAGCGCCAGCAGCAGGATCGCCAATGCCAGCAGCCGGCGTTGTTTGCGATCCAGTTTTTCGATCATGGCGTTAGCCCTCGCGTTTCCGCGGACAGGTGAAATCGCTCGACGTCAGAACGTGGAATCTGGGTGACCGGGGAGCGGAAACGCGGATTCTGCAGGATGGACGAGGATTCAATCAGCGGGATCAGCGCCGCGGCCGAGGCCGATTGCCCCTGGATCTCCAACTCGGATCCCTTGATATCCAGGCGGGTGATCCAGGTGTCGTCGGGCAGAATGCGGGTGAGTTCATCCAGGAGCTCCAGCACCGGCCGCGATGACCGCTTCTTGTCGGTCAAAAAGCGGGAGTTCGCCGTCAGCTGGTCCACCTCTTTACGCAGCCGGCGGGCTTCCTCAGCTTTCGCGCCGGCCGTTTCCAGCAGCGGCTCCAGCGCCTCGATCTGTTGACGTTTGTTCAGCAGGGGCAGGGACACGGCGCCGACCAGCAGCAGCAGGGTCAGGGCGCCCAGCGCCAGGTTGACCAGTTGCGGTGTGATGGCTTTGCGCTGGCGGTTAGCGGCAGGCAGCAGATTGACGGCGGCGAAGCCACCGCTCTCGCCGCAGTTGATGGTCACTCGATCGGGGTGCAGGCCACGTTGATCAAGGCGGGCGAGCAGTTCGTCCAGCATGCGGCGCGTCGCCAGCACCAGGTCTACTGTCAGCGTGCGTTCCGCCGAAGAGCGCGCGACGATGGAAAAATCATAATACACCTGCTCGGCGGTAAAAGGCGTCTGGCGATCCATTTCAAAGGATAATACCTCGCGCAGATTCTCCTCTGCTGCGAGCGGCAATGTGAGCGACCGGGCCAGGACCTTGTCCTCCGGCAGGCACAATACCAGCTCACGGGCCCGCTGATGCAGCTCGTCTTCCGCGGACAGTTGCAGCGGCGTTTCCCCCGCCTGGTCCAGCTCGTAGCGTGTCAGCTCCGCTTTGTTCTGTGCCGTGCCCTGGCTCATCACCAGCTCTGTGCCGTCCAGTTCCAGGAGCAGATGCTGGGCACGGGGCATCAGCGCCCGACGCACCCGCGGCGGCAGCATGCCTCTCAGCTCGCTGCTCCACCAGGACCAGAATGCTGCAACGCCGCGCCACAGTGGTGCGCTGAACTTGATGTGCAGATGTTGTTTGCTGAGTTGCATGCGCGTCCTGTTATCCGGGGGTCATTTTCCTCGACCTGGCGGGCTCATGCCAGGAAAGTATTTTATAGGGCTCATCACCACTCCGTGCAATCCTGAGCACCGCTTCCACCGATGCCCGCGCACCGCTGTTGCTGGTGGCCCAGGCGGTGATATGGAAGGGGCCGACAGCCTGTGCGTTTTCATCCGCAAGGCTTCCATCGGCCTCGTCCGTCGGGTCTGCAGTGGTTTCGTCTTCCCGGCCGGTCAGTGCCGACAACAGCCAGGGCGGTGCGTATTTCAGGTTGATTTCGGCGCGCCGCGAATGAACGGTCAGGTAGGGCGCCAGCCGTTCGAACAGTTCATGCGTCATACCCAGTACATAGCGCAGCTCATCGATGCTGGTAAACAGCCCGTCACGCGCGCCCCAGTCTACACCGGCATGTCGGTAGTCGTTGTCTTCGGCGCCATGCAGACGCCGCAGCTTGTCTTTGTCGCGCCAGTCGAGGATGGTGTCGACCAGCTGTTGGCGCAGGGCCTCTTCGACACCCGCTGCGTCCAGTACCGCACCCAGCTGTGTGATGTCCGCCTTGTTCAGGTCAAGCAGGCCGCTGGCATCACGAATGGCAATATTAACGCTGCCGCTGTCCAGCTGTAGCTGGCGAGGGCTGCCGTCAAACGGCCAGCGCGTGTCTGCATTTTCGATGAACAGCTCCGCAATGGCGCGATTGATACCGGCCTCCGCCAGGGCGCGGGCCGTGGCAGTGCCGACATGGTTGAAGGCGAGACTGGTTTCGATGCGTATATTACGCGCATGGCTGGAACCGATCACGGTGATCAGCACCACCAGCCACAGCACCACGACCAGGGCGATGCCGCGTTGCCGGCCGCCAGGCGCGTCTGTGCCCGGCAGTGAATGCCTGTCGCAACGGGCGCTGTTGATTGCCCGGTAAAGTCGCGGTCTCATTGGCCACCACCCGAAGGCAGGGCAAGATACAATTCAGGCCACGGCTGTTGACCCTCGTTCACTTCCAGCCGTACCCGTAGCAGCTGCGGATAGCGCGTTGCATCGGCCGCCCAGCGCCGGTGCCAGCGGGGTGGCTGCACGTTCCTCCTGGCCCTGCCTCTGCCTTTGGCAGCGTCATTGCCCGGACTGCCGAAATACTCGAATGACACACGCTGCAGTCCCTCAACCAGCAGCACCTGTTGATCCCTTGCCGGTCTCTGGAATGTCTCTGCGTCGGGATTGAAAGGGACAAAGGACAACATCAGATCGGTATCGGGCCCCTGTTGTCGCGCGAACATGCCGTACTCGAACAGTCCTGCCTGCCGGTGTTGTTTGGGAGACGGTGCAACAAAGCGCAAGCGGTTGGGTGCACCCTCAAAGGCGATGCGCTTTTTTTTGTCTTCCGGCCAGCTCATGGGTATGACCTGATGGACCTGGCGCCGCAACAGATCCGCCACGGCGCGGAATCTTTCATTGTCGGAGGCGCGTGTGACCCCGGCTTCCCAGCTTCTCCCGCCCAGGCGCAGGGCGCCAAAGGCCGTGGTCATGATCACCGCCATGATCACCACCGCCACCAGCACTTCCAGCAGTGTGAAGCCGCCGTCCCGTCTGATTGCCCGAACTCCGTGCAAACCCGGATATTCCGCGGCAGGTGACGTGCGTGCTTGGCGAGGTGTCGGCAGCAGGGATGCTGCCGTCAAGCCTCCACGGATGGATGTACGGCGTCCTCGCCAAGCACGCACGTCACCTGCTGCGGGCTTCACTGGCCTCGACTGGCAGTCGTTGTGCGGTCGCACCACCATCAGCCCTGTCCTTCAGCGCCCGGACGTTTCTGCACCCGCAGGCTGTTGAGGGTGATCTGCTGCTCACGCCCGTTATGTGTCCAGCTGACTTCTACAGTGACGTGGTAAGCTGACACCGGCAGCGTAAGCGCCGTGTCGTCCTCCCAGGGCACGTAGTTCTCGATGGTCCGTCGCCAGCGGAAGCGTTCGCCCGCTTCCCCGTAGCTCTGCCCCACCAGCAGGGGTTCGTCGTGACCGACCAGCGCCAGCTGAGACTCCGCCACCAGCACCGCCTGGGCGTAATTCCCAGCCACCGCAACATTGTTCAGGCCACCTGAAAAAATGCGGAACAGCACGCTCAGCGACAGCGTCAGGATCATGAAGGCAACCAGCACTTCAATCAGCGTGAAGCCCTGCTGTGCGGCGCGGCTAGCGGACATCGGCGTCGCTGTCCTGGATAATGGTCACCCTGCCGGTCAGCCAGCCCACGTGCAGGTCGTAGCTGAGTTTGCCCCTGCTCAGGGTGATGAGGGTTCCGCTGGAACTGCCGTCGGGAAAGAACCGTACCACGTGGCGCTTTGGCTGTACGGTACGTTGTCCCGACGCTGACGCCACTTTTAACTCGACACCGGCTGGCAGGGTGTGTGGAGCCTGTGTGCCGACGGCATAAGCCGGGGGTTCCAGGTTGAGGTGAACCCGGGTCTCCGCATCACGGGTGATCGACTGGTTACGCGCCAGACGCAGGGTAACCGCCAGATCACGCACCGCCGCCTTGAGTTTCGCACCCGGCACGGCGCCTGAAAACAGCGGCGGTACCAGCGCCACCAGCAGACTGACGATGAGCAGGACGACCAGCAGTTCGAGCAGGGTAAAGCCGCGCCTGCGTGTGCCGCCGGGAGCCGGGTGGATCACCAGCTGACAACATCCTCGTTTTCATCCTCGCCACCCTCCATATTATCCTGGCCCAGTGAATACAGGTCATAGATGGCGTTTTCGCCGGGTGAGCGGTAGTTATAGTCATTGCCCCAGGGATCCTTGGGAACGGTCTTTTTCTTCAGATACGGCCCGTTCCAGTTGTTGACCCCGGTGGGTTCTTCCACCAGGGCGGCGAGGCCCTCATCGGTGGTGGGATAACGGCCGACCTCCAGGTGGAACAGGTCTAGACCGGCGCCCAGTTCCGCGATCTGCAGCTGTGCGGTGTCGCTCTTGGCGCTGCCGAGATAGCGCAGTATCTGCGGGCCCACCAGGCCGGCGAGCAGGCCGAGAATCACCAGCACCACCAGCAGTTCGATCAATGTGAAGCCCCGTTGTCCGTGTTTTGTCTTACGATTGTTATAAGCCATGGTTCGTTCTTTCCTTATCATTCAAAATACCAGCTGATTAATACCCAGTATCGCCATCAGAATGGAAATGATGACGGCGGCAATGACAACGCCGAGCACCAGGATGAGCACAGGTTCCAGCAGTGCCAGCGTGCGCTTGATGGTCACCTGCGTCTCGCGGTCGTAGATGCCAGCCACCTGCAGCAATAATTCCTCCAGTCGCCCGGATTCCTCGCCGACGCGGATCATGTGGATCGCGAAGGGCGGAAACAACGCGGCTTCCGCCAGCGGCTCGGCGAGGCTCTGGCCTTCCTTCAGGCTGCCGGCCACGCGCTCTATGCCGTCGGCGATCACCTGGTTGCCGATGCTGTCCTTGACGATGGACAGGGCTTTCAACAGCGGCACGCCGTTGTGCAGCAGGGTTCCCAGTGTGCGCGCGAAACGGGCGACCTCGACACGGGTGATTATAGCCCCGGCGAGGGGCAGATTGAGAAATCGGGCGTGCCAGCGGCGCCGACCGCCTGGATCCTGCAGCTGGCGGCGTATGATCCACACGCCCGCCGCGACCACCAGCAGTGCCACCCAGCCATAGCTCTGCAGGCCCTCGCCGACGGCGATGGTGATGCGCGTGGGCAATGGCAGCACCTGGCCCACGTCCTCAAACAGCTCTGTAAACTGGGGTACCACGTAACCGAGCAGGATAAAGATGGAGGTCACGGCGACGACGATCAGGATGGCGGGATAGATCATCGCAGACATCATGGCATCGCGGACCTCCTTGCTCTGTTCCATGTGTTCCGCCAGCCGTTCGAGTACCACTTCCAGCGCGCCGCCGGCTTCGCCGGCACGCAACAGATTGATATAAAAGCGGTTAAACACGCCGTCCTGACTCTCGATGGCATCCGCCAGTGAGGCGCCGCCGTTGACCTGTTGACGGACATTGCCAAGCATTTCGGCAATCGGCTCGCCTTCGGCCAGAGAAATCAGTACCCCCAGGGCGCGGTCCAGGGGCAGGCCGGCGCGCAGCAGGGTAGCCAGTTCACGGGTGGCGTTGGCAATCTGGTCTTCGTTGAGCCGACGTTTGCGCCGGCGTCGGCGACGTCCGCCACTGCCACTGACCGGGGCTGCCGTCTCGTCGATGCGTATCGGCGTGTGGCCGAGGGCGTGCAGTTGTTCCACCACCTGCTGTCGATCGCTGCCCTCCAGCGTCCCCTGCACCATGTCGCCGTCAGCGGTCACCGCCTTATACTGAAAACCCGGCATGGCTAGCCCGTCTGTTCCGCCGCCAATGTGCTCACTGGCGGCTGTCCTGGGTGACGCGCAGCACCTCGTCGAGTGATGTCTCTCCGGCCATCGCCTTGCGCAGGCCATCGTCGAACATGGTACCCATACCCTCGTCAGTGGCCGCCTTGGCGATCATGCCTGCATCGGCGCGCTTGAGCACCAGCTGTCGCAGGGTGTCGGTCATCACCAGCAGCTCGAGAATGGCGGCACGGCCGCTGTAGCCGGTGCCACCACAGTGTTCGCAACCCGCCGGGCGGTAGAGGGTGATATCGCCATCGGTACTGAAGCGCTGCAGACGCCAGCGCTGCGCCACTTCATCCAGCGGGGTATACGGCTGCCGGCAATGCCGGCACAGCCGGCGCACCAGGCGCTGTGCCTGCACGGCGTTCAGCGTCGAGGTCAACAGGTACTCCTCGACGCCCATATCCTGCAGTCGGGTGATGCTCCCCGCGGCGTCGTTGGTATGCAGTGTCGACAGCACCAGGTGTCCGGTCAGCGCCGATTCCACGGCGATCTTTGCGGTTTCCTCGTCGCGCATTTCACCGATCATGATGATATCCGGGTCCTGCCGGACAATGGAGCGCAGGGCGTTGGCGAAGGTCAGACCGATCTGCGGTTTGACCTGAATCTGATTGACACCGGTGATGTTGTACTCCACCGGGTCTTCCACTGTGAGTATTTTGCGTTCCGGGGTATTCAGATGTTTCAGCGCCGCGTACAGCGTGGTGCTCTTGCCGCTGCCGGTGGGTCCCGTGACCAGCAGAATACCGTGCGGCATGGCGAGAATCTCGCGCATGCGTTGTTCGAGTTCCTCGCTGAAGCCGAGCGGGGCGAAGTCCAGCGCGACATTGTCGCGCTGCAACAGGCGCAGGACCACGCTTTCGCCGTACAGGGTCGGCACCGTCGAGATCCTCAGATCCAGCTCGTTGCCGCGCGCGCGCATTCTGAAGCGGCCGTCCTGTGGCAGCCGGCGTTCGGCGATATTCAGATTGGCCATGATCTTGATGCGTGACACCACCGCGGCGGTGGAGCCGGTGGGCGGGGTATCCATTTCCCGCAACAGTCCATCGATACGATAACGCACCTTGAGCTGATTTTCGAAAGGTTCGATATGGATGTCGGAGGCACCGGATTCCGCCGCCCGGTTGATGATCAGGTTCACCAGTTTGATGATCGGCGCTTCGCTGGCAAGTTCCTTGAGGTGTTCCACATCGCCGAGGAACCCGGCACTGTCATCGCCACTGTCCGCTGAGTCATCGGTGCCGCTTTTTCTGGCCTGAGTCTGTGCCAGGGCCTGTTCGATCTCCGAGGCGATGCCGACCTGCGGCAGTACCTGCTTGCCGGTGAGCAGGCTGAGTGCGTGCAGCACGTAGCTGTCCAGGGGGTCGGCCATGACCACGCTCAACTGCTCGTCGTCCTCGGCCAGGATCAGGGTTTTGCTGTCCTGCAGGAACTTGTGCGAGATCTGCTCGGCGGCGGGCCACTCCTGGGGGAAGCTTTTTGCCTCCACCAGCGGCAGTGCCAGCTGCATCGCCAGGCATTCCGCCACGTTACGTTCAGTGACATAGCCCAGCTTGACGAGGATGGTGCCAATGGGCTCCCTGAGGTCCTGTCCACTTTGCAGGCGTAAAGCGCGTTCGGCATTGTCCGGGCTCAGTTTTCCGGACTCGATCAGAAAATCGCACAAGCCTTTTTTCGCGTCACCGCCTGTCGCGGCCTCGCTATCTGTCTGTTGCGCCGTTTTTACCACTTCGTGCCCCATACCCGGATTTTATCAGCTTATGTTGAAGGATAATGTGAGACAATACATCGAAGCGTATGTCACCGCGAGCCGCAGGGACGGCAGTGATCTGTTCCCGTGGCCGTCCCGCGTCCATTTCAGCATGGATCGGCGCCCATGACAGCCGGCTTGAATAGCGATTACGCTTGACTTGGCACAGGCCTAAGGTGAAATATTAAAGTTAATGGCTTGATGCCGCTAATATAATACCGAATAAGGCCGGTGTTCCGGTGTGTGCCAGTGCAGCACCGGGACAGCCGGAGTTTACCGAGCGGGGTGGCCACACCGCCCGTCGAGGATGAAAGCAGCGCAACAATGAAAAACAGCCTGATTCGTCGACTGATCATAATCGTCTGTGCTTTGGCGATGGTGTCCTGTGCCAGCAAACCACCGCAGCAGCCCACACAGGAATCCCGCGCCGTACCGCCAGTACCCCCTGCTGCGACACCGGCGGCAAAGCCCCCGGCAGATAGCGCTGAGGATGAGCGCTTCTCCAGTTCCGACGAGTCAGGCCGGACTGACAAGCCGGCCGTGCGCATCGGCACCGGTGTGTTCCTGCCGGAGGTTGCCGCAAGTGACCAGGACGGGACCTTCCCGGCCGGGGACGTGACGCTGAATTTCGAGGCCACCAGCCTGCGCGAGTTTGTCAAGGTCGTGTTTGATGACATTCTGGAGGAAAACTACCTCATCGATCCCGAGGTGGACGGGGTGGTGACCCTGCATACCACGCGCGCCGTCAGCCACGAGGCGGTGTTGTCGATCCTCGAGTCGGTGCTCGAACTGAACGGCGCGGCGCTGGTGCAGGAGCGCGGTATGTACAAGATTGTGCCGGTGGCGGACGCCGAGGGCGCCGCCTTGTCACCGGTGCTGGGCAGGCAGGCGCCCGCGCAGGGAGCGGGTTTCGGCGTGCGCATTGTGCCGCTGGAGCACGTGGCGGCCGGCGAGATCGAGAAAATCATCACGCCCTTTGTGCCCACCGGCACCACGCTGCGTGTCGATACAACGCGCAACCTGCTGATCCTGTCCGGTCCGCGTTACCGGCTCGACCACCTGGTGGAGACCGTCAAGGTGTTCGACGCCGACTGGCTGAAGGGGATGTCGTTCGGCATGTTCCCGCTGCACTATGCCGATGCGGCCGTGCTGGTCGGTGAAATCGAGAAAGTGATCGGTGCCGAAGGGCAGACGCCGTTTGCCGGGATCGTCCGCCTGGTACCGATCGAACGCCTGAACGCCATCCTGGTGATTACCCACCAGCCGAAACACATGAAGGCCGTGCGCAGGCTGATCGAGCAGTTCGACTGGGGCACCGAGGCGTCGCCCGGTCGCCGCCTGTACGTCTATCACGTCAAATACAGCAAGGCGGAAAACATTTCCGGGGTACTGCAGGAACTGTTCGGGCAGGTGGAGGAAGTCGGGCT
>Ga0316198_10000188_pt1 | contig 28971 bp, 19 predicted proteins | sample OudBieAanoxic_MG_FD_204935 | JGI IMG/M metagenome (GOLD analysis project Ga0316198, IMG submission 204935) | Coastal sediment microbial communities from Oude Bieten Haven, Netherlands - site A anoxic | ecosystem: Environmental > Aquatic > Marine > Coastal > Sediment | place: Netherlands... | reverse complement strand
CGCTACACGAACTCAGCCCAGACGATGCGCTCCCTCATCGCCCTGCTCGCGCTTACCGGCAATATCGGCAAGCAAGGTGCAGGCTGGATCTACGCCAACCTGCAGAGCAGCATTTTCAGCTCGGTCCGCGAGCCGCTCGCGCTCTATCCCCCCGATACCGACGACGACCCGATTCGTGTATCCGTTTCGACCGCGCGACTCGGCCTGGAGATGCTCCAGCAACGAGACCCAGAGCTCAAGGTGGCGTGGGTCGAACGCGGCAATCCGGTGACTCAGAACCCGCAGACGTCAAAAGTGCTCGAGGCCTTCCGCGCTCTCGATTTTCGGGTCGTCGTCGATCAGTTCCTGACCGACACCGCCCGCGAGGCGGACATCATCCTTCCGGCCAAAACGATGTTCGAGCAGACCGACGTCATCAACGCCTACTGGCATCCCTATATCCAGATCAAGGATAAGCTCATCGAGACGCCGGGCGAAGTGCGACCGGAGACCGAGGTCTATTGGCATCTGGCACAGCGGTTGGATGTCTCGGCTGACAAGATCGAACGATCGATTCCGGCCCCGTCGGATGAGGCCATCGATGCATGGCTCGAAAACCGCCTGGCGCCGTTTCCAGAGCTTTCGCTCGAAAGCTTGCGGCAAGGTCCCGTGCTCGCACCGGGCTGCCAGGAGGTGGCCTGGGCGGACCTGGTCTTCTCCACCCCCTCGGGGAAGATTGAGCTTCTTTCTGAAGAGACAGGTGTTCGCTGGGGCGCGGACGCGCTACCAACCTATGGTCCCAATGTCGAGCGTCCGTCGACTGGTACCGCCGGCAGTTACCCCCTCCAGCTCCTCACCCCTAATACCAAGAATCGGATCCACTCGCAGTTCGGCAATCTCCCCTCCATCCGCGCACTCGATCCAGATACGTTCGCCGAAATGAGTCCTGCCGATTCGGCGGCGCGCGGCATCGTCGACGGGGACAGGGTGAGGGTCTTCAATGACCGCGGCAGAGTCGAAGTCACGGTACGCCTTGATCACAGTCTGAGGCCCGGGTGCATCGTGATCCACAACGGTTGGTGGCTGTCCGAGGGCGGTGGCATCAACCAGCTGTCGGCCGCCCGCGAAACCGACATGGGGCACGGCGCAGCTTTCCACGACAACGCAGTCGAAGTGGAGCGCGCATGACCGATCATGGCCTTTTCGTCCTCGACATCGATCGCTGCACCGGGTGTGCGGCCTGCGTAGTAGCGTGCACCAACGAAAACGAAATCGTCGAGGGCCTGGGCTGGCGCCGGATTCACACGTTCAACGAACAGCGCCTCGCCACCGCGCCGGTCTTTCATTTCACGCTCGCCTGCAACCACTGCCTCGAACCCGCGTGCCTCCACAACTGCCCCGCGAACGCCTACACCAAGGACCCGTCAACTGGGGCGGTACTCATCAACCGGGATTCGTGCATTGGCTGCCGCTATTGTGCGTGGGTCTGTCCATACGAAGCGCCCCGCTACAACTCCGGCGCCGGAATCATGGAGAAATGCACCTTCTGTGAGCATCGGCTGAGCGAAGATCGTCCCCCTGCCTGCGTCATCGCCTGCCCGACCGAGGCCCTGAGTTTCGAGAGGGGGGACAACCCAGTATCGGTTCACCATCCAGGTTTTCCAGACACCGGACTCCGCCCCGCGGTTCGGGTGACCGGTAGTCGCCGCCAGAACCCACCCGATATGACGGCCGCACCGATTGCGGTCAACGTCATGTCGCCGCGATCCCCGGTTGACTGGAGCGGCTTCAAGAGCGAATGGTCGCTGTGGTTCTTTTCCTCGGTAGGGATCCTTCTGGTGGCGTGGTTCGCAGCCGCGACGGTATGGAATCGAGCGATCCCAGTACCGATTTTTGCCGGCGCCGGCATCCTCGCAATGGCAGTGAGCGCCCTCCATCTCGGGCGAATCAGCCGCATCTGGCGTGCGGTGCTCAACGTCAGGCGATCGTGGGTGAGCCGCGAGGTCGTCCTCTTTTCAACATTCTTCGCAGCCGCCTGCGTGGGCGCTCTCCGCCCGGAGGTGACGGGTTGGACGAGGTGGATCATCGCAGCGGTTGGTTTCGCCAGCCTCTATGCGATGGACATGGTTTACCGGGTCCGCGGACAGCCGGTTCTTACGGTCCCACACAGCGCGATGGCGACGCTCACGGCGGCATTCTACATCGGCATCCTCACCGCAAGTCCCGTGTTGTTGTGGCCGGCGGCGACTGTGAAGCTGGTTCTCTATATGGCTCGTCGCGATCGGCCGGTGCCCTACGGCGCTCTGCTCGCGCCGATTCGTATTGGAGTCGGACTCTTCCCGGCGTTCGCGCTGGCTGCGACCGGTACAGTGCCGATCGTTGTGGCGATGTTCGGTGCCGTAATCGGTGAGCTCATCGACCGTGCGGAATTCTACGCCGCACTGCAATTCCTGACGCCGACCCAACAGATCGAAACGGACCTCGCACAACAGCAGAGAACCCCCGTTGAGGGCCTGGGGCTTGAGGTCTGAGGCGTGCACCACCCCCACCCCTGGGAGACTTTCCCTCCCGAAATTTCTAATTCCGAATTCCGAATTCCTAATTCGTCAGTTCGTAGAGTTGATATCATCTGCCCACGGGAGGCAATACGATGGCAATTGAGTTCAGTGATCGACAGCGAACGACAATTGCGGCCGCCATAACTATTTTGTCTGCGGTCGTCATCCTCGTCGCGATCGGTGCGTTGTTCTGGATTATCGGCGCTTTCTTCACGAAGTTCTCGGCCGTCTTTCTCCCATTGGCAGTGGCGATGGTCGCCGCGCTGGTCGTCAAGCCCTATTACGAGATCATTTCGACCCGCCTCAAACTCGGCCGAGTGCCGGCTCTGCTCGTTGTCTTTCTGTCGTTTATCGTCCCAATCGCAGCCCTCGGGTGGTTCTTCGGCGACATTCTCGTCGATCAGGTCAAGGGACTTATCGAGGCCTTCCCAAAATGGTGGGCGGCATCCGTGGAATGGGTCCAGGCGCGCGCGCCGCAGCTCGTCCAGTTTTACAACGAGACCGCTGTCGGACAAGCGGTCGGCGATGCGGTCGAAGGCCAGGGCGGCGCTGTGGTCGACGTGGCCCAATACCTTGGCACGCGGATGATGACGGCCGGCGCCGGCGTTCTGTCAGGGGTGGCCACCCTGCTCGGTTGGGTCGTCGCACCCATCTACTTCGCGTTCTTCCTCATGACCGACATCTCGAAAATCGGCAACCTCGAGCGCTTCATCCCCTTCCTCAAATCGGATACCCGCAAGGACCTGATTTACCTCTTCGAGGAGTTTCTCAACATCATCGTCGCCTTTTTCCGCGGTCAACTGATCATCGCCTTCCTGCAGGGACTACTGTTCGCCATCGGCTTTACGCTCGTCGGCCTCAAGTACGGATTCGTAATAGGACTGACGCTCGGATTCCTCAACATCGTCCCCTACCTGGGCAACATCGTCGGCCTCGGTACTGCACTGCCACTTGCGTTCTTCCAAACCGGAGGAGGCCTCACGCAGGTGCTGTTGGTGCTCCTAGTCTTCGCCGCGGTACAAATGATCGAGGGCTACTTCCTGACGCCGAAGATTATGGGTGACCGGACGGGTCTCCATCCGGTCGTCATCATCATCGCGATCTTCTTCTGGGGCACAGCGCTCAACGGCATCATGGGCATGATCCTCGCGATCCCGTTGACCGCCTTCCTGGTCGTCTTCTGGCGCCTGGCGAGGGAAAAGTACCTCCCGGAGCTCGATTGATCGCTATTTAGCGAGCCAACTCGCGTAGAGCTCTGGCCGTCGATCTCGGAGAAAGAGCTTCCGGGCGTGGCTCTCAGCGACCTCGGCGAGATCGATATCGGCAAAGAGGATGTGATCCTCACCCTGGGGTGCGGAGGCCAGCACCCGACCGTCCGGACCGCAGACAAACGACTCACCGGCAAAGTCGAGGCATTCCTCGGCGCCGACCCGATTACAGAGCGCGGTGAAATACCCGTTTTGGAATGCGGCAACCCGCAGCTCGGCCTCATAGAGGCCATCCGGCCATTCGCCAACTGCTCCCGCCTGCGGCACCACCACCAGTTCGGCTCCGGCGACCGCAAGTGCCCTCATGTACTCCGGATAGTGACGGTCGTAACAGATGGAGACCCCTACCTTGCCGACCCTGGTGTCGAAGACCGGTGCACCGGTGTCGCCCGGTGCGTAGTAGCCCTGCTCGTGGAAGCAGGGGTAATCGGTGATGTGGACCATTCGCGCCCGGCCGAGAAGACAGCCGTCGGCGTCGATAACCGGCGAGGAATCGAAACAGTCGTCGCCATCCCGCTCGTAGAGATTGAGGACAACGACAACGCCGAGAGCGGCCGCACGCTTGGCAAAGGCCTCCGTCACCGGCCCCGGCACCTCCTGGGCCAGAGTCCTCGGATCGCCCTCTGCCGGTCTCTGAGGGTAAAAGGGCTCGAACGCGAGCTCCGCGTAGCAGACCAGATCAGCGCCGCCGGTCGCCGCATTTTCGAGGGCTTGGAGGCCCCTCTCGAGGTTATCCTGCCGATCGCGGGTCGCGTGCTGCTGAACGAGGGCAATGCGCATGAAACCTCCCGGACTCACTGATTTCGTCTGAATATCTCACGAGCATTCTGCTGCGGCTGTAATGCTGGCGATACCTGCTGGCTGTCGAGTATAGCCCGCGCTCGTAGTGGCCTCGGAGCTACGATCACCGATTGAACAGAAAACTCGTGGCTCAGCGTGTTTGCAGAATTTACGACGAAAACGGCGCTACTGTTCCCCGCCTGCCGCGAGCGGTGGAAAAGAACTCGAAGAAAATCTGCATGTCGACATCTGGATCGTCGGATGGCGTGACGAGGGGCCCGAAGCGAACCCTACGCGGCCCATAATCCAGGGCAACCGCCATGATGGGAACGTCCGCGGCCTTTGCAATCCGGTGAAAGCCAGTCTTCCAACGATCGACTGAGCCCCTGGTCCCCTCCGGCGACAGCGCCAAGAGGAGTTCGTTCTCGTTTTTGAAACGCTCCGCCATCTCTTCAACTACCCCTCGACCGGGTTGCGTCCGGTCTACCGGGATGCCGCCGAGCCCACGCATCATCGGCGCCAAAGGGCCTTCGAAGAGCGTGTGCTTGCCGAGAAAGCGCAACTTGAGATCGAGGGCGAGCATAGCGCCCACACCGATCACGAAGTCCCAGTTCGAGGTGTGGGGGGCAACAATGATCACGCCCTTGGAGACATTCGGAATCTCACCCTCGAAGCCCCACCGGGCAGCAGTCAGAATCAGCCGACCGAGGGCCCTACCCCATCTCCAGCCCCGCTTCGGGACGGCGGGGCCCAGCTTGGGGATCGACTTGCTGGTCATGCCGCCATTATAGGGTTTCAGCAGATAATCGATCGGATCCTCGGGTTAAGAGCAAAGGGTTAAAGGTAAAGAGGCCCGGCGGGCTTTACTCTTAACTCTTTTCTCTTGACTCCTTTCCCGGAAACCCGGGCACATCGCATTGACCTATCGCGACAAAACCGGAACCAGGGGCAAAAAGGCCACAAAAATCCCGCCCCGAAGGGCGGGTTGGAGAAAGGAGGAATGAAAAATGCGGCCTAAAACTCGACTCGGAAACCGAGTTCGTAGCTGCGGGGCAGGGACCAGGACAGAGCTTCGCCCATCTCGGTCGTACCGCAACCGCTCACGAAGCTGCAAACGGTGGTGCCGTTTTCGGTGCTGAACGTGTTGTAAACCGAGCCGATCGCAACCAGCCGCACCCGGTTTTTGATGGTGAAACCCTTGCTGAGCTGAAGGTCGAGGTTGTGGGCGCTGAACCCTTCCCGGCTGCCGCGCGGTTCCGTATAGTAAACGCCATACCAGAATGTAGGATCCACGATATCGACGAACGGTAACGCCTGCGGCTCCCACGTAAATGCCGATGACCAGGAGCCGTCAAATGCGATGGTCCAGTCGCCCCTGATGTAGATGAAACCGTTGAGCTTGAATCGATGAGCGCGGTGATCTCGGAGATACCCGTAGCGGTTATCGAAATGCCAGGGGTAGAGATCGAAATCCTCGCTTTCGCCCTGGTTCCACTCCAGATTGCCCTCGGACTTGGAGTAGGTGTATGAGGCGAGAAGGGTCAGCCATGAGAACGACCTGGTCTCGTAGCGGACGATGAACGCTTGGTAATCCCTCGCCAGGTCCGGGAGGTTGCCGAGCAGATACTCGGAACAATCTGCCCCCTCGGTCGGAACCGGGTAGTTACCCGCACACGTGTCTTCGAAGAGGTCTCGCGTCTTCTTGTCGACAACGGTCAGCTCGACGGACGCGCGCTGGCCCACCTCGCGCTCGTAAGACAGGCTCAAGGTGTCGGCGTAGGTCGGACGGAGGTCCGGTTGAACCAGGGTCTGACCGATGCCGGAAACGGTGCCGGGAAATTGGAACCAGCCGAAGGGATCCATTCCGTCCGGGTCGTCCGACCGATAGGGAAAGCCGATAAGATCGGTAAAGACCTCGCACTGCGTCGGGTCTGGAATACCCAGTATCGGCGTTCCCCAAGTCGAGCAGGACCACCACTGGTAGGTCGGTTCGTTACCCTCGCGAAGCACGAATGGCAGCGAGAGCGTGGACGGGTCCATGAATCGACCCCAATTTGCGCGAATGACGTTCTTGGCGTCATCTGTGATGTCCCAGGCGACACCGAGGCGAGGTTGGACCTTGTTCATGTCGGCGATCCTGCTGTCCGTGTTGTTGTCGTAGCTCACCTGGTCATAGCGGAGGCCGACCTTGAGGGTCAGGTTCGGGAGCATGCGCCACGAGTCCTGAAGATAGGCCGTGCCGAGCTGTCCCGTGTAGTTCTGTTCACCGGCGGTCACTTTTTCCGTCATGGTGGAAGGAAGGGTGAACAGTAGATTCCCGAACTCATCCGTTATGCCGAAATCTTCATAGGAGTAACCAACCGAACCCGGTGAGCACGCACCCCCCTGGGTGCCCGTGAGGCAGCTCACGCCCGGAAATTCGGTCTTCGAGTACTGCACACCGATCTTGAACTCGTGCGAGCCGGCGAGATCACCGACGAACCAGGTGAGGTCGGTGGCAAGATCAGTCCGATTACGCTCCGAGTACTGCTGATTTGGGAAGTTTTCCGTCGTCATTAACGTGCCACTGTTGAAATGGGACGGCGTCCTGAGGTCGCCGGACATTGGCAGGCGTTCGGTTGTCGAGCGGTAGGCGCCGGCCACCGTGTTCCACATCAGTCTGTCCGTAAGCACGGCGTTGAGCTCGACAGCAAAGACATCCGCGCCCTGCTTTTGCCGCGACGCAGCCTCAGGCGCGGTGTACTGCGATGCGTTGTGATTGGCGATCTCGGCTGGATCGCCCGAAGCCCTGCCCATGAGCCTCCAACTCGGTGCCATCTGCCAGGTCAGCTTGAGATTGTAGTTCTGCCCTTCGAAGTCACGGGTCGTCGGCGAACCTGACGGGGTTCGCTTGGAGTTGACGGACTCATAGGCGGCGAAGAACCAGAGCTTGTCACGAACTATCGGTCCGCCGAGCGTTGCGGCGATGTCCTGGAATGAGCTCTCGAGAGTCGAGGCGTCATAGTGGTCGCCACTCGACTGGAAACTGTCCCCCTGGTAGCGAATGTCGAGGGTGCCCGAAAACTGGTTCCCCCCTGACTTGGTGAGGACATTAACCAGTCCGCCGGTGGAACGTCCGAACTCAGCCTCGTACCCGGAGGTCTGGATTTCGACCTCGGCAATCGCATCGTAGTTGTAAAGCGTTCCCCAGGTGCCCGTGAGCGGCTCGGTAGTGTCCAAACCGTCGATAAAGTAGGCGTTCTCGGACGGGGTCGATCCGAGCACGTTTGGGTTGGCTCTGCCCGTCACCCCCGGCGCCTGGCCGACGATATAGAGGTAGTTTCGGTTGTCCGAACCGACAGCCGCTTGTTGCATGTAGTTGAGGTCGAAGACCTGTTCGGTGTTGACCTGGGTCGGATCGATGACGGGCGTCTGGGCCACTACCTCGATCTCACCCTCGAAACGGGCCTGAGGCATCGCGATGAAGAGCGCCGCGGCTCCGCCAAGGGCGACCTTGACGTCCTGCCGCTCCTGGCTGACGAAGCCGGAGAGGTGGATCTTCACGGTGTACTTTCCGGGGTGAAGGCTGATGAACTGAAAATCGCCGTCGTCGTCGGAGATTGCATTCCTCGGTCCACCAATCAGCACATCCGAGCTGATGGTGATAGAGGTCCCGGGCAGCCCCTGGCCACCTTGATCGGTGACCGTACCGATGATGCGCCCGGTCGTGGACTGAGCCGACGCTCCGCCCACTGCCAGCAACGCCACCGCCAAGATCACCAAGGTCGGCACGTGGTTCTTGCGGAACATTTCGGTGCCCTCCTTACCTTTCCCGCGATTGAATATGATGAGAGAGCTGAGGGACATAAGATCCCTACACTGTTAATAGTCTACTTCACATGTCCAGTGACACTCCCGAAAACTATGATGACGCCTTCTCCTCGATCGGTGAGTTCATCTCGTTTCGTACATCTGGCTTGACCGGATGGCGAACAATATCCTTCGTTGTTCCGCGGCGGATTTCCCTTTTGAGGTTCACAATCTGACATTGCCCTTCGAGGCGTCTCATCCTGGGACAGGAATCAACCCTGAATGCAAAGGAGAATGCTGGCACGAAGCTTGCTCAATACCTGTGCGACCGATCGAAACGAGGGCGAAACCGATCAAGGAGCACATCATGGGCAATCAAACCAACCCCACCAGAGACCAGCAACACGAAATCGAGGACATCCGTGACCCGAGGTCCGCACCGGAGATGGTTCACGTGGTCATCTCGACTCGCGAGGAAGAACTGCTGTGGGCGGTTTTTGACGGCTTTTCCGAGCTTTCGTCGGTGCGCGTCACCGGATGCTCGACCCTGCCCCAGACCAGGCAGATCTGTGCGGCCGATCCTCCGAGCTACCTGATCATCGATATGGATCTCCTCGAAAATGAACCCATGGATCTCATCACGCTCGCCAACCTCAGCGATTGTAGGAGTCACATCGTCGCGCTGACCGACCACCCCGTCTTCGAAATCGGAGCCCGATTCGGCAAAGCCAGGCTGACGTTCCTCCAAAAGCCCGTTTCGGCTCACGATCTTCTGCTTTTGCTCCGGCTGCGAATCGTCGACCGTGCGGAGGATCACGCCGACGTCTGCTGATCGGACAGAGAATCTTCAGGTCTTTGCCAGACCTCACCGGCTCGCCGGTGGGGTCTTTTTTTCCACCAGGAGACGAGATTGGACCGCTGTTTCTGAGCCTAAGTCTCTGCAGGATTTGACAAATTAACCGTTTGCTTATATGTTTATTTTGTTGATGGCGACCTCCGCTCATCACAAACTCGTTCGAATCAGCCCGTGCCATACAACCCACCATTACGTCTCACCAAAAAAACTCACCAAAAAGGCCCACCTGAACCACCCACCTTGCACACGGGCTTGGACGAGTTTGTCTAATAAAGGCCGCCAAACGGCTCTCGGAGAGAGTATTCTCAGCCGTAAGTGAGTCCCCGACTCCAAAAAGCTGATTGACTCTGTAACCCGGGACTCGCACTCTTCGTATCAACAAACCATGGAACGACCAGCCTGCCTGCGCCTTCGGTTTCGGGCCATAATACGGCCTTGAAATGATTCTGAAGCGAAGTATTGCCACGCTCGTAATTGCCGTATCGGCGCACTCCTTGCCGATCTGCGGACGGGAACTATCGCTGCCGAAGCCAACCCAGAAATGGTTCGAGGTTCGGACCGCGAATTTCCGTTTCTTCAGCAATGCGGGACGCCCGGCCACGCGCAAAGTGGCTGCAGATCTGGAGGAGTTGCGGGCTGTGCTGGCTGAACTCACCGACTATGACCTTCAGTCAACCGTCCCAACATACATTTTTGTCTTCAAGAGAGACCGGTCCTTCCTGCCGTACAAGGTCCTCTACGAGGGCCGGCCGGCAGCGGTGAGTGGTTACTTCATCGGCGGGGAACAAGCCAACTACATCGCCACTATCGCCGACTCGAAGGACGCCTCGGCCATCATCTACCACGAGTACGTGCACTACGTTGCGAAAAACAATTTCTGGAACCTCCCGGTGTGGTTTTCCGAGGGTCTGGCCCAGTTCTACGAGAGCTTCGAGGTTGTCGGCGACACCGTCCACATCGGTCTCCCTGTCGTCCGTCATCTCATCGTGCTCAGGGGTGCTGTACCGATTCCTCTTGATCAACTGTTCGCCGTCGATCGCTTCTCGGAGCTTTACAACGAGTCAGATCGAAAGGGCATGTTCTATTCACAATCTTGGGCGCTTGTTCACTACCTCCTCTTAGGAAACAGTGAGAGGCGGCAACAGCTCGGCAACTACCTCGATTTGGTGCGCGACGGTGTACAGGGAGACGAGGCGTTCAATACCGCATTTTCAGGCGATTACGAATCCCTGACAAGGGAGCTTCGAGGTTACCTCCGAGCCCTCCGTTTCCCGTCGATCGAAACAACAGCCGATATCGACCTCGACAAGGAATTCGAGATTAGGAAAATGTCCTACGCCGAGGTGCTCTATCGCCTTGGTGACCTCCTCGCAAACCAGCTCCCAGAGCGTCCCGAGCGAATAGCCTATTTCGAAACCGCGATTGAAATCGATCCCGAGTATGGCGCGCCGATCTCGGCAATGGCGGTCGAAGCGGAAAATAAAGCCAACTGGGAAGCCGCCCGAACTCTCCACGAGCGTGCCGCAAGGACCAGTCCCGGCGATGCGATGGTCCTCTTCAGATGGGGAGAGTTCATGAGCCGCCGCGGCGGTCCAATCGAGACGGCCGTTGCGACGCTGGCTCGCAGCACCGAACTCGACCCGTCTTTCGCACCGGCCTGGGCGACGCTGGCCAGGGTCTACGCTGACGCCGGCGAGACTTCCGAGGCAGCAATCGAAGCGGCCCGCAAAGCCCACTCGATGAGGCCTTCAGACACCATGGCAACACGTGATTTGGTGCGGCTGTATCTCCGACTGGATCGACGGGAAGAAGCCGTTTCGCTGATTGAGGAAGCTCTCCGTTCCGTCCCTCGCGAGCAGGCGGAAGCATGGACACTCGTCATCCAGCAGGACCTGAAGCGTGCCCATGATCTCCTGCAGAGCGACCATCGCCAGGAAGCTGCCGAAAGGCTGAACCTCGCCGACCCCATTGTTGATCGTTCGCTCTACCCGCAAATGGTGCGGCAGAATATCGATTGGACGCGGCGTGCGATCGACGAGCAAACGGCGCTCGCGCATTACGAACGGGCGCAGCTGCTATTTTCACAGGATGATCGGGGGGCCGCGAGGGAGGCGCTCAAAATGTCCCTCGAAATCATCGACGACGGCCCAGTGGCATTCTCTTCCCGGCAGCTCCTTGACCTCATCGATCACCCCGATCAGCCGTCCGCAGTGGGGACAATGACCTTCAACCCCTCCCCGACAAAACAGGAGATCGACCGGCTCAATAAACTCATCGTGGAGAAGGATTTCGAAAACGCTCTCGAGTATCTCGAGGCCATGCGACTCAGGGTGGGTATCGAACAACAGGAGTGGCTCGACGACAGAATTCGCGAAATTCGGCGTGCGGTCGACTACAACCGCTATGTCGACCAGTACAATCGCGCCGTCGATTTCTACAACAAACAACGGTACGAAGAAGTCGTGCGAGTTCTCGAGGTGCTTCTCACGACGCTCACCGAGGGTCGCGAGTCGGACTCGGTGAAAGCGCTGCTTGACGATGCGCTCAAGGCACTCGACTCGCCATAGAACTTCGCGCCGATCGGATCAGATTTCTTCGGACTCCTCGGAGTCGCACCACGCTTGCAGAACCTCGTGGCATCCCGGCTCGAAGCTGACGAAATGGAGGGCGAACCCGGCGACTCGCTCACGTCGCGGCTTTGCGCGGCGTACAACCTCCGCCGTTCCACGAACGATTTCACCATTCGACAGTTTGAAGTCGAAGACACACAGAGCACCGACTGGCAGCATCGGCGTATCTGTCACCAGCATCCCGGTTCTCGAAAGATTGGCGACCCAACCCTCGTACGTTTCGGAACCGTCCTCGAGACTGGCATCCAGCCGGGTAGGAATACGAGGTGCATATCGGGGTGCCACCTGGAGGAGATGGGCAGCACCCTGACCAAGAGTACCAAGTGGCTCCTGGCCAGAGAACACCAGGAAAGGTCCACCTTGCACCCCGGACTGTGCCTCGGTCGCCATCTCGGGAATCGTCAACATCATCAGCGAAGCAGTCTTGCTGGCGCTGGACTCGCTGCGTATCGACGCCACGAACTCTCGCAGCTTCATATCCGGAAGCGGGTAGCGACAGATCACCAGATGGTAGTGCTTGCGCTTGGCAAGGGCCTCCGCCTCGGAACCCTGGCTGGCGGCGCGAACGGAAAGGCTTCGGCGTTTGAGAAGAGGCGCGATCCGCTCGAAGGTCTCTTCATCAAGGGCTACGGTGAGGATCGCTTTATTTTCTTCCACCGTTGAGCCGCCCCCTCGTCAGAAATACCGATCGACAATCAAAACACTGAACCAGTGTAGCTCATGCACATATCTCAACAAACTCTCCCCGAGATTCAAAAGCCGAAGCTCACTTCTGTTTCCAACCGGGAACAATCCCCATTTCGGCACAATGTGTACCGAAGGACTCGTGGTACAACTGTCCCATGGACGAAATATTCAACACGTCAGCCGAGCTCGAACTGGCCCGTCGCCTTGTCGAGACGGGTCGCGACCCTGGCGAAGCAGACCTTCTAGCGCGACTCATCCTGCGCTTTCTCATTCTGCCAAAGCCACCCGGCGGCGATTCCAACTTCCCTCGTTACGGAGAGCTTCAGAGAGAGTTGGAAGCCGTCGCCTTTCAGGGCAACGGAGAAGAAATCGAAGACGCGTTTCTCGAGCTCTATTCTCACGTCCACATGAACGAGGCCCCTTACACTTCGGAGGAACGACTCCAAATGGACGAGGCCGGCGGCTACTGGAACCACGCCGGAGGCCTGAGTCCGATCCTCAAAGCTGGACCATGGATCAACTCCGACGCGGTGAGCGCCGACTTCGGCGCCGGCAACGGCCTCCAGGGTCTGCTGCTGCAACTCCTTTACCCACACGCCAGGACCGACCAGATCGAAATCTCCTCCCGGATGAAAGACATCGGAGAAGGCCTGCAAGCGTGGCTCGGGATTTCGTCCGATCGCGTCGAATGGTTCAATGATGATGTCCTTGACGTTTCGGCAACCGGCTACGACTTCATCTACCTCTATCGACCCGTTCGACCAGAGGGCACGGGAAAAGACTTCTACACCCGGTTTGCTCGAGAAGTCGAGGCCGAGGAAACCCCTCCCGTCATTTTCTCCATCGCCGACTGCCTCCGGGACTTCCTTTCCGACCGGTATGAGGTCTTTTACGGCGATGGGCACCTCACCTGTTTCAAGCCCCGCGATGCAAAGTGTTGAGTTTTGAGTTTTGAGTTTTGAGTTTCCGCCTCTCGAATTGCTGGGCGGAGTGATTGGTAACTCAAAACTCAAAACTCATAACTCAAAACTTGTGATGAGGTACAGGCTATACTGTCGTCCGGAACCAAGACAGAGTACAGATCATGATCGGTCAAACAATAGACCGTTATCGCGTTGTCGAGAAGCTCGGGCAGGGTGGCATGGGGGTCGTCTACAAGGCCCGCGACACGGTGCTCGAGCGATTCGTCGCGTTGAAGGTCCTTCCCCCGGACAAGTCATCCGATTCGGAGCGCCGCCGCCGTTTTCTCCAGGAAGCCAAATCAGCCTCCTCGCTCAACCACCCGGGCATCGTCTCGGTTCACGACGTTCTAACGGTCGACGGTCAGGATGTTATCGTGATGGAACTGGTCGAGGGCGAGACGCTCGAACGATTGCTGACGCAAAAGCGGCTGGTGCTTGGAGAAGCGCTGAGTCTCGGGATCGGGATTGCGGACGCTCTCGCCCGCGCTCATGCGGCCGGAATCGTCCACCGGGACCTCAAACCCTCCAACGTGATGGTGACCCCCGACGGGGTCAAGGTGCTCGACTTCGGGCTCGCGAAGCTCACCGAAACGCCATTTATCGATCCGGAAGCGCCGACGATCGCACCGGACGAGTCCTCACTGACCCATCAGCTGGCAATCCTCGGGACGGTTGGTTGGATGTCCCCGGAGCAGGCGTCCGGCGATGCCGTCGACCCCCGCACCGACATCTTCGTCTTCGGCGTTCTGATGTACGAGATGCTGACCGGTCAGCACCCGTTCCGTCGCGCAACGACCATGGAGACAATGGCGGCTATCCGCGAAGAGGAGCCGGAGCCGCTGACCACCCTCGTACCGTCGTTGCCTCCAGAGGCAGAACGTGCAGTCTTGCGCTGCATGCGCAAAGACCCGGGGAAACGTTGGCAGAGCCTTTCAGATCTCGGCGCGGTGCTCGAGGACCTCAAGGAGGACACGGAGTCGGGGCGAAAGATCTTGGTGGACCACGATCCCGGACAACGACCGGTCCGGATTGGCCTCGTCGTAGCGCTCGCAACGATCGTCGTGGTCGCAGCCGTCACGACGGTGGTCCTTCTCCGCCAGCGGCCGGAAACGTCGGGGCCTCTCGAACTTGAACGCCTGACCTACGACGCCGGCATCAGCTTCTCTCCTGCGATCTCGCCGGACGGCAACTTGGTGGCATTTGCCTCGGATCGGGGTAGCGACAGCGGCACCAATATCTGGGTACGGCACATCAACCAACCGGAACCGACCCGGCTCACCGATCACCCAGCCGACGACCAGCACCCGAACTTCTCGCCCGACGGCTCGCGCATTGTCTTCCGGTCCTCACGAGACGGCGGTGGGATCTTCGTGGTCAACGCCCTCGGCGGCGGCGTGCGAAAGGTCGTTGGGTCGGGGATCTTCCCACGTTTCTCCCCCGACGGCGAGTCGATCGTTTTTGTTGAGGACTCGCCTTGGGCGCCCGGCGGCCTTCTCAAAATGTTTAAGGTGGCGACTAACGGAGGATCACCGGAACCCTTCCTCCCAGGGTGGGGTGTGCTGCGTCCGCCGGCCAGTACCGGGCCCATTCTTTCGCCGGACGGCCGCCTGACCCTCTTCTACGGCGCCTCGTTCGAAGATTCCCGCGGGCAGGACTGGTGGGTGGCTCCAACCGACGGCGGCGAGCCCTGGTCGAGCGATGCCAAAGAGGCTGGGCTGATGACGGAATTCGCCCGTTTCCCGTCGGTGTGGCTCCCGGAACGGCTGCTGTTCATCGCCGGCACAACCATCTCGGGAATGAATCTCTACCACGCAAAAATCTCTGATGAGGGCCACATCAGCGGGCCGCCGGAGAGGCTGACAGTGGGGCCCGGTATGACCTGGATGCCAACGGTATCAAACAGCGGTCGAATCGCGCTGGCACGTTTCAACTTCGTCATGCACCTCTGGGAGGTCGAGCTCGACCCAGAGACCGGGCAGTCTGTTGGTACTCCCCGTCGGATCACCAACGACGCCTCGCCAAAGTTTTCCTTCTCGTTGACCCGCGACGGCGATCACCTCGCTTACTCCACCTTTGCCGGTTCCCGCGGCGCATGGCGAACCGAGGTTCGCCTCCAGGACCGCACAACCGGAAGGCAGAGTGTGCCGGTGTCGCTCTCCATTGCAACGACATCGCTTTACCCTCGGCTCAGCCCAGACGGCTCGCTCCTCAGCTGGCAGAGCCTGGATGACGGAAAACGGATCGCCTGGGTAGCGCCCACCGAACAGCCGATTGGTCGCGAGCTGTGCCGGGGATGCGCCGTAGTCGACTTCTTTGAAGACGGGAAGCACGCTCTTGTCGATTGGGGCCGAAGCCTAACCCGGGTCCGCATCGCGGACGGAATTGAGACATTGATCCTGGAAATGGCAGAGGACCGGGCCCTTCTCGACTCGGATCTCTCGCGGGACGGCACCTGGGTCGCGATCCAGGCCGGGGAGGCTGACGGCACGGTCGCCATCTACGCGGTTCCCCTCCGCGATCCACCCACACCTCGGGAAGACTGGATCAGGATCGCGGGAGGCGAGACCTGGGCCGGCGCCCCGAGGTGGTCTGTGGACGGGAGTATTCTCTATTTAATCTCGGAGAGAGACGACTTCATGTGCGTGTGGGGGCAGCGTCTTGACCCGGCCACCAAGACACCCATCGGCGAACCATTTGCGGTTGCACACGCGCACGCGACCTCGATGCGAATGCTGACGGTAGGCAGAAGCATGTGGACGCTGGCCGTGGGACACGATCGATTGGTGTTTAACGCAGCTGAGGCCACGGGGGACGTTTACACCGCGATGCTCGACGACGACTGACGCCTACCCCGCCCCTACGACTGTCGCCGTCACGTAAGTCTTCGTCCAACCGCACGCAGGATATTCGCCACCCGATCGCCCCAGGGCAGTCGCGAGAAGATATTTTTGACCACGCCCTTGGTGAAGTATGTCTTCTGCGAGTAGTCGATCACAACCTCGACCAGCGCTGGCGTGCCGTTGCGGGTCAGCTCGAGGGCGGCAGGCAGCACTGAGTCGAGCTCCGAATCACGAATGATGCGGAAATAGCGACAGCCGGTGGTGCTGGCAAAACCCTCGAGGTCGTAATCGGGCAGCACGCTGGAGGACACCCGGTTGACCATCATCTTCTGAAACTGGGCGATCTGTGACAGGGTGCCGTCGCGAAGGACACACACGAGAGGCGAAGCGTTGTAGGCGGAAGCCGTGATGAGTTCCAAACCGGTCATCAGGAACGCGCCATCGCCCGGCAGGGCGACGACATCACGACCTGGGTTGGCGAAACAGGCGCCGACGGCGGCCGGCACCGAATAACCCATGCACGAGAAGTCGGTCGGCGCCAGGAACCGTCCCGGTGCCTCGAGCCGCAGGTGCTCCATGGCGAGGAACGTGCCGTTGCCGCTGTCGGTGGCGAAGATCGCATCCTTGCGGCAGTGCCGTTGCAGCGAATCGAAGAGGTTGTGGGGCGTGACCCGAGTTTCACTCGCGTTCCGTTGCCATCTCGCGATGACATTCGAATGTCCTTCCGCAATTTTCTCCGCCAAGCTCGCCCAGGGCCGATGACCATCTATGAGATTGGACAGAGCGTCAACGAACAACCTTGCATCGCCTGGGACAGCGAGCTTGGCCGGAAAATTGCGGTTGAATACCTCCGGTTCGATGTCGACATGGATCAGCGCCTCGGGTGGTTCGAACCCGAAGCCGCCGGTCGTCACCTCCCCAAATCTGCAGCCGATGGCCAACAGGCAATCGCAGCTCTCCATGATGCGCCGCACGAAACCGGGTGCCTGCCTTCCGAAACCGGGCCACAGCCACAGCGGATGGCTCTCGGGGAAGACTCCCTTGCTGCCGAATGAGGTCGTCACCGGTGCGCCGAGTTGCTCGGCGAGGGGCACCAACAGGTCGGCGGCGCCCGCCGCGCCCTTGCCGAGATAGATTGCAGGCGCTTCCGCACTTGCGAGCATGGCGGCCGCTCGCTCGACCAATTCGCGCTCCGGCACCAGACCGAGCTCCGGCTCCGGTTCAAACCCAACCTCGCCGATTTCCTGGCGTTCGAGCAGGAACTGGGCCGGGATCTCCACCGCCGCCGGGCCCGGCGCGCCACGTCGTGCGATCTGAAACGCGCGCCGGATCGCGGGATAGATCTCGTTGGCGTCTTCGACTCGTACCGCGCTTTTCGTTACCGGGCGCAACATGGCCAGCTGGTCGATTGCGTGCAGCTGGTAGGCCTTTCTGGTATCGGTCCGGATACCGCTAGCGATCACCACCATCGGCACGTTGTCCATCCATGCCTCGGCGATGCCCGACAGGCTGTGGGTCACGCCTGCGCCCGGCACCACGTTGATGACTCCGACCTCGTCCGAAGAACGCGAGTAACCATCCGCGATAAAGGCGCCCGCCACCTCCGACGTGACCAGCACGGACTCGATGCCTTCCGATCCCGCAAGCACGTCGTAAAGCTCGATATTGTGGGTGCCCGGAATGCCGAAGGCGTAGCGAACGCCCTCATCGATCAAGGCCCTTGCGATTTCTTTGGCGGCTCGCGTCTTCATGAGAGCAACTCCCCAACATTGTTTCGAATGCCCTCGGCCACGCGATCGGCGAGGGCCATGACGGTCACGTACGGGTTGACCTCCGAGCACTGCGGGAAGAGGCTCGAATCGCCAACATACAGCCACGGCACGTCATGAACCCTCCCCCATCCGTCCGTAACCGAGTCCGTCGTATCCCGTCCCATGCCGCAGCCTCCCATGAGGTGGGCGGAGGTGATGGAAATCTTGCCCGGCTTGACGTTCGCGCGTGGGATCAGCTCATCGACGCGGTCAGCGTCAGCGGCGTCAATGAAGAATCTCTTTCCGGCGGGAGCGTGCACCCGTCTCGCGCCGGCGGCGAAGAAGACCTTCGTGCTCGCCAACATCGACGCGTGCAAGCTGTCGAGGACCGGTTCGGTGAGCGTGTAGTCGATCACCAGGTCGCCGTGGGCGTCGAGGGTGACTCGATTCTCCGGAACCGCCGCATCGAGGGCCAGCACCAGGATCATCTGCAGCTTCGGAAAGGCTCGCATCAGCTCGGAGTGCTGGGCACCGAACCCGATCAGGTTCTTGGCGGTGACAAAGGGAAAGTACATGCATGTTTCGAGGAGGAACTTGTCTAGCTTCATGAATTCATCGCAGTAATAGCTCTTGGGAAAGCCGTGGAAGTTGGTGATCGAATCTTCATGCTCACCGACAAGGATGAGTGCGGGATGGAGCGTAATGGAGCGGCCGAGCATCGGCAGGTGGTCACAGAACCCGGAGCGGAGGAGGAGACCGGGAGAGTTGACGACGCCGCCGGCGCAGAGCACCACCACTTTGGCCTTGACCCGGTATTCGCCGGGCTCCCATTTCGAGGGCTCTCCAAAACCCGGATCCGTTACGATCGCCTCGCAAACACGATCACCGATCGTCGTGACCCGACAGTTGGTGATGACCTCGACCCCCAGCCCTTCGGCCTTGGGCAGCTGCACCCGATCGGTGCCCTGCTTGGCCTTGTTGGGACAGCCGAGGTTGCAGAGGCTCGAACCCTTGCAGCCCTTGACGTTGATCGGGAATTGCTCGACGCGGTAGCCGAGCTTTTCGCAGCCCTTCAGGAAGAGCCGGTTGTTGTCGTTGATCTCGTTATCTCCCAACCGGTGAACGTTGTTCTCCTCGAAGTACTTCATCGATCGTCGGTGGAGATCCGTGAACTCGAGGCCCGGAACGCTCCATCGCTCGACCACATCCTCGGGCATGATCAAAGATGTACCGGTGTAGATCACAGTCGAGCCGCCGTACGCGCGGCCGTAGGCGAGGGTCATGGCACGATCCGCCGTGAAGGTGCCGCCCGAATCGAAGAAGAGTTTCGAAGCCATATCGACTTCACGACCGCTGAACTCCTCGTCCTTGAGCTTGGCGCCCCACTCCAGGACTGCGATCCGCTTGCCGTCGACGCACAGCGGCGCGAGCTCCTTGGCCGCAACGCCGCCGCCGGCACCCGAACCGATGATGACGATATCGAATTCCTTCTCACGCATGGAGATTTGCCCTGGCGTCGAGATCGGGCGCATAGCCGACCAGCTCGTTGGTCTCGGGCTGACCGTAATAGCCCATGAAAATCATCGCCTTGAGGCCCCAGAATCCCGTCCGCAGGATTCTCACCGGACAATCCTCGAACCAGCGCAGCACGGCATCCTGGCGTTCGGCTCGAAGCTTGTCGAGAGGATTACCGTAGCGAGCGAAGGACGCCCACCTCAGCACTCCCAGAAAGGTCGCGAACTGTCGCCTCACAGATGCCGGTCGGTCCTGGAGCGCCTGGTCGATGATGCAGAAGAAGCGGCCCAATCCAACGGCATCAAGTTCCGTCGTTTCGGGCACGATGCGGGACGCGAGAACCTGGAGGAACTCTGCTTTCTCGGAGGAGAGCGACTTCATGGTGGACATTCTACATGTGACCGCGGGGCGGCATCCCGAGTCCGTGTCCGAGTCCGAGTCCGCGTCCGAACAGAATCATCCCCTCTGGTTTTCCGGTACCGTTTTGGTGCGCCGCGACTCCAGAAATTTTCGTCTTTTTCTGTCGTCAGGAAACTTACCTTGAAGCATTTCATCGGGCACGGATACGGGCGCAGGCGCGGGCGCGGGTCCTCAGATGACTACCGGCCCTGGAAATGCAATAATCTCTTACTACGTTATGTGCTGACAGTGCTCCTACTTGAGATATACCGCGGAGCACCCGGAAGGATTCGAGTTGGCCTCTGATCCGCACCCGAAACCGACACCCGAGAGCATCGCGCTCCTCGCCAGCTCTGACTACGTCGACCAGATGTACGAGCAGTGGCAAGAGAGCCCTTCCTCGTTGAGCGAAGAGTGGCGCCTATTCTTCTCGGGCTTTGATTTCGCGGCGAAGCCGACTGGCTCGATTGCTACCGAGCGCGCATCCGACCAGTCAAAGGTCGTCAGCCTGATTTTCGCTTACCGCAATCTCGGTCACCTGATTGCCGACCTCGACCCGCTGGGCGCCAATCTCGAGAGCCACCCCCTACTCGAGCTGGAGACGTTTGGCCTCAGTGAGGAAAACCTCGATGAAGTCTATGACACCGGCCACCTGGGCGGTCCGAAACAGGCGACCCTGGGCGAGATCCTGGAGGTTTTGAGAGACACATACTGCCGGACCACCGGCGTTGAGTATCTCCACGTCCAGGACACCCTCGTTCGTCGTTGGTTCCAAAAAGAAATGGAACCAAACAGGAATCGCCCGGAATTCAGTCGTGAAAAGAAACATCGCATCCTCGGCCAGCTGATCGACGCAGAGCTATTCGAGAGCTTTACCCACGGTCGCTACCAGGGGCAGAAGCGTTTTTCGCTCGAGGGCGCCGAGTCGCTGATTCCAGCCCTCCATCAGTTCGTCGAAACTGCCGCCGAGACCGGCGCCGAAGAAGTCGTGATGGGTATGGCCCACCGAGGCCGTCTCAACGTCCTCGCCAACATCCTTCAAAAACCCTACGCGATGATCTTCAACGAGTTCGAGGACAACATACGCCCCGATCCCTACGGTGGCGACGGGGACGTCAAATACCACCGCGGTTTCAGCTCGGACTACAAGACCGCCTCCGGCGCCGAGATTCACATCAGCCTGACCGCCAACCCCAGCCACCTCGAGGCCGTCGATCCAGTGGTCGAGGGCCGGACCCGCGCCAAACAACGTCGGCGCAACGACACCGCAGAGAGAAAAAAGGTGTTGCCGGTCCTGATCCATGGCGATGCCGCCTTTGCGGGCCAGGGTCTGGTCGCCGAGACCTTCAACCTTTCGCAGCTCAAGGGCTACTCGACCGGCGGCACCGTCCACATCGTGGTCAATAACCAGATCGGCTTCACAACCCTCCCCGGCGAAGCCAGGTCCACCCGCTACCCGACCGATGTCGCCAAGATGGTCGAGGCGCCGATCCTTCACGTGAATGGTGACGACCCCGAGGCGGTCGTGCACGTGGTAGACCTCGCCCTGAGGTACCGTCAGGAGTTCAATCAAGACGTCGTGGTGGACATGGTCTGCTACCGCAAACACGGTCACAACGAAGGCGACGAGCCCGCCTTCACCCAACCGTTGATGTATCAGAAGATCCAGAACCGGCCTTCTACCCGTGCCGTCTATCAGCTCCAGCTCGAGGGCTCACACGACATCACCCTCAAAGAGAGCGAGGCCCTCACGAACTCTCTCCAGGAACGGCTCCTCGAAGCGTTCACCAGCGTCAAGGAGGCGTGCATCCTCGATGAGAGGGATGGCAGTGCCTTTGCCGGAATCTGGAGCGAATTCGACCACGAGCACTGCTTTGACTGCACCGAGACCGGCGTCGAATACGACGAACTGCTCAAGGTCGCCAGGGCATTGACGACTGTCCCCGAGGGGTTTCAGCTCAACCGCAAGGTGGGTCGGCGACTGCCGTCCCATTTGGAGGCGGTTGAGAGCAATGGCTCGGTGGACTGGGCGCTCGGAGAGCTCCTGGCATTCGGGAGTCTGTTGATTGAGGGAACCCCGGTCCGCCTCAGCGGCCAGGACAGCATGAGGGGTACCTTCTCCCACCGCCACGCTGCTTGGTTCGAAACCAAGACCCAGGAGATCTACATACCGCTCAACAACATCGAACCGGGTCAGGCACGGTTCTGCGTTTACAACAGCATGCTCTCCGAAGCGGCCGTTCTCGGTTTCGACTACGGCTATTCACTTGTCGAGCCCAACATGCTCGTGATCTGGGAGGCGCAGTTCGGCGATTTCGCGAACGGCGCTCAGGTCATCATCGACCAGTTCATCTCCGTCGCATACGACAAGTGGCACCGTGTGAGCGGTCTGGTCATGCTCCTCCCCCACGGCTACGAGGGACAGGGCCCGGAGCACTCCAACGCCTACCTCGAACGCTATTTGATGGCCTGTGCCGAAGAGAATATGCAGGTCTGCAATCTCACAACGCCAGCTCAGTTCTTCCACGCGCTCAGGCGGCAGATCATGGCCAACTTCCGGCGCCCGCTCGTCATCATGTCGCCGAAGAGCCTGCTCCGTCACAAACAGGTGGTCTCGCCGCTCGAAGATCTGGTGGTTGGGAGATTTCAGGAGTTCCTGGAAGACCCGCTCACGCCCGAGAAACCCCGGCGCCTCGTGCTGTGCAGTGGCAAGGTCTACTACGACCTCATCGCGGGCCGCGAGGAGCGGGGAATCGACGACGTTGCGATTGTCCGCGTCGAGCAGTTCTATCCATTCCACACCGAGCTCTTCGAACGCGTCGTGGCACCGTACCGTGGCGCCGCTGACGTTGTGTGGGCGCAAGAGGAGACCCGCAATCGCGGCGGATGGAGTTTTATGATGCCGCGATTGATGGAGCTCTTCCCGGATCGTCCATTGAAATACGTCGGCCGCGAACCGAGTGCCAGCCCCGCGACTGGCTCGTCGAGTATCCACAAGATGCAACAGGCCGAATTGGTTCGCGAGGCGCTCGAGATCTCGTCGGACTGAGAATCGAAAGCAAGGAGCACGCCTGAATGGCCTTAGAAGTCAAAATCCCGGAGGTCGGAGAGTCCATAACCGAGGGCTTTCTTGCCGAGTGGTCCCAGCCCGACGGAGCGGTGGTCGCCGTCGAAGATCCACTGCTCGTCCTCGAGACCGACAAGATCACGATGACCGTTAACGCCGAGCACGCCGGCAAGCTCACGATCATCGTCGCCGAGGGCGAAACGGTCGAGGTCGGGCAGGTCGTGGCAAGCATCGACACCGACGTCGCTGTTGCAGTTGCGGCGTCTCCGGAACGCGCCCCGGCACCCGCGCCTGAAGCAATTCAAGAACCCCCCGCCGAAGCGCCCCGACCGGCTGCTCCAGCGCCCGCTGCCGCCCCTGATCACAGCGGTCTTTCGCCTGCCGTCCGACGGCTCGTACTCGAGCACGAGCTGGATCCGGCAACGATTGAAGGATCCGGCAAGGGTGGGCGGATTCTCAAAGGCGATGTGATTCGCTACCTCGAAACTCGTGCGACAGACGCTCCCACGCCCATTCCGACAGCAGCTCCCAGAGCCATTCAATCCGAGCGGCCGCGGCCTCAGCCTGTAGCCCTCCCCAATCAACGCCAGACCCGTGCGCCGATGTCGCGATTCAGGCAGCGGCTCGCCGAGCGCCTGGTCGAGGTACAGCAGACAGCCGCGATCCTCACTACTTTCAACGAGGCCGACTTGAGCCGGGTGATGGCACTGCGTTCCGAGTACAAAGAGGAGTTCAAGAAAAAGCACGGAATCGGTCTCGGTTTCATGTCCTTCTTTGTCAAGGCGACCGTCAACGCCCTCAAGGCCGTCCCCGGGGTCAACGCCTACATCGATGGTGACCAGATCGTCACCAACCACTACTTCGACATTGGCGTCGCGGTCAGCACCGACAAGGGTCTGGTCGTTCCGGTGGTCCGCGATGCTGACCGGTTGACGATGGCCGAAATCGAGGCCAGTATCGCCGACCTCGCACGGCGCGCACAGGAACGACGCCTCGAGCTCTCCGATCTCACAGGCGCGGTGTTCACGATTTCCAACGGCGGCGTCTTCGGTTCGCTTCTGTCAACGCCAATCCTCAACCCCCCGGGAAGCGCCATCCTCGGAATGCACACGATCCAGAGACGCCCGGTCGCGCTCGGCGACGAAATCGCCATCCGACCGATGATGTATCTCGCGATGTCCTACGACCACCGCATTATCGACGGCCGCGAGGCAGTGACCTTCCTGAAACGAATCTGCGAGTGCATCGAAGACCCCGAGCGCATGCTCCTGGAGATCTGAATGGCCGATAGCTACGACCTCGTCATCATCGGTGCCGGACCCGGCGGATATGTGTGCGCGATCCGCGCCGCCCAGCTCGGCCTCAAGACCGCGCTGATTGAAAAGCGCCACGCTCTTGGCGGCACCTGCCTCAACGTCGGGTGTATTCCGTCCAAGGCGCTCCTGGAATCATCGGAGCTGTATGAGGTAGCCGGCAAACACGCAGTTGAGCACGGCATTGTGCTATCGGAGATCAAGCTCGACCTCGAAGCCATGCTCGCCCGCAAGGGCGGTATCGTCAAGGAACTGACTGACGGCGTCGCGATGTTGATGAAGAAAAACAAGGTCACTGTCCTGACCGGCCGCGGGACTGTAACCGCACCCGAATTGGTCACCGTATCGGGCGACGGTGGAGACACCCAGATCGAGGCTCGCCATATCTGTCTCGCGATGGGATCTGAGGCGATCGAGCTGCCCTTCCTCCCCTTTGACGGCGAAAAGATCGTATCGTCCACCGAGGCCCTGGACTTCGGCTCGGTACCGAAACGCCTGGTGGTGATCGGCGCCGGAGCAGTCGGGCTCGAGCTCGGCAGCGTGTGGCGCCGACTCGGCTCCGAAGTCACGGTTGTCGAGATGCTGCCGACCATCACACCGTTCGCCGACAAGGCAATGGCCAAGGCACTCCAGCGGAGTCTTGCCGATCAGGGCATGGAATTTCGCCTCGAATCGAAGGTCACCGCAGGCAAGGTCCTCAAAAAGAGCGTCAAACTGACGATCGAGAACCCCAAGGGTGAGACAGAAGAGATCAGCTGCGACAAGGTTCTGGTGGCGGTCGGCAGGCGACCAGTCACCGAAGGTGCCGGTCTCGAGAATGTTGCCGTCGCCCTCGACGAAGGTGGGCGGGTGGCAGTTGACGATCACCTCCGCACCAACATCGACGGCATTTTCGCTATCGGCGATCTGGTGCGCGGACCGATGCTGGCGCACAAGGCGGAAGATGAAGGCGTCGCGGTCGCAGAGCAGCTGGCCGGAATGCCGGGCCACGTCAATTACGAGGTCATCCCGAACGTGGTCTACACCGAGCCTGAACTGGCCATGGTCGGACGTACCGAGGCCGAACTCAAAGAGGCCGGCGTCAATTATGCAAGTGGGCGTTTCATGTTTCGGGCCAACGGGCGCGCCAAGAGCCTTGGCCAGCAGGACGGCATGGTGAAGATCCTCGCCGACAAAGAGACGGACCGTATCCTCGGCGTTCACATGGTCGGCCCGCGGGTGTCGGAGCTGATCGCCGAGGCGGCGATCGCAATGGAGTTCTCAGCCAGCGCAGAGGACCTCGCCCGCACCTGTCACGCCCACCCGACGCTCTCCGAGGTCGTCAAGGAGGCGGCGCTGGCGGTGGAAAAGAGAGCGCTGCATTCGTAGATTTCGAATTTCGGATTTTCAGCAATACAGTCGAAGTATTGAAATTCCCGGCTAGAATTGACGCATGCAAGCAGTGATTTTCGACGAACCTGGTGACGAGGAAGTCCTTCGAGTTGCGGAGGTATCACCTCCGACTCTCAGAGACGGCGAGGTTCGAATCGCGGTCACAGGCGCCGGAATCAACCGGGCTGATCTGCTTCAAAGACGCGGACTCTATCCCCCACCCCCCCGCGCATCGGAGATCATCGGTCTCGAATGTGCCGGCACGATTGCTGAGGTCGGCGCCGGCATTGATGATCTGGCAGTCGGGGATCGGGTGATGGCGCTCCTCGCCGGGGGAGGGTACGCAACCGAGACGGTCGTCCCATCGGTTTGCGTGATGCGGACACCGGAGAATCTTACCGATCTCGAGGCCGCAGCCGTTCCCGAGGTTTTCATCACCGCGTTCCTCAACCTCTTTCTGATCGGCGGTTTGGAATCCAATTCGACCGCCCTGGTCCATGGTGGAAGCGGTGGGGTGGGAACGGCTGCTATTCAGCTCGCCAAGAGCGCGGGCGCGAGGGTCTTCGTGACTGCCGGCTCCGAGGAGCGTTGCCGCGCATGCCTCGAGATCGGTGCGGATGCGGCGTTCAATTACAAGGAGATCGACTTCTTGAGCTCCACCCTCGATGCGACAGGTGGACACGGTGTCGAGATCGTTTTGGACTGTATCGGCGGCCCTTATCTCGATCGCCACCTCGATGTGATGGCTCCCTCAGGGCGACTGGTGGTCATCGGCCTACAGGGCGGAGCGAAGACGGAAATCGACCTTTCCCGTCTGATGCGGAAACGGCTCACTATTACTGGGTCAACCCTGAGGGCGCGACCGGTCGACGAAAAGGGGCGCATCATCGAGGCGTTCGTCCGGCGTTTCGGGCCCGAACTGGTGACCGGAGCGATCCGGCCGATCGTGGATCGCGTCCTTCCGCTTGAGGACGCAGCTGAAGGACACCGCCTGCTTGCCGGCGGCGAGATTTTCGGAAAGCTCGTTTTGGAGATGCCCAAGACGGCTTAGGCGGGCCGCCGATCTGCAGGAATCAGCTCACAATACGCATCCCACAAGGTCGGCGCGCGAGCGTCGTCGAGTCCGACGAGAGGCGGACGAGTCGCGAAGTCGCCAAAACCGAAACGTCTGAGAAGCGATTTCACGGATCGTCCGAGACCGTACTTCTCGAGTAGCGCTCGAACTCGAACGAGATCGGCCTGTGGGGCGTCACCACGCTGCACGGCACACACCAGGGCGGGAGCAACACTGGCCGCAGCGCTGATGCTGCCGTCGCCTCCGGCTTCGACGCACGCCGTCACCAGACGGTCGTTGCCAACCAGGTAGCATCCGTCCGTAAAACGCAGCGTAAGACGCCGGAGTTCATCCGGATCACCGGTGCTGTCTTTGACTCCGATGAGATTTCTGTGATCGCCAATAAGATCGAGTACCTCATCCGAGATCGCTACGCCGGTAACCTGCGGAATGTGGTACAGCAGAACTGGCAGCTGCGACCGCTCGAGGATCTCGAGGAAGAATGCGGCGATCCCGTTGGCAGAAGCCGATCTAAAGTAGAAGGGCGGCGGACAGAGAACGGCCCGATAGGCCAGCGACGAGGCCAGATCGACCATCGCCAGGACCTCTGGCAGAGCACAGGAACCAACGCCGAGAATCAGATTGAGCCCTGAATCCGCAGCATTGGCTGCCTCTGCGACTGCCCGGCGCTCGTCAAGTGAAAATGATGGGAATTCACCGTTCGTCCCGAGGATGAGGGCGCCATCCAACCCCTCGGATGCGAGCCATCTCAGGTGAGTCGCCTGAGCTCTCTGGTCGAACGCCAGAGCTTCATTCAGGGGCGTTGGAACCGGAGCAATGGCACCGGAGATTTCTTTCATCGAACCCTCCCGAGTTCTCTCGTCCGGGAAGTTAACACAAACCTCAACGACTTCAGGCCGCCAAACGTATACAATAAAGGTTCGGGGTTTTTCCCGACCGGAGGGGCCCGCCAAATGATCCGTCGTTACCTGTTGCTATCAATTCTCCTCATCCTCACCGCGCTGCCAGTGGCAGCGACCGAGCTGGTTCTGCCGGTTTTCGCTCTCAACCTCGAAGGGCGATCGGGCGATCTTTGGAGTTCCGAGGTTTACCTGACCAACCCTGGCGACCAACCTGTTCAAGTGGAGATTTCACGGTTTCTCCCGGGGAATATCAGCAAACCCGCACCGTGCGATACCTTTATGGCCCCAACCCGGGTCGTGCCGGCCCAGTCTGCAACCATATGGACCGCGGCTGGCCTGGCCACCGACCTCGGTTGTGCGGAAAGCGCTCGTGGTGGTCTGGTGTTGCGCGCCGATGGCCCGGTCCACGTCACGAGCCGCCTGGTCAATCGTGCCGGGATGGACGATGACGAGGGTTCGACCGTGCTCTCCGGACGTGGCGAGGCCTTCGAGGCAATCCCTCGGGAACTCCTTCCAACGTCTGGCAGCCACCTCCTGCCGGCTCTCATGTGGCACCGCAATCCGTGCGACGGATCCGACTTCGACACCTTTGTTGGCTTTGCCAATCCCGGCCCAGGTCCGGTGGAGGTCGAAATCGACATCCCGCACGAATCCGGTCGGGCCGTACGGATCAACGGGCATGAGGTATTCCTCCCCAACAATGTGACGATTCCCGCGGGCAAGTGGCGGCAGTACCGGCTCGCTCCAAGCGAAGAAGACGGCGCCCAATGCGGCGATGTAGAAAGCTTTCTGGTCCGGGTGGAAATCGATGCTCCTATCGCGATCTATGCATCGGTGATCGATCGCAAGAGCGGCGACCCCCGCACCGTCTCATCAGTCCCACTCACGGACGGCGTTCGCGACTTCGAACCCGTCGAGCGCTAGACGGCGCAGAACCGCAAAGTCACAGAGAACTGCCCACAGATCACACAGATAATCCTATCCAGATTCCCACCGTATGGCGTTGTATGGCGAGGTTCTGGCCGTCATCCGACGGCCAGCTAACGCTGGGTCGGGAAACCACTTCAAAAACGAGTTTTTGTTCTGGTTTCCTGGCCCAGCGTCCTGCGCTCTTCGAGCGCAGGCCTCGCCATTTCTCTTATCCAATCAACTAGTAGGAGGGGGGAAAAAGGCAGAACCGACGTGCCTCGGGCACGACGGCCGGTGAGAATACCGACAGCGACGGATTC
>Ga0316198_10000187_pt1 | contig 29084 bp, 28 predicted proteins | sample OudBieAanoxic_MG_FD_204935 | JGI IMG/M metagenome (GOLD analysis project Ga0316198, IMG submission 204935) | Coastal sediment microbial communities from Oude Bieten Haven, Netherlands - site A anoxic | ecosystem: Environmental > Aquatic > Marine > Coastal > Sediment | place: Netherlands... | reverse complement strand
GCCAGTCGGAAAGCCGGATGCGGTAGCTCCGCATGTCCGGTTTGATGAGCGGGGACGGGAAACGGGGCTTTATGCTACCGCGCTCGTCCTCGACTCTACTGGTCGGTCATTTTTTCATCAGGGCGGTATTTAATAGCAGAAATCCTTATTTCCGAATTATCGTCCCTTATTAGACAGCACCCGTGATTTGCAACGCCCCCCAGAAGAATGGATGTGAATTCTAGCTATAGGTATTCGAATTCGAAGGATCAAGGGTTCTGACCCTATTGTTTCGGTTTGAAGTATTTACGCTGCAGGCTGGCCCTTCTTTCTTCCTGTTTACACCAGAATTTTGGTGTCACTCGCCGGAGAAACGGAAAAGCAGTTTTTTCATCGGATGTTCCACCCGGGCGATTGCCACACAACATTTCGAACGGGCCGCGATCTGGGCGGCAAAGTAGCCCACCAAAGTCCGCTTCAGAAGCCCCGTTTTATTTTCGCCCTTGACTGCGCCAATGATCAGGAGATCAAACTCGCCTGACCGGTCCACCAGTAAATCCAGGGGTGAGTCCGAGCACTGCATCTCAACGCGGAACATGGCCCGGCCCTTGTGTAATGATATGGCTGTGGCCAAGACACTGCTGGAATAGTTCTTCTGTTCCTGGGTGTAGTTTTCTGGCAGGACGTTCAAGAAGGTGATCTCCCCTTCGAACCTGTCGGCCAAGCCCCCGGCCAGTCTCACCATGAGGCGAAGGTTGAGGTGACTGGTTAAAGACACGGCGATTTTTTTCGGGGCAAAATCTCCGTGGCTTTTCAAAAGCACTACATCGGCCCGGGCCCGGTTGAGAACGGATTGGACAAAGGCCATGGACTGGGGGCTCTGGTCCTGGGGATACCCCATAACAATGAGGCCGCAACCTTCCTCCTCAGCCGCGTGGACGATCCCCTTGGAGATACTGTGAGAAGCCCGCACCACAGGCCGGACCGGGACCTTGTGTTCTTCGGCCGAGGAGGCTGAAGCCTCCAGGAGTTCCACTGAAGCCTCGGATAAAGACAGGGTGGTGTGGAAGTCTATCTGGGAAGAGGTAACCACTACCGTGAGCACCACTACTTCGGTGCCGCCGGCTTCCGGGATGAAGGCCTGGGCCATTGTGAACAGAGCGGCCTGGTTCCGCGGATTGGCCACGGGCACCAGGATGCGGTACGAAGAATCCAGGACCGGCGGCTGGGTCTCGCTGAGGATCAGGCTCATGCCGCTCCGAGAGCGGATTTCCCGTTTGCGGGAGTATAAGAAATATAGGAGGCAACCGATCCCGGCGAGCTGAAGCCCGATCATGATGGAATTTATATCCAGCGTTAAGAGGAGAAGGACATTGGCCACCAGTGCCGCGTAAGGGATTATTCTTTTGATCTTGCTGACGGGATCGGACTCCCGGGTGGCTTTGTGAAGCCGGATAAGGGCCACGGATAGGGGAAGCATGGATACCAAAAAACAGAAATTGGCAGCCTTGACGATGATAGAAAGCTCACCTGGCAAAATGGCCAGGACCGTGGCCAGACCGCAGGCCAAGAGGGCTGCCCGCGGGGTGAGGCTGGGCTGGTGAATACGGCCCAGCATCGTGGGTAAAAACCGGTCCCTACCCATGGCGAAAATCTGCCGGGCCTGGGAGATGATGGTGGAGTTCAAGGCCGCTGCCGATGCCAAAACGCCCCCTACCACAATGAATATCCACCCGGCCTGGCCCATGCCCGCCTTGGCCACCACGGCCAGGGGGGCCCGGGATTCTGCCAGTTCCTTCCAGGGTACGACCAGGACCGCCACAACCGCAATAGCCACGTAAAAACACAGGCTCACCACCATGGCCAGGAACATGGCTCGGGGCACGGTTTCTCTCGGATCTACGATTTCTTCCGCGTTGTTGGCGATCAACTGGTACCCGAAAAAGGACACGTAAATGAGAGACACGGCTCCGCCCACACCAGACCAGCCATTGGGAAGCATCGGGGCCATATGGGCGGTGTCCGCCTTGAAAAGCCCGGCTGTGATAAGCACTCCGAGAACCAGAAGATTGCCCCAGGTGAACACAAACTGGACCTTGTTCCCGCCCTTGGCGCCGACTGAGTTCAAGATCGTGAACCCAGCCACGGCCCCTGCTGCGATCAGCGTCGTTCCGTATTCGGGGAACCCCGCAGGAAAAACGCTTGTCAGGTATAAAGCGAGTCCCGTAGCGTACATGGCGCAGGCCAGGATGCTTCCAAGCGCCAAGAGCCAGCCTGTCATGAACGCGTAAAAGCTACCCAAGGTTTTGTAGGCATATGCGTATCCCCCTCCCGTAATGGGCACACGGCGAGAGAGTTCCGCGAACATGGCCACGGAAATCATGGATAAAAGCCCGCACACCAGGTAAGCCAGCCAAGCCCCGGGTCCGGCCTTTTCTGCGGCAAGGCCAATGAGCACATAAATCCCGGCGCCCATGAGTGCGCCCACACCCAAAGTGGTGGCCCCGAAAAGTCCCATGGTGCGTGCGAACGCTTCCGGGACCAGCTTTCGCCGGAATATCTGGCGGAGGTTATTGTTTTGTGGCCCCTGCTGCATCACAATCCCCTGAATTATAGGTAATCGGCTGTGGACCCAATTGCCTAGACAACTTTCAGCAACGAATAAGCTCTAAGGCAGCGGGTTAAAATTCTTTAAAAATAAAATAAAAAACGACGTATTGAAAACCACGTCTTTAGGCCGCCTTTTTAAACGGATGAGGAAGGCCGTAGTAAACCTCATCCGGTGTCATGTCGTCAAGCACCTGATGGGATCGCTCTTTGTTATACATGTTGAACCACTGCCGAACGCCCTGTCTGAGCTGCGTTCCGTTTTCAAAGGACCACAAGTATAGATACTGGTATTTGAGGGACCACCATAGCCGCTCGATAAAAATATTGTCCTGGACGCGTCCTCGGCCGTCCATGCTGATTTGCACCTGGTGATCTTTCAACAGATCGGTAAATGCCTTGCTGGTAAATTGAGCGCCTTGATCGGTGTTGAATATATCCGGCCGTTCATAGTATCTAAGGGCTTCTTCAAGGGCCTCAACACAAAAATCGCTATCAAGCGGTATTGGACAACCGATAGGATAGAATCTTGCGGCTGTGCCAGTCCATAACGGCAACCAGATACATAAATCCCTTGCACATTGGAATGTACGTCATATCGGCTGCCCACACGTGGTTCGGTCTGTCGATGTTAAGGTTTCTTAGCAAATAAGGGTATACTTTGTGCGACGGGTACGGACGTGATGTTCTGGGCTTCGGATATATGCCCTCAAGGCCCATGAGCCGCATCAATCTCTGAACCCGTTTACGATTCACTTTGTAACCCAGTCGTCGCAGATTTTTTCGCATGGATCGACTCCCCCATGAGGGTGTTTTAAGGTACTGCTGATCAATACGTTTCATCTGTTCGATATCCAGGGGCTTAACCGATCGTTTTCTATAGTAAACCGTTGATCGGTTGATTTTAAGGATTTGGCATTGTTTCGAAACGCTCAGCTTCTTATCCGCACGGCTAATCATATGACGCCGCTGTTTTGGTTTCAGTAGCCGAGCTTTCTGGATAAAAAATCATTTTCGACCTTGAGTTGGCTGATCTGTCGATGCAACTCATCGATCTTATTGTCGACCTGTTTGCGGGCTTTTACCCCTTGTTGAAAACGTCAGTGGCACCATTGGTCAGCGCTCGTTTCCAGGCGGTGATCATTGTGGGATGGACACCAAAGCGCTGGGCCAGCTCGGCGGTGGTTTCCTCGTTTCTCAAAGCGGTCAGGGCCACTTTAGCTTTAAATGCCGGTGTGGACCGTTTACGTTTGTTGCTCATGTCAGCTCCTTTCAATTTAGGCTGACTTAGAGCTTACCACATTGTCCAGTTTTTGGGGTCCACCGCCATCCACCGGTTCTGCCGGTGAGACTTGAAAAGGCTCTGCCTTACAGAGCGAGAGAGATATAGACGGTCCTCCCAGAGGAAGGCCCCGAAGGGCAAGGAGGACCGTCATGAAGGATTGGCGTAGTCAACACTGTTGCATATTTGCGTTCGCCCTCTATGGAAAGTTGAGAAAGTGAATTCTCTTTAGACTATGACAGGTTATGGCCGCACCCGTTACAAAAATTGAAATCGTCAGGAATATCGAGTTGGCATTTCATTTACGCCCCATAGTTATGCGGCAGATACGGTTCGTTTGAAAAAATAATGTGAAGGAGAGTTTGTATTTTTATATTACGAACACGAATTTATGTCAATTTTGGGCAATTGGGGGAAATACAGACTACTTGCCACTATGCGGATTAAGAGCTAATTCGAAGCACCACTATATTGTATCGTTTACACGCCCGACAATCTGGGTTGTATGCGGAATGGTGGCCAGCGGGAAGAGCACCCTTTCAGAAAAGCTCTCTAAGAAATTCGGTATCAAGATATTACGTTCAGATCTGATCCGCAAAAAATTGTTCGGTCTTCAACCAGATCAGTCCATGAATGTGCCCTTTGAAGAAGGCATTTATTCGAAAGGATCTAGTTCTCTCATCTATGGCAAGCTCCTTATGCTCGCCCAGGAAGAGATCGAAAAGGGAGCGTCAGTTATTTTAGATGCCACTTTCAGCAGTAAACATAATCGCAATGAAGCTTTGCGTCTGGCCAGGGACATGGATGCAAACATCATCTTTATCGAATGCCTATCCTCCGTAGCCGTAATTAAAGACCGTCTTAAAAAAAGAGAGACGAAAATTACGGTTTCGGATGCAAGACTTCATCATTTTAAAGAACTTAAAAGCCGGTTTGAGCCTTTGGAAGATATAACTGAAGAGATGCATATCGAGATCGACACCCAAAGGCCTATAAAAGAAAATCTGATGAAAATCCTTTCCCATGATTACGGACTTCTTTCAAGGGTTATTAGCGGAGGACCAAAAGATATACTATAAAATAGCAAAATTTGGCGCTTCATCATAATTCCTAAGAAACCATCCAGAATTTCCTATCTCCTAATTATATAGAGTCTTAAGATCGATTTTCCAAATTTCGAAAATTTTCTAATTATTATTCGATATTTTTCTAAATTTAATCATAGCGCAAACTACTTTAAAATCCATTGATAATCTAATTCATCGAATTTATTTAGCATATAGGTGCCATTCCGATGTGGCATGCTTCATGCTTTAACTGTAAATAGCAAAACGAATAGCTGCCATGAGTAATTTCTATCAGTTGGAGACTTAAAAGGTTTAATCCGAGTTGATATCTAAAATGGGAGTAAATATGTACTCGCGGAAACAATTTATATTATTGGCTGCCAGGCATTGTTCCGATTTTGTAAAAAAGTGCCAGTCGTTTCTTTCTTTCATAGAAAAGGAATCTTGCATAGAGCCGGACAACTCTATTCCAGAATCATTATTTTTAGAGGTGATGCGATTGGGATTAGACCCTGGAACGATGAACACGATTCAACTGTCAGATACTGTAAGGCATTTCAAAGATTAGTTTGAATAGAGAAAACATTCTTCCAATGCGCAACATATCATACTTAATGCACGGTGCCCGGTTGTGGCAGTTAAGTAAATGAATGTTTCCCATATAAAAACCAAAAGGAGGGGCATGTCAGTTATAGATAAAAAAATAAGTGTGGAATATGTCAAAGATTAAAAGCTTCGATTGGTATTGAAAATTCGATCTTTCCTTAAATTTATCATAAAGCATCAGGAGGTGCGAAATGAAGGAATTTAAAAAAATATTGTTCCCGGTTGATCTTTCGGAAACATCGCCAAAACTGGTTCCCTATGCAAAATCCATGGCTAAAAAATTTGATGCTGAAGTTCACCTTTTATTCGTAACACGTGTTTTTCAGTATTTTGCAAGTATTTACGTACCTCATACTTCCATTAATCTCTTTGAAACGGAACTCGTAGAAGGGGCCGAAAAAAGTCTGTATGAGTTTAAAGAAGAATATTTTGCAGATATTCCCGAAACCAGATCGAGCGTGGTTATAGGAGACGCCGCCGAAGAAATAATGAAGTATATCCAATCCGAAGGTATCGATTTGGTCATCATGGGAAGTCACGGGCGAAAGGGTATGGATAAAGTTATATTTGGATCCGTTGCTGAAAAGGTGGTTAAAACCTCGCCGGTTCCGGTTCTAATCGTGAATCCCCACTGCATCGTCTTGTAAGGGAGGTTTTTAAATAATGGGCATTCAGGGTTTAGACAAAATATTCCATCCAAAATCGGTTGCTGTCGTCGGCGCCAGCGAGAGAACGCCTATTGGATTCGCGCTAATGGCTAATTTGATAAACGGAAAGTTTAAGGGAGATGTCTACCCGGTAAATCGGAAACAAAAGACAATCTGGGGCTTGCCTGCATGTCGCTCCATACTTGATCTGAAATCTCCAGTCGACCTCGCCGTCATCGCCACGCCCCTATCTTCTGTTCCAGAAATTATCCAGGATTGTGCCAGTGCCGGTGTGAGCGGCGCGATAATCATTTCAGCCGGTGGTAAGGAAACCGGAGAAAAGGGCCAAGCTACCGAAAATGCCATCAAAGATGCTGTCGGAGAATCAGGTCTTAGAATCATTGGGCCTAATAGTCTTGGGGTCATATCCGTCGGGTCCCGACTTAATGCCAGCTTTGGCAGGCAGATGCCTCTTCCCGGAAAAATGGCATTTGTATCTCAAAGTGGAGCGATCTGCACATCCGTAATTGATCTCTCCGTCAAAAACGAGATCGGGCTATCTTATTTGATCAGCGTCGGTTCCATGCTCGATGTCGACTTTGGTGATGTGATCGATTTTTTGGGAGGTGAGCCCGATGTGAGTAGCATCGTGATGTATATTGAAAGCCTGAATCGGTTCAGAAATTTCATGAGCGCTGCCCGATCCGTATCTCGTATTAAACCGATCATCGCCCTAAAGGCGGGACGAAAAGGGGCGGGTGCTAAAGCCGCTTTATCCCACACGGGTGCCTTGGCCGGAGACAATGCGGTCTATGATGCAGCGTTCAAGCGGGCGGGTATTGTTCGTGTCAAAACATTTGAAGAGCTTTTTGACTGTACCGCGCTTATCGCCAAACAGCCACGACCTAAGGGCCCATCGTTAGCGATTATCACAAATGCGGGTGGCCCCGGTGTGATGGCTACTGACGTTCTATGCGATTACGGTGCTGAACCGGCCGAACTCAGCCTGAAGACTATTGGTAAACTTGACGAAATTCTCCCATCCCACTGGAGCCGTAGCAACCCGATTGACATGCTGGGAGATGCTTCTCCAGATATTTTCAGAAAAGTAGTTAGAGTCTGTTTGGATGCAGTAGAAATCAATGGTCTTTTAATTATTCTATCCCCTCAGGCCCTGGACGATCCAACGGATGTAGCTGCAACCATTGCCGGGATTCTCCCCGGAAAAACTTTTCCAGTGTTCACTGCGTTGATCGGCGGAACTAACATGGAAAGGGGACGCGAGCTTTTGAAGCGATCCGGAATTCCTACTTTTGATACACCGGAGAGAGCGGTCCGAGCGTTTATGGACCTGTATGAATATTCCCGAAACATAGAAATGCTACAGGAAATTCCGTCGAGGTTTCCTCGAAAACTTGAGTTCGATCATATAAAGGCCGGTGCCATTATCCAGGATGCATTGGAAAGTGAAAATCGCTCTCTCACCGAAGTGGAATCAAAAACCCTCCTTTCCGCTTACGGTATTCCGGTAAACACAGTGGAAATTGCACTAAACGTGGAGGATGCCGTCCAAAAGGCTGCGAAAATTGGGTACCCCATTGCCATGAAGATTCTTTCCAGGGATATCGGCCACAAAACCGACGCCAGGGGTGTGATTCTCAACCTGAAAGACGATACCGATGTGCGTGAGGCATATGGAAAAATTATGGCCAGTGTCCACCAATTTGATCCTGCCGCCGTGCTGGAAGGCGTCACGGTTCAGTCCATGATCTCAGAAGGGATTGAACTTATTATGGGCGCAAAAAAGGATAGGGATTTCGGTCCGGTAATTGCTTTCGGTATGGGAGGGATCATGGCAGAAGTCCTGGATGATCGAGCCATCGCCCTACCGCCGCTGAACCGACTGTTGGCCAGAAGGCTGATGGAAGGGACAAAGGTCTTTTGCCTTCTTCGGGGACATCGAGGTCAGCCACCCGTAAACCTTGAGATTCTTGAAGAGATTTTGGTTCGGTTGGCTCAACTCGTAACGGATTTTTCTGAGATCGATGAACTCGATATCAATCCGTTGATTGTCACTCAGGACAGAGCCTTAGCAGTTAATGCGCGGGTGATTCTTTCCCCTTCATCCGTCCAACCGCCACATCATCTGGTCATCAGCCCATACCCGAATGAACATGAAGCTCGTATATCAGTGAATGGACTTAAAAATTTGTTAATAAGGCCGATAAGACCGGAGGATGCGCCCCTATTAGAGGCGTTGTTCGAATCCCTTTCGCCCCGAAGTATCTACACGCGGTTCTTCACACCTCTAAAACGGATGGATCATCGTATGCTGGCCCGTTTTACCCAGATCGATTATGACCGGGAAATAGCTCTCGTCGCAATTTCAGAATCAGATGCTGAAGAAAAAATATTGGGCGTCGCTAGGGTTATTCTGGAACGGAATCTGAGACAAGCTGAATTTTCAGTCGTTGTCACCGATCGTTGGCAGGGGAGAGGAATTAGTGCAGAACTTTTAAAACGCTGCATTTCCATAGCCAGAGAGCGTAAAGTAGAAAATATATACGGTATGGTTCTCGCTGAAAATACACAGATGCTGAAACTGGGCCGCAAACTCGGCTTTGATATTAAAAAGGTATGGAAAGCCCCTTTGTTTGAACTCAGCCTATCTCTCTAATTTGCGTTCAGGAGGTGCGAAGTATTTTCGAATAAAGATATATGGAGGTAATCAACTAACAAAGGAGGCGTGCAATGATAATCACAAGCGAAATGGAAAAGATAGAAGCGTTCAGCACCTTTAGCGCTAAACAGAAGAAAAAGATAGCACTTATCGCCAAAAAAACGAAATATAAAAAAGGAAAAAAAGTCTATCTCAGTAAATACCGTGCCGGGCGGCTTTTCGTAGTGCTTAAAGGTAAGGTGGACTTGCGTTTATTCGATCCTGCCGATGAAGTTGGTATCAGCTTCGGTATAATGAGTAGCGGCGATCTTTTCGGTGCAGCCAGTCTTCTCAAGCCCCAGGAGTATACTGTTACGGCATTGTGCAAAAAAGATTCCGAGTTTCTTGTAATGGAATCGAATGATCTCATCGATCTTATGGAGCAGGACAAAGAAATTGGGTTCAAATTAATGAAAAAGGTGGCTCAGGTCTACTTTGACCGATATGAACTCACAAAAAAACAGATGCAAGATATGGTAAAAACGATGTCATTGATCGCTGTGCCCGATGTTTAGAAGCCATTTCAAGACCTCAAGGTCTTGTGTTCCAGCATAGGAACGAATAGATGCTTTATATGCGGCACGAGGTTATCAGGAATGCGATGACACAATGGGGGTGACCTATGGACTGGAGGAAAATGCTGGTCTCCGCGGATGCCGTTCTCGAACGGATACGCCCCGGCATGAGTGTTTTCCTCTCCACAGGGGCGGCGGAACCGCGCACGCTGGTAAAACACCTCATGGCGGCCCACAGTGCCAAGCTCCAGGATCTCGAGCTGATCCAGATTGTCAGCTTTGCCGACGCCATTTCGCTAAAAAACCTCCATAGCCAGAAATTCAGATTGAAAACCTTTTTCTCTGGCTGGGTGGCCGACGAAGCGATTGCCGCCGGTCATGTGGACCTGATCCCATGCTACCTGTCACGGATTCCCGAACTTCTGGAAATGCGGAAGATCCGTGTAGACATTGTTTTTGTACAGATCACGCCACCGGACAAGGATGGCTACAGCAGCCTGGGTGTTTCAGTGGATGTTGCCCGGCTGGCCATGGAACAGGCCAATCTTGTTGTGGGAGAAATAAACACCCAGGTGCCGCGCACGTTGGGTGATACCTTTGTCCAGATTTCCGATTTCGACATGCTGGTGGAATCGGACGAGCCACCAGTGTACTTTGAGCGGTGGCCTGCTGAACCGGTCTACGATCTGATTGCTGCCAACATCGAGCCGCTGATTGAAGATCAAAGCTGCATTGCCTTTTCCATGGGTCCTTTGTTTGAAGCCGTCAGTCGGGCGCTGAACGGCAAGCAGCACCTGGGCATCCACTCGCCATTTTTCAGCGATGCGCTGATGGATCTGGTCAAAAGCGGCGCTGTCACCAATCGCTACAAAGAGCTGTTCAAAAGAAAATCCATCACTTCCTATGCATTCGGTACGGCGGAACTGTTTCAATGGTTAGACCAGAACCCCAGAGTAGAATTCCAACCTGTGGACAAGGTATTCGACCCGTTGAGTATTGGCCGGAATCCACGTTTTGTGGCCATTATTTCCGCCAGGAGCGCAGACATCACCGGAAGAATTGCGCTGCATACGGGCCTTGGCAATGTGGCGTCCGGACCGGCTGAGGTGCTCGCCTTTCTGAACGGTGCCCAAATCTCTGTAGGGGGATACACCATATTCGGGCTCCCAAGCCGCAGTAACAAAGGTACGGCCAACATCATCACTTCCATTGAAGGATTGAAAAACCGAGTCGATTTCAGAGAGGCCGTGGGTTATGTCGTGACGGAATTCGGGGTTGCCGATCTCAAGGGACTTACGCTCCGGGAACGGGCACAGGCATTGATTGAAATTGCCCATCCCGATGATCGCGCCGAATTGATTACCGCTGCAAAAAGAGAAAACATACTCTATCGGGACCAGATCTACTTAGCAGAGAGCGCCCGTTGTTTTCCTTCACACATCAATGAGCGCCACCAGTTCAAGGGCGGCGTAGAGATCCGGTTCAGGCCCATTAAGCCCTCGGACGAAGAAGAAATGCGGCGGCTTTTTTACCGGTTTTCAGACAAATCGGTCTACTACCGTTATTTTTCCTCTCTAAAAACCATGCCACATACCCGCATGCAAACCTACGTCAACGTAGATTGGAGCGATGTGATGTCCATCGTCGGTGTTGCCGGCCAACCCAGGCAGGGGTCTATCGTCGCCGAAGCGCGATACCTTGTGGATCCAGACGGCCAGTGGGCTGAGATCGCATTTATTGTGGACGATACCTATCAGTGCATCGGCATTTCTACCTATCTTTTCAATCTTCTCGTCAAGCTGGCTTATGAGAGGGGCATCAAGGGGTTCTGGGCCGACGTACTCGTTTCCAACACCGCCATGATGAAGGTTTTTTCTAAAAGCGGCCTGCGAGTTTGGACGGAAATGGAAGGGGGTGCCTACCATGTCACCATACCGTTTGATCCGCCTTAGAAATGGTGTTTAAAAATATTGTATGCACAGGCAAGATAAAATTCAACGAAAATGCAGCGTATCCTGAAAAGACTTGCAACACAGTCCAATTGGCCCAAGACTGGCATTTGTGGAGGCAATTTCAAAACCATTTGTTGTGAATTAGGCGTCATCCGGAGCTGGCTGAAATAATTTGACAAGTCCTATATTTTTGTTTTATTATTCTTTGTAAGAATCTCCTGCCATCTAACCTCTCTCCAAAGGCGATTAGCCATGGAAAAGGTTTTTATGAAACTGCCAATATAGGGCCTTCTGGGGACGCTAATATTTCCCAGGAGGCTTTTGTTTATATTCAATTGAAACTTCTTCAATTTATCCAGAAACGATAAAAAGGTAAACGGTTTATTCTCGAAAGGGCACGAAGCCGTAACCTTTTCGTGAAACATTGGCTTTGTCTCTGCATAGTTGCTAAAAGCCCTACGCCTTTTCTGGAGATTATAATATCATCAATGCATTATTCAAATTAACCCCCCAGAGTTGGGAAATAAATACAGTTTCCTAGTTTTGGAATCCCTGAAGAGAAACATTAAAAGAAAAGGGGGAGTAATGGAGAAAAAATTAATCAGCTATGAGACCTTGTTGAAAATTACCAATGCAATCAGTGCAACTAGAGATCCCGAAGAGATAGTCATAGTGACTGTTGAAGCGGTCAAGTCCGCTTTAAAAGTAAAAGGGTGCTCACTCTTTCTAGTTGATCGCAAAACCAATGAATTGAAAGTCGCGGCCTCTTTCGGCCTGAGCGACGAATACATCAACAAGGGACCTGTGAGTGCATTAGAATCGATCGCTGACTCGCTAAAAGAGGGACCCATCGCAATCTACGATGTTTCCGATGATCCTCGTATCCAATACCCGGAAGCAGCCAAAAGGGAAGGGATCAATTCCATTATGTCAGTGCCGATTGTGATCCAAGAAACAGCGATCGGCGCGTTGCGGGTCTATACGGCCGAACCCTGGGAATTTACCATCGATGATGTCAATTTTGTCCAGTCGGTTGCCCAAATCGCCGGCATGGCCATGGACTTGTGCCGACTCAATCGTGGATTGAAGACGAGTATTGAAATCCTGAAAACCATGCGGGATCCAAGCCAGCTAAAGACAAGCAAATGGACGCCCTACGAGGGAGCGCCGGTGAGTGAAACGCGTCCAAAACCGAGGGCTTAAAACAACCTATCGAAGCGGCTCCTTCGCTGAGACAAGCGGTTGAGTCGCCCGAATCTTTAAATGCTAACCTTTCCAATTAAGAACAGTTGTCAATCTTCGGGTGGTGGGAAGCCTAACCGCAACATGGCGCTTTAATATTGCATTGCAACAATGATTCACAAATTTTTAGGAGTCTCCCAAAGGTTGCATATGTTGGAGATGAACTCAACCGCTTCAGGTGCCAAATCGAAGCAATTTACGACGGAGGGTATTTTTATTTATTCCAAGCTCTTTGGCCGTGGCAACTTTTTTACCCCGGTTTCTTTCAAGGGCTTGATGGATGGCGCGTTTCTCTATTTCTTTAAGAGTCAATCCCGGTAAAATCGGATTCAGTGCTGATGATGGAAGGATATGATCCGGAAGGCAGGCAACGCGGATGATATCCTCCCTACAGAGGACAAAGGCATGCTCTACGGCATTTTCCAGTTCACGTATGTTCCCGGGCCAATCGTGCAGCATCAGCATGGCCATTGCTCTCTGGCTCATACCCAAAATGTTCTTTTCCGTCAGCAGATTAAAGCGTTCAATGAAATGATCTACCAGAAGGGGGATGTCTTCTTTCCGATTCGACAATGACGGCAGGGAAAGCTTGACAACGTTAATCCGGTAGTACAGATCTTTCCTGAATTCTCCCTTTTTAACCAGCTCTTCCATATTGCGATGCGTAGCGGCAATAATTCTGGCGTTGGTAGCTATCGGTTCGTTGGAACCCAGAGGCTCATAGGTTTTAATTTCAAGAACCCGCAGAAGTCGAACCTGTACGACCGGCGATATGTCTCCGATTTCGTCCAGCAGGAGGGTTCCATTCTGGGCTTGTTGAAATCGTCCAGGTTTGTTTGTTTTGGCATCGGTGAAGGCCCCCGCCTTGTAACCGAAAAGCTCGGATTCCACCAAGGTATCAGGCAACGCCCCGCAGTTAACTGCCACGAAAGGTCCTTTTTTATGTATACTATTGTTATGAATCGCACGGGCGATGAGTTCTTTCCCCGTACCGCTGGAACCTTCTATCAATACCGTGCTGTGACTTTGGGAAATCTGAGGCAGGATTGAAAATATTTTGTGCATTTCGGCACTTTTGCTCACGATGTCTTCATAGGAGTGTTGTTTGAACAGTGCTCTTTTGAGTTCACTGATATCACTCAAATCTTTGAAGGTCACGACACCCCCCATGGTGTTATTTTTACCATCTTTCAAAAGTGTTGTAGTGGAACTGATGGGAATACGTTTTTTGTCGGCGCGAACAATATAGATAGGCCTGTTTATGATCGGTAAACCGTTCGCCAAGGTTTCGCGGAGAACACAATTACTTTCGCAAACATTGCTGCGGAGAACTTCAAAACACGGTCGCCCAATAGCCTCTTTTCTGGGGATTCCGGTAATTTTTTCGGCTGCACGGTTAAAATAAGTGACCTGCCAATTTAAATCGATCGCATATACTCCGTCCGTGATGTTGTCGAGTATGATTTGATACTGATCTTCAAGATAATTGCCAGGCGATATGGCTCCCTTAACATCCGGCTTATGAATTTTCTGCATTTGAAAGGATCCCTCAACGCATTGGCGGTAGCTTGGTTTTTTTGGGTCCATTTTGTTCCCTTAGAAGGATTTTAATGTCACAGAATGTACCCTATCACATATATCATTTCGAACTCAAGATCAAGTAACAATTTTAATTTCAATTAATTCCGGATAGATACTGCATATCGGTTTCAGCGGTATCGTTTTGGTATGTTTGTTGCGGTTAATTTTATTAACAGATTTTCTTTCTTCATATCGACCGACGGGTAACCTTGTTACCATTCAGCACCCAGTCTAGTGGCTCTCATCATTTTAGGCACAAGGACATGCTTCCATCAACCATCTCGACAACAAAACTTAAAAGGAGGGTATGGCGATGAAAAAAGAGTTGATCCGAAGAAGGCTCGTTTGGATTATTGTTGGTGCAGGGATCTTAGTGTCTGGATTTATCCTGTTCGGGAGTCACAGCGTTGCCATGCAGGAGACTAAAAGCGACAAGCAAATAATGCATGAGAAGGCCTATACTCTCTATCAAAGCAAGTGCCTGGGATGTCACATTTCAGTTGCCGATCCTGAAAAGGCCGGCCGGACGCGTGACGACTGGCATCTGGTGGTTCAAGTGATGCATAAGTACGGGCTCGATCTGACTGACGCTGAGAGTGAAATGATCATTGATCTGCTCTACGACCTGAGGAAGGGAATGGAAACTGAAGTGGGTTAAGATCCAATATCAAGAAAAACGGAGGAACAATCATGAAGCGAAGAACATTTTTAAAATCATTGGCGGCCACGGGTGTTGCTACTTCTTTGACCGGGACTGGGGCATTGACCCGTGAGGCCCAGGCGCGCAAAAAGATTGATTTCGGCGAAGTAAAAAACGTACGTATCGATGTGCTTAGTGAAACCAGCTGGTTTGACAATGACAACTTGAAAAAACACATGCTGGATTACGGTGGGGCGATGACCAATCAGTACGACATTCCGTGGGACTGGGACAATGCCGGCGGTTATATGGCCCTTTTGACCGTGACCACACTGGAGGGTAAAGAGAGAAAGATTCTCCTGGACTCCGGATGGAACAACGACTGGGTCGACTATATCTACGAGATGAACAACATTCCCGCCATGTTGAAAAGCGGCGAGATCGAGTTCATGGTCATATCCCACTGGCATCTGGACCACTATTGGGGGATTGAATCGACGTTGAAGCACAAACCAGATATCACCATGTATGCGCCCAAAACTTATTATCCGGAGGATATGGCGCTGCTCAAGGGGGCGCACCTGACGGCTAAAAACAAGGAGGGCAAGGATGTCCATGTCTGCAAGAATGATGTCCCCCATACCGGGAAGCTGATTCTTTGCAATCCAGACGGCGAGAAAGATGGTATCTATAACCCCATGCCGGGTGTTGCCATAAGGAATTTCGACGTTCCCATTCTGTTGCGGGTAAGGGGAGAAAATGTCTTTTATTTCAACGTAAAGGATAAGGGAATCGTCACGGTAACTGGCTGCTGCCACCCAGGAATCCTTTCCCTGTTCTCCTATGCACGGAAAAATTTTGAGGGATATAAGCCCTACGGTTGCTACGGCGGACTTCATATTACGCTCTTTGAGACATGGGATCCTAAGTTTGACGACATCATCAAAGGTGTAAAGGCTTTCAAGATTCAAAGGCTTGCCTGCAACCACTGCACCGGATGGATTTGGGCTGAAAAAGCTGCCGCCGCCGGTGTACCCGTCGTCAAGGGCACAGATAAATTTAAGTCATACAAAAGACAGTCAACCGTGGCCACCGCGAGTAACGCCTTTCTGACCAACGGTGACCACATTATTTTCTAACTGCCGTTTAAAGTATGCCTATAGGCAGGACAGATGGGGGGAATTGTTGATCTCAAAGTCGTTTTTTCCCCTCGCTATCCTGATGGAGGGTCGAGCAGATGAATACGACTGCGGAAACAGGGAAAAAATTCAATTATTTTTTTGGATTGATCAATCTGGTGGTGGTTTTTTGCATCGTCTGGCTATTGTGGTATATTTTTATGAATCCCAATGCCGTTATGAAACTGTATACCCCCATGTATGGGTTTTCGTTGGTCGTTGGATTTCTTGCCGCCATCGTACTGTTGAATAACGTTGCCGGCGGCTATCCATTTCCGGAAGTATCAACGCAAAGATTCGGACCGGTCCAGCGGGGGATAGCGATGACTGTCGTTGCCGTTTTGCTGATGCTTTTTCTGGTTTACATTTTTTTCTGGGGATTTATCGGTAAATTCGGCATCGCTTATTTCAGCCCGCAATCGATCATTGCTTCGGGTGGTCAGGGTGCTGAAATATTTAATGCCAGGGAAAATGCATCAACCGCCATCGTGTATTACCTCACCGCCTTTTTGCTGATAGCACTTTTCTGGAGCACGGGTTTCGGCCGATGGCCCTGGCACAAGGTAGATCGGGGCGTGACGGCATGGTCAAGATTATTTGCCGTCACTTTTTTCAGCGGCATCGTCTATACGATCATGTTTCATCCCCATGTTTGTTATCTCTTCTACCCCGCTCAGGACAAGGCTGGCGTGGAATCCTGGTGGGCGGAATTTGCCGGAACCGGCAGCGCCTTTTTCGGTCTCGGACTTGTCCTTTGTATACTATTCTGGATCGTGGCTTCCGATCTGTTGTGGGAGGGTTATCCCTGGAGATATCTCGAGAAGGAGGGGGAATCAACATGGGCCAAAGGGTTGGTTGTCTGTATCGTAACCTTTGCGCTGGGTGTCATCGTGCTCTTTGTCCTGATGAAGATTATGAACTATTTTTGGGATGAACCGTTTATGGGAGGACAGTATACCGACGGCCCGGATTTCCGTTTCATTCATGCCGGGGAAATCTGCGGGTTCTTTATTTTGGCAGCGTTCATACTGAAAAACTATTTTAATAATTTTCCCAATATGAATATCCTTTGGCTGGGTGCCGTGATACGGACAATTCTCGCTGTTGGCGGCGGCATGTTGTTTTACTGGTTTTATTACTCTCCGCTGGCGACTTTTTTCCTAGCCAAGGTACCCGGTATTGCCCAGCCCGGTGACACATCGCTGGTATGGACGATTCTTTTTTTAAGCGTTGTCATGGTTCAGGCAGACTTTTTCGAGGGGTGGCCTCTCAAAAAAAAATAAGATGGAACGGAAGCAGTGGATAAGAGCAAGAGAACATTTTGTAAAAAATACTTTTTGAGGCAGATAGGGAAGGTCGTTGAAAGCTTTGACGACGGCCTTAAAGAAGCACGGGAGAGCCTGGCATTCGATGATTTTTTTGAATCTTATGAATCCAGCTATGCTCTTACCCTTGCCTACCCGGATGATATTTTAATGGAGACCGCCCATCAACATGGCATCGACACTGATGGACGGGAGAAAAATGAAATTGTAAAGGAGTTGTTTGAAAAACATGGTGGATACAGTAGCTGAGTGCGAAAGTTTCTTTCAGGATAGAATTAACAGTATGTTGGTGACCACCTCATGGGTCGACAAACTGAAGGCCCTTCTGGGAGTGAAGGCGGTCAGTCAGATCTGGGGAGACGTTCCGGCTTGGTATATGTGGCTTTCAGATGCCCAGGGTGCCTACCATCTCCAACTGTTAGAGACGATGATTGATGAAGGTATTCCGGAGAACAAGCAAGGGCTTTTTTCTATAAAGTGCTATCCATTCCAAAATGCAACGGTTTTCGACTCTTTCTCTTATGAGGAGCAGCAATTGAGCCAGAGCCGTTTTTTCGATGATACCCATACCCCCCGATTTGAAGAGAAAGAGAGAATCCCTGATTCTCTCTTCAATGTTGCAGCTATGGAATATAGGATAAATCAGGATGAAACGACGGTTTGTTTCACGCTGGAAAGCCTGGATACCATGCGTTGCGTTTACCCAGAAGAAACGGTCTTGGATTTTGACCTGATAAAAAAAAGCCGGCACTACGCGGAGGGTGAAACCGGCCGGTCGGTGCCTGGCTGGAAACTGGGGTACCCTGTTTTTGACCGACTTTTATGCATGTATGCCTTTTACAGTAAGGCCAAACCGGTTCGGCTGCGAATATCGCGTTCTCCGGGATTCAAATACGTCCATACCGGTAAGCATGCATTTGAGTGCATGGATGCGCCGGATACACATCGATTGGTTGCATCCGTTTTTTTTGCATCCCCAGACAACTCCCATCATGGCATGAAGTCAAATAAATTGGCTATCGTGGAACAGGAAGAAGAACAGAGTCAGGAGGAAATCCTTTTAGATCGTTCGTTTCCATGCGGTCATTTTCATGCATCCGACAAAGTGGCATGTACCAAAATATATGAAGATACACCTATCAATGAACTCTGGTGGTCTCTGGCCAATTCGGATTACAAATCCGAAATGGCTTCAACCTGCGGATGCCACTGAACACAAAAAGTAACCGGGGCTTGGGGTAGGTTCCATTTAGACAAGACTGGCTTTTTTGGTAACGGAAAATGATTCGAATTGCCATACCCATATTCCATAATAGAGTTTCACCTGTGTTAGATACATGTGCCCGTCTTTTAATAATTGATGTTCAGGGAAAAATTGAAGTCGAAAGGCGGGAAATTCCTTTTGATATATACTCCCAATCCGAACGGTTCGAGATCTTAAAAAAACTGGACCCGGATGCTATTATATGTTGCGGTATTAGCGAAGTATTTGATAAAATTCTTCAATCTGCCGGCATCAGACTAATCTGCGGAATTGCCGGTGATGTGGAAGAGGTTGCAGAGGCTTTCCTCTGCAACCGAATTGATGGCTCCTGCTTTCGGATGCCAGGATATAAAGAACACGGGTAAAAACGAAGAGACGATTTGTTAAGGTTAGGATTAAGAAATTTTAATTGGGTAAGTCATTTAATCACTGTTTTAAAGCGCAGGTAATATCTATAGATTAAGCCATTTGGAGGGTAAAAAAGTGTTATTGGAACAAGAAAGAAATCGTATTATCAATTTTGGTAAAAAACTGGTGGCGTCAAATCTCACCACCGGAACCGGCGGGAATCTGAGTATTGCCAACCGGAAAGAGAACCTCGCCGCCATTAGTCCCTCTGGAATCGATTATTTTCAAATTCAGCCTGAAAATGTGGCCGTGGTGGATATGGCCGGTGAGATTCAGGATGGAAACAGTAAGCCATCTTCGGAACTCAGCTTTCATCTCGAACTCTATAACACTCGCACCGACGTTCAAGCCGTCGTTCACACTCATTCGGTCTATGCTTCCACCCTTGCCTGCTTGCACTGGGAACTGCCGGCGGTGCATTACCTGGTGGGGTTTTCAGGAAACAAGGTGCCCCTTGCGTCTTACGCCACTTACGGCACGAAAGAGCTCGCCCGTAATGTCGTCGAGGGTATCGGGTCTTACAATGCGGTTCTTTTGGCCAACCATGGTCTGGTCACGGTTGGTGCGAATATGGATGCGGCCTTTGCCACCGCCGAAGAAATAGAGTTGGTAGCCCAAATATACTACCAGGCCAAAAACGTCGGCCAGCCGGTGGTGCTACCGGATGAAGAGATGGAAATCGTTATTGAAAAATTTAAAAAATACGGACAATGAAACAGTTCAATCAAATCCTTGCTTTTGATCTGGGAAGTTCCGGTGGGCGGGCCCAATGGGGACAATTTGACGGTAAAAAACTGGCAATCGAAGAAATACACCGTTTCCCCAACGTTCCGGTGCGGCTCGGAGAGCGTTGGTATTGGGACGTCCTCAGGATTTTTGAGGAGATGCAGTACGGTTTGCGGAAAGCCGCCAACCGTGCCAACGGAAACGATTTTACGCTGGGAATCGACACATGGGGCGTGGACTATGGACTCCTAGATGCATCCGGCGAACTGATGTCCCATATCAGCCATTATCGTGACGCACGAACGGACGGGCTATACGAAAAGATCTTTCGCAAAATTGCTAAAGTGGATATTTATAAACTCACCGGCATTATGTTCATTCAGTTCAATACCCTGGTGCAGCTTTACGCGGATTTACGCAATCGCCCCTGGCTTCTGGAAAACGCCTGTGACCTGCTCTTTGTTCCCGATCTGTTCAATTATTTGTTAACCGGCGAGCGGTTCAGCGAAATGACCATCGCCTCCACCTCACAGTTTTTTAACCCCGCCAGCAAAACCTGGGCGAATTCGGTTTTCAAAGTCCTGGAGCTGCCCACCCGGCTGCTGCAACCGATCATTCGGCCGGGAATGAAAATGGGTCATCTCAAACCCGCGTTACAACTAAACGCCGGGTTTAAAGGCGCCGTCGATGTCATCGCCGTCGGAAGCCATGATACGGCCTCTGCCTGGGCCGCGACCCCCATTGAAAAAGGTGTACCCGGTGCTTTAATCAGTCTGGGCACTTGGTCTCTTTTAGGGACGGAGTTGGACGAACCCAATTTCAGCGATGCTTCCCTGGCCTACAATTTTACTAATGAATGCGGCGTGGCGGGAACCGTCGTTTATCATAAAATTCTAGGCGGCCTCTGGTTGATTCAGGAGTGTCGCCGCTGCTGGCGGGAAGCGGGACAGTCCCTGACGTACGAAGAGATTCACCAAGCCGCCGCCTCTGCCGCTCCGCTTAGGTTTCTGTTTGACCCAGATGATCAAAAATTCTTAAATCCCGATCGAATGCCCGAAACGATTACGGCGTATTTCAGTGACCTGAAATTGCCTGCTCCCGAAGGCGTTCCCCAAATCGCACGCTGCATCTATGAGAGTCTGGCCCTGAACTACCGGTATACGATAGATTTAATGGAACAGATCACACAGCGGCCAATTGAAGTCATTCATATCGTGGGTGGAGGCTCCCAGGCGCGGCTCTTGTGTCAATTCACAGCCAATGCCGCCGACAAAAAAGTGATCGCGGGTCCCGTGGAAGCCACCACGGTTGGCAACATGCTGATGCAATTACAAGCACGGGGAGCCATTCAAGGCCTGTCCCAGGGGCGCCAAATGGTACGTCATTCTTTTGCGCTGAAAAATTTCGAACCGGAGGACCGTACGGCCTGGGAAGACGCCTATGGCCGTTTTATAAACCTTAAATAAGAAAAGGAGAATGGAAAGATGCGAAAATGGTTGAAGAATAAAAACGTCATTTTATTTACACTGGCGCTGACTATGGTGCTGCCAGGTTTGGCCCTGACCAAAGAGGTTGAAATCGTGACCGTGGTGAAAATTACCGGCATCCCTTGGTTTAACCGCATGGAGGAAGGTGTCATTGCGGCTGGTAAGGATTTGGGCGTCAAAGCCTACCAAATCGGTCCTTCCGAAGCCGATCCAGCCCAACAGGTTAAAATTGTGGAAGACCTGATTGCCAAAGGGGTGGATGCGATTTGTGTGGTTCCCAACGACGCCACCGCTATGGAGCCGGTTTTTAAAAAAGCCAAAAGCAAGGGAATTGTTGTCCTCACCCATGAATCACCAGAGCAAAAGGGCTCCGATTGGGATATCGAAACGATTGATAACAAAAAATTTGGCGAAATGAATTTCGAGAAACTAGCCCAACTTATGGGCGGTAAAGGGGAGTTTGCACTTTTCGTGGGCTCCTTGACGGTTCCACTTCACAACTACTGGGCGGATGTCGGTTTGGCGTACACCAAAACGAAGTATCCTGACATGAACCTGGTGACCAAACGAATTCCCTGCGGCGAGAGTGCAGACGACGCGTATAAGCAAACCCTCGGATTGTTAAAGACATATCCGAATCTGAAAGGAATTGTCGGCTTTGGCAGCCTCGGCCCTATTGGCGCCGCCGAGGTGCTTAAAAAGAAAAAAATGGGCGGTAAAGTGTCCGTGGTAGGCACGGTGATTCCGAGCCATGCTGCGCCATATTTGAAAAAAGGATACATGCAGCACGGCTTTCTGTGGGATCCCAAGGATGCTGGTTATGCCCTGGTGGCTGTGGCCAAGAAGATGCTTGATAAGGAGGAAATCAAAAACGGAACGGAGATCAAAGGGCTCGGAGCCGCCAATGTAGACACGGACGCCCGTGTGATCAAATTTGACGCCATTTTGGATATCACTGCTGAAAATGCTGATAAACTCGGATTTTAGTAAACGCAATATGGACGAAATAACTTCCCTAATTATAACTAATTATCGAATTCTTAATCTTAATCGTCTATATTATGATTATGAAATTGGGAAGTTATTTCATCCTAGAATCTCTGATCCGAATCGCTTACACTCCTCATACCGAAAGTGCACTATAAATTTTTATGGGGCATAACAATTTTCTGGAGCTACGGAATATCAATAAACACTTCCACGGCGTGCAGGCACTGAATGACATCAATTTTGACCTGCATGCCGGAGAGGTGCACTGCATCGTGGGCGAAAATGGCTCTGGCAAGAGCACGCTGATTAAAATCATTTCCGGTGTTTACACGCCTGATTCCGACGGCGAAATCACCATCAACGGCGTTTCCCAACCGGAAATGACGCCCGCCCAATCGACCCAACTCGGAATTCAGGTGATCTATCAGGATCATGCTCTTTTTCCCAACCTAACTGTCGCGGAAAATATCGGCATCCATCAACACCTTGAACCCGGACGAATTCTGGCGGATTGGAAAAAAATTCGCGAAACAGCCCGAAAAACCTTGGCCAAGATCAATATCTCACTGGCGCCTGATCGCCTTGTGGAAGAGTTGTCCATTGCCGACCGTCAGCTTGTAGCCATTTGCCGGGCCATTGCAGCCGACGCCCGGCTTGTCATCATGGATGAGCCCACGGCGTCGCTGACGCGCCAGGAAGTGGACGCCCTGTTTAAAATTGTCGCCGATATCAAGGAGAAAAGTATAACGGTGATGTTTGTCAGCCATCGCCTGAACGAGGTTATGGAAATTGCTAACCGCGTAACCATACTGCGCGACGGTGGGAAGGTCGGGACATATGCCGCGGATCAAATTGATGACCGCCAACTCTCCTTTCTAATGACGGGACAGGAAATTTCATACGCCCCTGCCTCCAATGAATTTGATACCAGTCGCATTGTTCTTGAAGTTAACGGTTTGTCCAAAAAGGGAAATTACCGGGATATCTCCTTTCGTCTGCATGCAGGCGAAATCTTGGGCGTCACCGGACTGCTGGGGGCCGGACGCACTGAACTGGCACTGTCGCTTTTTGGTATGAACCCGCCCGATTCGGGACATATCCGTGTGAATGGCGAACCTGCTGACATGGTCTCCAACCGGGAAGCCATCGCCAAAGGTATCGGTTATGTTCCGGAAGATCGACTCACCCTGGGCCTGGTGATGGAGCAACCCGTGGGAAGCAATATCGCTTTAACTGTGCTGGATACACTGCTTAGGCGCTTTCATCTGATCGATCCCCAAAAGCGTCGCGTGTTCATTGACCAGAGAATTGTCGATTTGAATATCAAGGTTTCCGATCCGAACGTTTCGGTGAATACGCTTTCGGGTGGAAATCAGCAACGGGTGGTTTTGTCCAAATGGATCGCCACCCGGCCGAAAATACTTATACTGGACTCCCCCACCGTAGGCGTGGATGTGGCTGCCAAAAGTGGAATCTATGAGGTCATCAAGAGTCTCTCTTCCCAGGGGATCGGCGTTATCCTCATTTCGGATGAAATTTCGGAAGTGCTCTGCAACTGCCATCGTACTCTTACGATGCACAAGGGGCGAATCAGCGGGTCTTATTTAGCGTCAGAGATATCAGAGCATGACTTGGGAATGAAAATCAATGAAGGTTAAGACAGCAACTTTGTTAAAGCACAATGAGTTCTATCTGTTTCTTGTTATTTTTATCCTTGGATTTTTGTTAACTATCTTTACGGAAGATTTCTTTTCGTTCGAAAATCTCTTTGACGTTTTCTTGAGTTACTCTTTTTTAGGAATCATGGCCATGGGATTGATGGTCGTTCTGATTTCCGGTGGCATTGATATATCATTCACCGCTACGGCCACCGTGTCCCAGTATCTGATGGCTGTTTTCATCATTGAGCATGGCAGTGGATGGGGCGCAGCCTTTATAATCCCCATTTTCATTGGCGTCGTATTGGGAGCTGTGAATGCCTTGCTGGTGTATTATCTGCGGGTGCATTCCATCATTATCACCATTGCCACCCTGAATATTTTTTACGGTCTGCTGATCTTTTTTACGCGGGGCAAATGGATTTACAATTTTCCGGAATGGTTCTCCGAGGGGTTTACTCTTTTTGAGGTTTCCACTGCCGATGGAACCACCTACAGTTTGTCTTTTGCGATTATAGCTTTACTGACTGTCATAGCACTGACGGGGTTTTTATTGAACCACACCTCTATCGGCCGTCAAATATATGCCATGGGAGGCAATCCGGACGCCGCTCGCCGCATGGGGTTTCATATGCTCCGGCTTCACCTTTGCGTATATTGTTATATGGGGGTGCTGGCCGCCATTGCAGGGCTTGTTCAGGCCCAAATGGTGCAAACCGTAGCGCCCAACTCCATCGTGGGGCGGGAATTGGACGTCGTGGCTGCAGTGGTGTTGGGTGGTGCTAGTCTGGTCGGTGGAGCCGGCACCTTGTTAGGAACGATTCTAGGGGTCACGCTTATCGCTGTCATGGAAAACGGCCTGACGCTTTTGGGTGTGTCCGCTTATTGGCATAAAGTTATTATTGGCCTGATATTTATTATCAGTGTCAGCATGACAGCTTACAACCGAAAACTGAAAGAAAAACAGTATGCCCGAATTGATGTTTGAGATTAAAAGAATACAACGCTTTCTCGGCTTAAGAACCGATCCTGCCAATGCCTACCTGATCGTGATTCTTGCCGTTCTTATCGGCGCTTTCACACTGATTCTTCCCGGTCAGTTTTTTCGCGGCGCCAACTTGCAGTCAATGGCCTTTCAGGTGCCCGAATTGGGTGTTCTGGCCATCGCCATGATGATCCCGTTGTTAAGCGGCGGCATCAATCTCACCATTATTGCAGCGGCCAACATGTCAGGCATCTTGATGGCCTTTATCCTTACTCAATTCATTCCGGAGGGTGCATCCGGCGGCGGTCCCGTCATGGTTATTGCGGCGGCTCTATCGGCCGGTTTGGCCGTTTCCCTTTTGATCGGACTACTTAACGGATGGATTATTGCCTATGTCGGTGTGTCACCAATTCTGGCCACTTTGGGGACCATGATGCTCATTCAAGGCCTAAATGTCGTCATCACCAAAGGCTACGTCATCTCAGGCTTTCCCGAACCAGTGCTTTTCATCGGCAACGGACTCATTTTCGGCGTCCCCGCGCCGTTACTTATTTTTGCTGCATGTGTCGGTCTAGCGGCCTTGATTCTTCGTCGCACCCCCTTTGGCATCGCCATTTACATGATGGGTTCCAATGAAAAGGCCACCCTGTTTTCGGGAATCGACACCCGCAAGGTTATACTTAAAATCTATGCGCTTTCCGGCCTTTTATGCGGCGTTGCGGCTATGATCATGATCTCACGTTTCAACTCCGCCAAAGCGGGTTACGCCTCTTCATATCTTCTCGTAACCATTTTGGCAGCCGTTTTAGGTGGTGTGGACCCATTTGGCGGCTTTGGCAAAATGATGGGACTGGTGTTGGCGTTGCTTATTCTTCAGGTTGTCTCCAGCGGACTGAATCTCATCGGCATAAGCGCCCATTTGACGCTTACATTATGGGGCAGCATCTTAATTTTTATCCTGTTCATTAACCAGGTGCGGGAGTGGTTCGCGGTTCGCAAACGTCATTAAGCAGATGTACACGTCAATTGGTGGCTATCGTCCCTGGCAGTTTTCATGATCTACTAAAACGGGTTGAAAACATCGAGGGACACTACTTACGACCTGGTGGTGAAACGGCATTAAGGCCAGTTTGGGATACCATAAGCAGAGGCTTAAATGCGGCGAAAAGGACTGATCTGCATTTATACGGGCAACGGGAAGGGCAAGACCACTGCGGCTATCGGAGCTGCCATCCGGGCAGCAGGTCAGGGTTTGAAGGTGCTTATTTTACAGTTCATGAAGGGCCAAAAAAACATCGGTGAGCTGAAAGTATTCGCCCAAACCAGCCTGCCCATCACCCTTAAACAGTTCGGTCGTAGGGCATTTTTTCAAAGCAGGGCCTGCGAACAGATTGATATACTGAAAGCGCATTTGGGTCTTCAGGCTTTTCAGAAAGCCATGGAAAGCGATGCCTATGATCTGATCGTCCTCGATGAGATTAACATGGCGATCGATTTCGGACTGCTTCAAATTGATGAAGTGATGGCGGCGATAAAACAGAAACCTCCCGGACTTCATCTGATCCTGACCGGTCGTAACGCCAAAGAGCCCCTTATGGAGATTGCCGATCTGGTTACGGAGATGAAGGAAGTAAAGCATCACTATCAAAAAGGGGTGAATGCACAAAAAGGGATCGAATTTTAAATCTATTTTCCTTTCCATAATTGGTGGAAGTAAGTTTTCATTTCTAAAACTGCCCTTAGGAATTTCGAGGCACCAACCAACCGCTACGAGTGATGCTGAAAACAATACCAAAAATCATAAGCAACATCATAAAAGCCAAATGGGATATGTCGATAAACATCGTAAAGGCGGGTGAAAAAACAACCTCCGGTAAATTCTTCAAAACACGAAAAATTCCGGTTACAATAATTGCTGCCAAAAGAATTATTCTGACATAAGCAGCCCTATTCAGAGTATAAGATTGCCGCATCAAACCCAAATAAAAAACAACCCCATATACGACTAGAAAAAAAAGGAGTATGGCGCCCAGGTAGTGCAAGTAGTGCGTGACGTAGAACTTGGCCGTCCACGCCAAGCCAGGGATATCCGCAATGTAGTAACGCTTGAAGATCGGCATTTGGCCAAATCCGGTCAAACCCATCATGAAAAGCAGAAAGAGATAGATCGGCTTAATAAGAGCTTGTTCAATATAGCATCGCTGTGTCTTATCCGGGTTCATTTTTTATCCTCTATTTGGTTACTCACGTTCTTGGTAACTTTATAAACGCGGCTCACAGCAGCTGCAAGACCTGCAATCGGTGCAATCAGCATGGCTTTGGCCAGGTTGTCAGCATGGGCCATTTTATCTTTGACCGGATCGAGATGGGGTTGGCCTGGCCCTTTGTCGATGGCCTGATTCAGAGCCTCAAACGGTACCGTCGACAGATAGATGGTATTGGTGCCGCCATTTTCGTTCTCACCGTAGATGTAAGCGCCTTCTTGATCTGCCAGACGGTGCGCCTCTTGGACAATTTCCGAGCGTGGGCCGATGGTCTGGACATCTTCAGGGCACTCTTCGATACAGGCTGGTAGTTCGCCTTCGGCAATAAGGTTGTAACAGCGATCGCACTTGTACATGACCCCGTTACCGGCATAACTCGGTAGCAAATCGAGATATAGTCCGACGCCGGTCTGACGCTGGGGGATATCCCAGGGGCAGACGATCTGGCATTTACGCCCGCCCAAGCAGATATCCGAATGGATGACTGTTATACCATTTTTTAACTTACGGGCAGCACCCCAGGGGCAAAGGTCGGCACAGGGCGGATTCTGACAGTGCATACATCGTCGTGGAAAAGAGATTTCTTGTTCTTCACCGTCGATATTGACGGTTGCCCACTGAATAAAAAGCCAGTTGTACGGGGTGAGACGATCGCGCACCTCCCGTTTTTTTTCATCCGACCAGTCAGCCACTTTGACCCGGCTGGGGTACATCTTGGGGAACGGTTTCTGCGGTTCCGGATATTTAAAACCGTTCACATCACGGCACGCTTCGACGCATGCCTCGCAACCAATACATTTGCGGATGTCGATCAATGTGGCCAACTCTTCGTTGTTCTTTGGTTGGGCGGCCGCCGGTAAGGGAAACTGACTGGCGCATGCTGCACCTGCAGCGGCAAAACCTGTTTTGAGGAAAGATCTTCGGGATAGCAGCGACATATTGTTTCTCTCCCATTTTTCATTTTCAAAATAAGTTAAGGTGATCAATGTAGCGTTTCAAAGGTAAGTGGACAGAAGTAGGGAATAAATAAGAGACGGTTTTAGGTTATAATAACGTCACCAAAAGGAGAGCGAAATGAAATCTATAACCGGTAAAGGCCCTGATTCCGTGGTCAAAAAGATCAAACGGAAAACTCACCCCGACCCCTCATCTATTTATTACTTTTACAATTTTGATTTCACGATCCCACTCAGAATGGTTAAAATAGCGTTGGCATCGGTTTTCCCCGGGACTACCGGCAGATTACTCAGAATACCCAGTCCTTCAGTGGCTTCATGAAATTCAGAAGAGGAAAGACGGCTGATCAGGGCGGTATTGATCATGGCGTTTACCCCGAGCAATTTTCGAATCAGGGTCAGCCCGTCCATATCTTCCAGGGTTTCATCGACGACTAATAATTCAGGCGTGGTTTCCGAGGCAATGGTCAACGCGTCCGACCCGGAACTTGCCCATTGAAGCGCTATGTTTCTTTCGGTTGTTTCCAGTGCCCGCCTAAACTCGCCGAAGTCGTCTTGACGCGACGTTACGATGACAATCTTATACATTCAAAATCTCCGAAGTCAGATATTGGCGCCGAATCTACGCCCATTGCCCAATTGATGTCCATCCGGAAATGGATGGACACCAATTAATTTCTTCCGCAACACGAACCCGGCCCGGCACATGCGCCGGCACCGGGTTCATTGCCACAGCAGGTCGTGTCACCGGCACCGGGAAGCCCTGATTGCGGCTGGCCGGTCATGGAACTCGTGGCGGAAATCAATTTGGATGTTTTTGTACTGCCACAAGACGGGCATGCCAACACCGCATTCTGTTCAATCACGAGAACTTCTCCTGTTCGGCCACAATCACTGCAAACGATTTCATATATCGGCATGAATCAATCTCCCTGTCCGGTTTTGTCGCAATTAATATTTTTTCGAGTTTGCCTATTCATTGCCATAAAAATATAGATGAGATTAC
>Ga0316198_10000185_pt1 | contig 29138 bp, 29 predicted proteins | sample OudBieAanoxic_MG_FD_204935 | JGI IMG/M metagenome (GOLD analysis project Ga0316198, IMG submission 204935) | Coastal sediment microbial communities from Oude Bieten Haven, Netherlands - site A anoxic | ecosystem: Environmental > Aquatic > Marine > Coastal > Sediment | place: Netherlands... | reverse complement strand
GGATCTCGCTACAGTGGAAGGTGTTCAGCCCGACGGATTGGACCTCGCGCGGCGAGGCTTCACTGCAAGCAGAGGCCGCCAGCTGGTCGGCGGCGCGCACTCGCGAGGCGACCCTCACACAGACCGAAGTGCTATACAGGGAAGCGCAGCGCGCCGGGGCCCAGTTGCAGTCGGCCCGGCGGGCCGAAGAATCGGGGGCGGCCAACCGAGACGTGTTCTCGCGCCGTGTCGAGGAGGGGGTCCTGACGCGGGCTGATCTGCTCCAGGCCGAGGCCGACTACTCGTTCGCCGTCGCCCGTCGAGTCGATGCCGAGCGTAGGGACACCGACGCCCGCCGCCGGCTCGCCGTGTTTCTCGGTGGAGACGGGGCTGAGATGCCGGTTCTGACGGACTCTCTCCACCTGGAGACCCCGGAAACGCGCGAACCGGAGGTTGACGTGGCGTCCGCGTTCGATCCGTCCGTTCGAGCGGACCTTCTTGCTCTTTCCAGCGTGAGAGACGCCGCGGGCGCCGGATCCAAGCGAGCCGGACGTCAATTCCTGCCGGAAATCGGGGTGTTCGGCAACTACGGCATCCATGCGGCCGACGCCTTCCAGAAGGACGGCGACAACTGGACCGTCGGAGTGGGGCTCAAGTGGAACATCTTCTCCGGCTTCAGCCGCTCCAAGGACAAGCAGCGGGCTGACGCAGCGCAATCCATTGCCCAGACCCGCTACGACGAGGCTTTCCGCCAGGCGACCGCCGAGCTCGCGGAAGCCCGCGACGGAGTCAACTCCGCTCGGCAGTCCGTCGTCGCCACGCTGGCGGCGGACGCGGCGGCGGAAGCGGGGGCAGAGTTGATGCGTCGCCGGTTCGAAGAGGGGCTCGCCACGGCCGCCGACCTGCTCCAGGCCGAGACCAGGCGGGCCCAGGCCGAGAGTCACGCGATCGACGCGCAGGCCGGGCTGCACATGGCCGAGGCGCGGCTGCGATTCGTCACCACAATGCACCAGAACGGGAACGACCGATGAAGCGATACATGATGCTGTTGATGCCGATTCTCCTGGCCTCCGTCTCCGCCTGTGCTCGGGATGAGCCGGGCGAAGTAAAGGCCCTGGAGAGCGCGGGTACCGTGAGTGTGAGTGCCGCGCACCAATTGGAAGGCGCTTCACAGATCCCGGCCCGCGTGGTGGCTCGGGAAACCGCCAACCTGGCGACCCGCACGAGCGGTACGATCGACGCCGTCCTGGTCGGTATCGGATCCCCGGTTCGCCAGGGACAGGTGCTCGTGCGGCTGGAGGCATCGGGCGTGGAGTCGGCCGTCGCTCGGGCGGAGGCCCAGGCGGAGGTCGCGCGGCGCACGTTCGATCGCCTCTCCAACCTCGAGCGCGACGGTGCGGCGACCCGGCAGGAGCTGGACCAGGCGGAGGCGGCTCTCCGAACGGCCGAGGCGATGCGGGATGAGGCGTACGCGGCACGGGAGTACGTGACGCTGCGGGCCCCATTCGACGGCACCGTATCGGCGCGGTTCGTGGACCCGGGTGAACTGGCGTCACCGGGCCAGCCGGTGCTGGTGATCTCCGGCGCCGGCGGCGTCAAGCTCGAAGCGGACGTGCCCGCCGCAATGGCCGAAGCGATGGCCGATGGTGAGCGAGTGACCGTAGTGGACCCGCAGAGCGGCCGCCGATGGCCCGCCACCGTGCGGCGGGTGGTGCCGGTGATCGACCTGGCGAGCCATCGATTCCGAGTGGAAGCGATGTTCGACTCGTCCGAGAACCTCCCGGTCGCGGGATCGTACGTCCGACTCGAGATCGCGGGTCGTGGCGAGGCGAGCGCCTGGGTGCCCTCCGATGCGATCGTACGACGCGGGCAGCTGTCGGGCGTGTACGTGGTCACCGGCGACGCCGTTCGTCTCCGATGGATCCGCACGGGTCGACGCACCGCCGATGCGGTCGAGGTACTGGCCGGTCTTGCGGAGGGCAGTCTCGTGGTTCGCCACCCCGACCCCGGGTTGGTTGATGGCGCGGCGGTTGATGGAACGAGTGAAGTCGAGTGGCTCTTTGCTTCGGAGGGCGCCCGATGAAGACGCAGATCGCGGGGCGTCTCGCCGACGCGTTCCTCACCTCGAAGCTGACGCCCCTGCTTCTCGCGGCGGCGCTGGGCCTCGGCGTCTACACCAGCGCGACCCTGCCGAGCGAGGAAGAACCCCAGATCATCGTGCCGCTGGCGGACATCTACCTTCCGATGCCCGGAGCTGAGCCGGAGGAGATAGAGAACAGGGCCCTGATTCCCCTCGAGAACGCGTTGTCCGGAATCGACGGGGTCGAGTACGTGTACAGCCACGCGCAGCCCGGTTTCGGCCTGGTGACCGTTCGCTACGAGGTGGGGCGGGACCTCGAGGACAGCCTGGTGAGGCTATACGCCACCCTGATGAAGTATGCCGACCGAATGCCGTCCGGCCTGTCATTCCCGCTCGTGAAGACGGTGGCGATCGATGACGTGCCCTTCTTCAGCGTGACCCTGGCGGGTGACAAGGACCACGCGGCTCTTCGGCAGATCGCCGAGGAGGTTCGGACGTCGTTCGAATCGGTCCCGGACGTGCGGGATGTGCAGGTCACGGGCGGACAGCCCCGCGAAATACGCGTGGAGTTGTCCCCCGAACGCATGGCCGAACTGGGAGTGGATCCCGGCACCGTGATGGAGCGCCTTCGAGCCGCCAACGTGAGCTTCGAGGCTGGCCGATACTCGGCCGCGGACCGGGTCGTGCGCGTCGTCGGTGGAGGCTTCCTGGCCAACGCTGACGATGTGGCCGGCGTGGTGCTCGACGTGAGGGATGGGCAGCTCGTGCAGGTGGGCGACGTCGCCAGGGTGAGCGACGGGCCGGCCGAAGTGGACAGCTACACGTTTCATGGGACGCCGGGTGAAGTCCTGAGCCCGATGGTGAGCATCTCGGTGTCCAAGCGACCCGGGGCCGACGCCACGGAAGTGGGGCAGCGACTCGAGCACACACTCGAGCGACTCGAGGGCCGGGTCGTGCCCGCGGATGTCCATCCGGTCGTGACCCGGAACTACGGTGAGACGGCGAGAGAGAAGGTCGCTACCCTCAAGGAGCACCTGGGTCTCGCGGTAATCGCCGTGGGAATCGTGGTGGCCGTGTTCATGGGTTGGAGAAGCGCCGTGGTCGTGATGCTGGCCGTTCCGATCACCTTCGCGCTGACGCTGTTCGTGTACCAGATCTTCGGGTACACCCTGAACCGGGTCACGCTCTTTGCGCTGATCTTCGTCACCGGGATCGTGATCGATGACTCGATCATCGTGGCCGAGAACATGGAGCGGCACTTCCGGATGAAGGACAGGCCCCTTCGGGCCGCGGCCAGGGCCGCCGTGGACGAGGTCGGAAATCCCACGATCCTGGCGACCCTGACCGTCATCGCGGCCGTCCTTCCGATGCTGTTCGTCTCGGGCTTGATGGGACCGTACATGAGCCCGATGCCGATCGGGGCGAGCCTCGCAATGATGTTCTCGCTGCTCGTGGCCCTGATCGGGACCCCATGGCTGGCCTTCCGGTTGCTCGGCAAGGCACACCACGGAGAGGGTGACGGGTCCAGCTACGTTCTGGAAGAGACCAGGATCTACCGGGCCTACCGGTGGCTCATGGAGCCACTCCTCGAGAAGCCCGCCCGACTGGTTGCCGCGCTCGCCGTGGTTGTGGTGCTCCTCCTCGGGGCGACCGGACTGTTCTTCACCCGCACGGTCATGGTGAAGATGCTTCCGTTCGACGACAAGAACGAGATGCAGGTGATCCTGGACCTGCCCGAAGGCACGACGCTGGAGACCAGCACCGCTCTCGCCCTCGATGTGGCCCGCGGACTGGGAGCGGTGTCCGAGATCGCGGACGTGCAGGTATACAGCGGAGTGGCGGCGCCCTTCAATTTCAACGGCATGATTCGACACTACTATCTGCGTCGTGGTAATAACGTTGCAGATATTCAGGTGAACCTGGTTGATAAGTCTGAACGAAGCGCGAAGAGTCACGATATCGCCAAGCTCGTCCGGCCGATCGTGGACTCGGTGGTGGCCGCTTCGGGAACGGGGGCGCGAGCCAAAATCGTAGAGGTGCCTCCCGGCCCGCCGGTCCTCTCGACACTTGTGGCCGAGATATATGGCCCCGACGAGGAAGTCCAGCGTACCGTGGCCGAGCAGGTCATGCTTCGATTCGCCGAGCACCCGGGCGTCGTGGATATCGATTGGTCCCTGATCGACGCCCAGGAGGAGTTGCGTTTCGGCGTGGACGAAGAGAAGGCTGCCCTGTCTGGGGTGGCGAAAGAGCAGCTGGTACACGCGCTGGCCATAGGTCTCGGTGGTGCCGTTGCGACGGAGCTGTCGGCGCCCGAGGCGAGGAACCCCGTGCCGGTGCGGGTGAGACTGCCCGAGGAGGCGCGATCGGGGGTGGACCGGATCGAGGCCCTGCACGTGGCCTCCCGATTCGGAGGCATGGTGCCCGTCGGGCAGTTGGTCGAGGTCGAAGCTGTCACCGTGCCCCAGCCGATCGATCGAAAGAACGGCCAGAGGGTGATCTATGTGAACGCAGAGGTGGCGGGTGCCGAGGAGAGCCCGGTGTATGCGATTCTCGACCTGAAGGAAAAGGTGGGCGAGATCGAGTTGCCGTCGGGAGCCAGGCTCGGCCAGCTGTACACGCGCCAGCCCGGAGCCGTCGAGCAGCCCGTTATGAAGTGGGATGGGGAATGGCAGGTGACCTACGAGGTGTTTCGGGACCTGGGGATCGCCTTTGCCGGAGCCCTGCTGTTGATCTACGGACTGCTGGTCGCGTGGTTCGGCAGCTTCGTGACGCCACTCGTCATGATGACGGCCATTCCGTTGACGCTGGTCGGAATCGCCCCGGGACACCTGGTGTTTGGAGCGTTCTTCACGGCTACCTCGATGATCGGGATGATCGCGCTCGCCGGAATCATGGTTCGAAACGGGATCCTCCTGATCGACTACCTCGAGGCGCGTCTGGATGCCGGTGTGCCGCTGAAGCAGGCGGTGATCGAGGCCGGCGCCGTGCGTACCCGGCCCATCGCGCTGACTGCTGGCACAGTGATCATCGGCGCAATCGTGATCCTGTTCGATCCGATCTTCGAAGGACTGGCTGTTGCCCTGATTACGGGCTCTCTGGCGTCCACACTGCTCACGCTGGTCGTCGTGCCCGGAATCTACTTCCTTCTGCGTCGTGAGAAGCCGGAGAAGAAGATCAGCGAGGAAGTCATCGAGGTCGGCCAACCCGCGGAGGCAGGAGCCTGAGATGTATCGGACCTCCGGGTGGTGTTGGCGCCCGGGGGCCAGTGATTCACGTACGAAAGGGAACGACACATGAAGCTGGTGATGCTGGCATACCTTGAAGGAGACGAGAAGTGCGTCGAACGCATGCTGGCCGACCTGGACGTCGCGACGTTCAGTCGGGTGGCTATCGAGGGGCACGGGCCGGCTGGATCGGGTGGGTGGTACGGGTCCGGGGCACCGTACCGCTCCGAGATGATCCTGGTGTTCACTGAGGACGAGACAGCCAAAGCGATTCTGGCCGGCGTGCAAGCCTGCTCGGCCGTGCAGGACCCCAAGCACCCGATCCGGGCATTTCAACTGGGGGTGGAAGACGTGGCGGCATGCGGTTGCCAGCCTCCGGCCCCGACGACCGATAGGTAGACCGATATGACGATGGAACGGAAGATCAGAGCCATTGCCGGGACCCTTCTGCTGGTCAGTCTCGCGCTGGCGCAGTGGGTGAGTCCGTGGTGGCTCCTGTTCTCAGCATTCATAGGGGTGAACCTTCTTCAATCCAGCCTTACGGGGTGGTGCCTGATGGAGGACATCCTCCGCTGGACCGGAATTCACCGCGAAGGCTGAGGTCGGTGGGTCTCCCCGGGCGACGGCCCGGGGTTTTCAATCGGGCCTTTCCTCCGTACTTTGCGCCGCTTATGAGCGAAGCCTGCATTGGGCGGGCTCCGACAGAAGGGCACCCGGCTGGAGGACTGGCCCGTTTCCATGAGCAAAATCCGAAATAGACTCCTGGTAATACTGGGACTGATCATCGTCAGCGTGTACGCCCTCGTTCCGAAGACGGGGCCCACCGGCGAGAAGGTCCCCGCAATCAATCTCGGCCTCGACCTGCAGGGCGGAATGCACCTGGCGGTGGAGGTTGACGACCCCGACAACACGCTGACCGCCGAGGCGAAGGCCCAGGCGATCGAGACGACGCTGACCACAATCCGCAACCGCATCGACGAATTCGGTGTGCGGGAGCCCACCATTCAGCGGGTGGGCAACGAGCGGATCATTGTGGAGCTGGCGGGCATCGACGATCCCGAGCGGGCGAAGGCGATCGTCGAGCGTACAGCCTTCCTTGAGTTCAAGCTGGTACGCGAGGACGACAACTTCAGGAACGCGCTGCCACGCATCGACCGCGGTATCGTCCAGGAGCTCGGGGCCGAGAACCTGCGAGGGGCTGTAATCGAGGAGGCGGAGCCCGAGTCACAGCTTTCCGACATCCTCGGCACGCAACCGGACAGCGCTGGCGACGCCGCGGGTGATTCGGCTGCGGCGCAGGCGGACTCAGTGGCGGCGGACACGACGACGGCCGACGAGACACTGGCGGAGCAGGATACGGGTGAGCCCAACCTGAGGCCGCTCACGGGTCTGCTTCTGGAGGGGACCCACCCGGGAATCATGCTGGTGGCCGAGGAAGAGGTGCCGACGGTCGAGCGCTACCTGGCGACTGAAGCGCTGCGGAACGCGCTGCCGCGCAACACGGAGTTGCGGTGGGGCGCCGAGGCGACGGCGGCGGCAGGTGCGGCGTATCGGGAGCTTTACGTTCTCGAGTCCGATCCCATTCTCACCGGTGACCTGCTGCAGGACGCCGGACCGGCCGCGCGCGACCCGCAGTTCAACCAGCCCTACGTTCCGTTCGAGACGACCCGCCGTGGCTCACGCGTGTTTCAGCGTGGCACCGCCCCCAACGTAGGCCGGTACATGGCGATCGTTCTGGATAGTCGGGTACAGAGCGCCCCGGTCATCCGACAGACTCTGAGCCGCCGGGCCCAGATCGAGATGGGTGGCGGCTCGAGTTTCCAGGAAGCCCAGGACCTGGCGCTGGTGCTTCGCGCCGGCGCCCTCCCCATGCCAATCAGGGTGGTCGAGGAGCATTCGGTGAGCGCCTCGCTCGGCGCGGATTCGATCAGCCAGGGCAGGAACGCGTTCATCATCGGTATCATCGGAGTGGTGCTCTTGATGATCTGGTATTACCGCGTGGCTGGGGTCATGGCGGTGGCGGCCCTCTGTGTGTACGTGCTGCTGGTTCTTGGAGGGCTGGCCGGCCTCGGGGCCACGCTGACGCTTCCGGGGATCGCCGGGCTGATCCTGTCCGTGGGGATGGCGGTGGATGCCAATGTGCTGATCTTCGAGCGCATCCGGGAGGAATCCGACGCAGGAAAGACGCCGCGGACGGCGGTCGACGCAGGGTTCGCGCAAGCCCTCTCTGCGATCGTCGATGCGAATCTGACGACGCTGATCACGGCCGCGATCCTGTACCAGTTCGGCACCGGTCCGATCCGTGGTTTCGCCGTGACGCTGGTGATCGGAATCATCGCCTCGTTCTTCACGGCGCTGTACGTGACTCGGACGTTCTTCCTCGTCTACCTCGAGCGGCGTTCGCCGACCGAACCACTGAGCATCTGAGACGGTCCAGATATGAGATTCTTCAGAAACGCGAGCTACGATTTTCTATCGGTACGGAGAAAGGCCTACGTGGTCTCGGCCGTGCTGATCTTGCTCGGAATCGGCTCACTCGTTCTTCGCGGCGGACCGCGCTACGGCGTGGATTTCACCGGGGGTACGCTGATCCAGGTGGAGTTCTTCGAGCCGACGTCCGTGTCGGACCTGCGAGGCGTGCTCGCATCGGCCGGTATGGAGAACGCGCAGATCCAGCAGCTCGGCGACTCGAACGAGTTCATGATCCGAACGCAGGACTTCGAAGGGATCGTGGAGAGTGTGAACGGGCTGTTCGACGAGACGTACGGCGCCGACGGGTTCACCATGAGTGCGGACGCCGTGGGGCCGAAGGTCGGGTCCGAGCTGCAGCGAAAGGCCGCGATCGCGATCCTGATGTCGTTTGCCCTGACCCTGGTATACCTGGCGTTTCGATTCGAGTGGCGGTTCGGTGTCGCGGCCATCGTGGCGACGTTCCACGATATCACGGTCACGTTCGGTTTCATCTCCCTGTTGAATATCGAAATCACCCTGGCGACCGTCGCCGCGATCCTGACGATTCTCGGTTACTCGCTGAACGACACGATCGTGGTGTTCGACCGCATTCGTGAAAACCTCAAGAAGCGTCGCAAGGACGCGTACGCGGACATCGTCAACTCCAGCATCAACGAGACGCTTCCGCGCACGGTGCTGACCAGTGGCACGACGCTGGCCACGCTGATGGCCCTGTTCATCCTCGGTGGAACGGTAGTCCGTCCGTTCGCCCTGGTTCTGATTCTCGGTATCCTGATCGGGACGTACTCCTCGATTTTCGTGGCGTCTCCGGTGCTTCTCGAGATCGAAAACAGGTCTCGACGCAAGGAAGCCAAGAAGGGCCACCACTGATCGAATACCGGGACGGCGGCGCGAACGTGCTTCGCGGCCGCTGTCCCGTGTCCTGCTACTGCTCGAACTGACGGGCCCTGGCCGGTGAAGCTCTTCGACAGTCATCTCCATCTCACCGACGATGCCTTCGCGATGATTCGGGACGAGACGATCGCCCGGGCGCGTGAGGCGGGGGTCGTTGGCATGGTCAGCGTGGCGTCCAATCCGGCGGATGCCCGCGCGGCGATGGAACTGGCGAAGTCGCACGAAGGAATTTGGGCTACGGTGGGGCTGCATCCCCACGAGGCACACAGCTACTCACCCGAGCAGCTGTCGAGTATTCGCAACATGGCCGGCGATCCTTGTGTGGTGGCTATCGGCGAGACGGGCCTGGACTACTTCTACGATAGTTCTCCCCGCGCCGAGCAGGAGGCCAGCTTCGAAGCCCAACTCGACCTGGCCTCCGAGACCGGACTGCCCGTAGTGGTGCACTCCCGGGCGGCGGACGCCGAGACGATTCGCTTCGTGCGGGCATTCGAGGGCAGAGTGCTCGGAGTGCTGCACTGCTTCTCAGGTGGAACGGCGCTTCTCGAAGCGGGGCTCGACGCCGGTTGGTACGTGTCGTTCTCCGGCATCGTCACGTTCAAGAAATTCGAGGATGGCGATCTCGTCCGCCGCGTACCCTCCGATCGCCTGTTGATCGAAACGGACAGCCCGTACCTGGCGCCCGTTCCCATGCGCGGAAAGCGTAACGAGCCGTCCCTGGTCGGGCATACATGTAGGGCCGTGGCAGCGATCCGCAACGAGGAGCCCGAGGAAATCGCGCGGCTCACGCTCGAGAATGCCTGCCGGCTCTATGGAGTCGAGGTGGCCGGGTGAGCGACTCTCCTGGAACCGGCAGGCGTATCCGGATCCTCCCTGATCGGGTGGCGAACCAGATCGCGGCCGGAGAGGTCGTCGAACGGCCGGCCTCGGTCGTGAAGGAACTGGTCGAGAACTCGCTTGACGCTGGCGCTCAGTCGGTTCGTGTCGAGCTTCGAAATGGCGGAAAGACGTTCATCCGCGTCGCCGACGACGGCGAAGGGATGAGCCGACCCGATGCGCTCCTGGCTCTGGACCGGCACGCGACGAGCAAGATCCGCACGGCTGAGGATCTGCAGGGTGTCGCTTCCTTCGGTTTCAGGGGCGAGGCGCTTCCGTCCATTGCAGCCGTAAGCCGGTTCGAGATGGAGACGGCGCCCCTTGATGGCGGTCCGGCGACCCGCATTCGCGTCACGGGGGGGCGAATCGTGTCCAGCGACGAGATCGCCCGCCGGCCCGGGACGACGGTCACCGTGCGCTCGCTTTTTCAGAACGTACCGGCCCGAGCCAAGTTCCTCCGGGCGGCTGGAGCCGAAACCCGTGCCGTCAGCGAGGCGATCCTGTTGCTGGCGCTCTCCAATCTGCGAACCTCGTTCCGCCTCGAGTCGAACGGTCGCGAGCTGCTGTCCCTTCCGCCTGCCGACCATCCCGCGAGTCGCGTAGCCGACATCTGGGGCACGGACGAGGCCGGGCAGCTTCTCGAACTGGATGCCGAGGTCGACGGCCTCCGGGTCGGCGGTCTCATCCAGCGTCCCGATGCCGCCCGGCTCACCGGCGGGCGAAGGTACCTGTTCGTGAATGGTCGCCCGTTCCGGGACCGGGCACTCGTGCGTGCCGTGGACGACGCCTACCGGACCACGGTGGCGCCCGGGCTGCGGCCCACGTTCCTCCTGTACCTGCGTCTCGCGGGCGAGCAGCTGGACGTGAACGTGCATCCGGCGAAGGCGGAAGTCCGGTTTTCCGATGCGACGGCGGTCTATCAGGCGGTTGCTGCTGCGGTCCGGTCCCGCCTTGGGGCGGTGAGCAGCGCGCCCGGGCTGGGTCCGGATCCAGCACCCGCGCAACCCGAATCACCGGCGGTGGGACGCCCGCCGCAGATGCGCGCGGAGGGCGAGCCGAGGGTGGCCGAGCGCGATCCGGGAGATCTCGATGCGAGCGGCGGGGATTCGACGCCACCGCAGCTGGCGTTCTTCGTAGCGCGCGCGGGCACCGGTGATGCTGAGGCAGAGTCTCCGCCAGAAGGGGGCGAGAGGCCTCCTCTTGGTGCGGTGAGCCGCGCCGTCCGTCCACATGCCTGGCAGTTGCACGACGCCTACATCCTCGTGACCACGCGGGACGGACTTCTGATCGTGGATCAGCATTCAGCGCACGAGCGGGTGCTGTTCGAGGAAATCATGGAGAAGTTCAAGGGCAGCGGAGCGGAGTCCCAGCGACTTCTGTTTCCGCTGACGCTCAGGCTGGCCCCGGCGGAATTCGCGGCAGTCGAGGAACTCGGCGGCCTTCTGCGGGCGGTGGGCTTCGAGGTCGACGCCTTCGGAGACCGAACCGTGATCGTGCACTCCGCCCCGAATCCACACCCGTATTTCGACGCGGAGGCGTGCTTCCGTGACATGCTGTCCGAGCTGACGCACGGCTCGGATCTCGTCAACTCAGCTCGGAATCAGCACGAGCGCATCGCCAAGAGCTTGGCCTGCAAGGGAGCCATCAAGGCCGGTCAGCCCCTGTCGCAGGCCGAGATGGAGGAACTGGTGGACCGGCTCTTCGCGACGGAATTGCCGGGCCACGACGTGCATGGGCGACCCACCATTCTCCGGCTGACCATGGAGGAACTGGCCCGGCGCTTCGGCCGATCGTGAGTCGCAAGCCCACGGTCCTGGTCATTCTTGGCCCCACGGCGACGGGGAAGACGGCCCTGGCACTTGAAGTCGCCCGGTTGCTGGACGGCGAGATCATCTCCGCGGACAGCCGGCAGGCCTACCGCGGGCTCGAGGTCGGCACCGCAGCCCCGAGTCCCTCCGATCGGGCCTCGGTCCCGCACCATGGCGTGGCCTTCCTGGAACCCGGTGAGCGGTATGGGGCAGGGCGGTTTGCCCGTCTGTGCCGGCAGTGGGTGGGTGAGATCGAGTCCCGAGGCCGCGTTCCGATCGTAGCCGGTGGGACCGGCTTCTTCATTCGTGCCCTCACGCAGCCCGTGTTCAGAGAGCCGGATCTCGATGCCGAGCGCAGATCGTCCCTGGAGTCCTGGCTGTCGGAGTTGCCGCTGGAGGAAGTCCGGCGGTGGGCCCGGCGTCTCGACCCGGACATCGGAGTTCGGCTGCCCGTGGTCGACCGGCAGCGCGCAGGTAGAACGCTCGAGCTGACGCTACTGACAGGACACAGTCTGAGCTGGTGGCAGCGGCACTCGCCGCCCGAGGCGGAGGCGCTGCGCGCCCGGACGTGGGTGCTGCAGCTCGAACCGGAGGAGCATCGCGCCCGGATCGAGGAACGAGCCCGGCTGATGCTCGATTCGGGCTGGGTCGAAGAGGTCGAGAGCCTGGTCTCCGGCGGTGGCAGGGCTGGCTCGCCGGCCATGACATCGATCGGGTACATGGACGTCTGGCGGTTCGCCCGCGGAGAGATCTCGCGCGACGAAGCCGTACAGGCCATCCTAGGCGATACCTGGCAGTACGCTCGGCGTCAGCGAACGTGGTTCAGGCATCAGCTCGACGAAGACGTGATCCGGGTTCCGGCGCACACGGATACCGAGGAATTGGCCCGGAGAATTGCGGCCGACTGGACAAGGTCGGTCGCGCCGGACGGTACCAACGAGGAGCAAGGTCCCGCATGAACGAATGGGTCAGACCATGAAAATCGGCATTGCGTGTTATCCGACGTACGGTGGGTCCGGCGCTCTGGCCACGGAGCTCGGCATCGAGCTGGCGGCCCGGGGTCACGAGATCCACTTCATCACGTACGCACTGCCGTTTCGCCTCACTTCGTTCCACGAGGGGCTGTTCTTCCACGAGGTCGAGGTCCCACACTACCCGTTGTTCGAATACCCTCCGTACTCGCTGGCCCTCACGGTCAGGATGCATGAAGTGGCGCGGCAGCACGATCTGGACATCATGCATGCCCACTACGCCATTCCCCACGCCGAGGCGGCCTGGGTGGCCAAACAGATGCTGCGGCAGGAAAACCGTGACCTCCGAGTCGTGACGACCCTGCACGGGACGGACATCACGCTCGTGGGCCAGGATCCATCGTTCTGGTCCATCACCCGATTCTCGGTGGAGCAGTCGGACGGGGTGACGGCGGTGTCCGAGTACTTGAGGGACGAGACGCACCGTGCCTTCGAATGCGACAAGCTCGACATCCGGGTGGTGCCCAACTTCATCGACCCGGAGATCTACAAGCCGGGCCGGGACGACTGCCACTTGCGTGCTCTCGCACCGCACGGCGAAAAGATCGTCATGCACATCTCGAACTTCCGGAAAGTGAAACGTGTGGACGACGTGGTCCGCACGTTCGCGGGCATCCGCCGTGAGGTGGGGTCACGACTCGTCTTTGTCGGTGACGGCCCCGAACGAGCTGCGGCGACGGAGCTGGCGGGACGACTGGGGGTTCTGGAGGACATCGTGTTCCTCGGGAAGCTGGAATCCGTTGCGGAGCTCCTCTCCTGCGCCGATTTGTTTCTGCTCCCCTCGGAGCAGGAGTCATTCGGTCTCGTCGCGCTCGAAGCGCTGGCCAGCGGGGTTCCCGTAGTGGGGACCGGGGGCAGCGGGCTCGCGGAGGTCGTCGACCACGGAGTCACCGGATTCCTGCACCCCGTCGGAGCTGTCGACGAAATGGCTGCCAGTGGGGTACGGCTCCTGACGGACGCCGATCGGTGGACCGCGTTCGGACGTGCGGCACGGACCGCCGCGGTGGAGCGGTACTCGGCAGAGCTGATCGTGCCGATGTATGAGCGCTTCTACGAAGAGATCCTCGACGGGCCGGCGCGGTGAGCGTACTCGAAGCGATTGTTCTCGGGATCGTGCAGGGGCTGACCGAGTTCCTCCCGGTCTCCAGTAGTGGCCACCTGGTCCTGGGACAGGCGCTTCTCGGGATCCGCATGCCCGGTGTGACCTTCGAGGTCACGGTGCACCTCGCTACCCTGTGCGCCGTGCTGTGGGTATATCGCGGGCGGGTGGGATCGCTGGCCTCGGGTGCTCTGCGTGGTGAGCGCGCTTCGTGGACCTATATCGGGCTCCTGGTGCTCGCGTCGTTGCCAGCCGGAATCGTCGGCATGCTGGCCAGGGACTGGTTCGTGGCCGCTTTCGGCCGACCGGTGTTCGCCGCCTGCCTTTTGATCGTCACGGGGTTCATCGTCTACTCGGTACGCCTCACATCTGCCCGGGCGGAGGCTCCGACTCCCTCGGCAGGCCAGTCCGTGTGGATCGGCATCGCCCAGGCCGCCGCCATCCTCCCGGGAATCAGTCGCTCGGGAGCGACGGTGGCGATGGGGACGTGGCGCGGCGTCGATGCCGTGGCCGTGGCCGAGTTCTCCTTCCTCATGTCCGTACCGGCGATCCTCGGGGCGGGCCTTCTGCAGCTTCGGGATGCGGGTGGCGCGGGCGGACCAGGATCCGCCGTGCTCGGGGCAGGTTTCGTCGCCGCGCTGGTCGCCGGAGTGATGGCGATCCGCCTGTTCGTGCGAATGCTGGAGACAGGGGCGTTCTACCGGTTCGCCTGGTACTGCTGGGCCGCCGGCTCCGCGTACCTGGTCGCCGCGGCCTTCGAGCCTGCGCTCCGATGACCGTGGATGTCGCGGTGACCGCGGATCTTCTCATTCGCCTCGAACTCGAGGAGGACCTGGGTGACGGGGATCGAACGAGCGAGTGGACCATACCGGCTGACGCGGCCGGTGAGGCGTGGATCACGGCGAAAGAGGACGGAGTAGCCTGCGGTATTACCATTGCGAGGCGGGTGTTCGAGACCGTGGACGCGGGAGTGGACGTGGTCGAGCGCGTCGAGGATGGGGCGCGAGTGATCCCTGGCGACGCGGTGCTCGGCATATCGGGTCCCCTCCGCTCGATTCTGGCAGCCGAGCGGACCGCCCTCAATTTCCTGGCCCGCCTTTCGGGGATCGCGACGCTGACGGGCCGCTACGTGGAGGCCATCGCAGGCACGGGCTGCCGGGTCGCGGACACCCGAAAGACGACACCCGGCTGGCGTACGTTGGAGAAGTACGCCGTCGCCGTGGGCGGGGGCATGAACCACCGGCGGGGTCTGTACGACATGGTGCTCATTAAGGAGAACCACATTCGGGCGGCCGGAGGCATTGCGGCGGCCATCGAGGGCGCACGCCCGGGCGCGCGGCGGGAGGGTCTCGAGGTCGAGGTCGAGGTCACGAACGAGATCGAGCTCGTGGAAGCCCTCGGGTGTGGTCCGGACCGGGTGTTGCTCGACAACATGGCTCTCGACCAGCTGGCGGCGGCCGTCGCGATCGTGCGCCGGAGTCCGAGTCCGCATCCCCGGATCGAAGCCTCGGGTGGGGTGACTCTGGACACGGTGCGGGACATCGCCCGCACCGGCGTCGACTATGTATCGGTGGGCGCCTTGACTCACTCGGCTCCCGCCCTTGACTTCTCTCTTCTGGTGGCGCGCTGATGAGCAGGCGAAAGACGACGGAATGGGCCGGAGAGTCGCTGGAGGCTCTGCAGGTTCGCTGGGATCGCGAGTCCGTGGTCCTCTACGGCAAGATCGACTCGACGAACGAGGTGGCGCGGGACCTCGCGGAGGACGGAGCGCCGGCGGGGACGGTCGTCCTGTGCCGTGAGCAGACCGCTGGCAGGGGTCGGGCGGGGCACGAGTGGCATTCACCGCGGGATGCCGGGGTGTACCTCAGCATGGTTCTCCGGCCGGCAGACCTGTCGCACCCCGGTATGATCTCGATTCTCGGCGGACTCGGAGTCGTGGAGCGCCTGGACACACGTTTCAAGGGTCTGTCCCCGGGGCTCAAGTGGCCGAACGACCTGATCGCGGGGGGACTGAAGTTGGGCGGGGTCCTTGCCGAGGCCTCCTGGTCCGAGTCACGCCCTCGCTATCTGGTGGTGGGGGTGGGCATCAACGTGAGACCACTGGGCAGCGAGACCCCGGCCGATGTGAGGCAGAGAGCTACTGCCATCGACACCGAAATCGGTGAAACCGTATCTCTCGTAGATGTGGCGGACTGCGTGATCGCCGGACTCGAGACCTGGCTTCCGCGTGCTCCGGCCTCCCTCGAGGGGGACCTGCTGACCCGTGTGGACCGATATGACTGGCTACGCGATCGGCGTGCTCGATTGACCCTGCCCGGCGCGGAAGACGGTCATGCGGGAACCTGCGTGGGCATCGCGCCGGACGGAGCCCTGCTGTTTCGGCCTGACCGGGGGGCCCTCCGCAGGGTGAGCGATGGTGTGGTGGATCCGTGGAGCTGATCAGGAATCCAGGGCGCGAGGAGAACGACATGATCCTGGCCGTAGACGTGGGGAATACCGAGACTCTTCTCGGCCTCTATTCCGGATCCGACGTGCAGAGAAGCTGGCGTATCAGCACACAGCGCCACCCCACGGGCGACGAAATGGCTGTCATGCTCAGTAGCCTGCTGGCTACCGAGGGCGAGGGGCTCGCATCGGTCGAACGAGCCGTGATCGCATCGGTCGTCCCGGCGATCGATCGCTCGTGGGACGAAGCGTTTGATCAGCTGGGGATTCCGAACCGCCGGATCGACGCGTCCTCTCCGTTGCCGGTGACACTCGACGTAGATGAGCCGGCGTCCGTCGGAGCCGACCGAATCGTGAACACGCTGGGAACCCGCTGTCTCTACGCCCGGAACACGATCGTCGTGGACCTGGGTACGGCCACCACGTTCGATTGCATCACGGCCGATGGGATCTTCCTGGGTGGGGTGATCGCCCCGGGCCCGCGGGCCGGGATTGATCGAATGCACCAGTACACGTCCAAGCTTCCGTCGGTGGAGATCCGCCTGCCGGAGAAGGTCATCGGCCGGCGGACCGTGACCTGCCTGGAATCGGGAGTCTTCTATTCAATCGTCGACGGGATCGACGGTATCGTGCGGCGCATTCTGGAGGAATGGGATCCGGAAGACCCACTGGTGATCGCGACGGGCGGACTGGCCGACGTGATCGCGCCGCATTGCCGGACCGTTCACCAGGTGGACCCCTACCTGACGCTGCACGGGCTCATCTTCGCCGACGCGCACCTCGAGCTTGAAGGCCGCGCATCGTGAGGCCGCGGTCCCCGGGCGTGGCGATCGTCGCGATGGTGGGAGGACTGACCCTGCCGAGTTCTCTTGCCGTGTCTTCCGCGAGCGCGCAGGAGGCGCAGACGGTGCGGGACGCGCCGGCGATCACCGGCTTCGCCGACGCGGCCAGCGAGGCCCAGGGAGAGTTCGAGCAGATACTCCTGGACGCGATCCACTCTGATTCGATCGGTCGGTGGGCCCGGACGCTCGCGATGCGTCCGCACGTGGCCGGCACTCCGGGGCAGGTGGCGACGCGGGACTCCGTCATCGGGTGGCACACGGAGGCAGGGATCGATGCCGGCTACGACTCTCTCATGCTCTACATGCCGCATCCCCTGTCGGTGTCGGTGGAACGGACGTGGCCGGAGCCGGTGGTCTTCGACCTCGTGGAGCCGCCCATTGCCGGTGACCCGGCCACGGCGCTCGACGTGGTCCCCGTGTTCAACGCGTACTCAGGGTCCGGCGTTGCCGAAGCAGAGGTGGTGTTCGCCGGCTACGGACTTCCGGCGGACTACCGTACCCTTGATTCCGCTGGTATCTCGGTCGAAGGGAAGATCGTTCTGGCACGGTACGGCAGATCGTTCCGCGGGATCAAAGCTCGCGAGGCCGAGGTGAGAGCTGCGGTGGGCCTGCTCCTCTATTCGGATCCGGAGAACGACGGGTTCGTGCGAGGTGAAGTCTATCCGGACGGCCCCATGCGGCCGGCCAGGGGTGTCCAGCGTGGCAGCGTCCTCAACGCCACGGGTGATCCGTCTACGCCGACCGGTCCCTCTCTCCTGGGAGCGCCTCGTGTTCCCGAGGAGCAGATGGTGGGGATCGCGCGAATCCCCGTGGTTCCCATCGGCTACGGGGCGGCGGAGGCTCTGCTTCAGCCCCTGGGCGGGCCTGATGCGCCCGAGTCGTGGCAGGGGGGGCTCGAGTTGACGTACCGTCTCGGTCCGGGCCCCACCCGTGCTCGAGTAGAGGTTCGTACGGAGTCGGGAGAGGCAGCCTATCACTCGGCCTACAACACGATCGCGGTGGTCGAAGGCGCTGACTGGCCGGACGAGTGGGTCGTGATCGGCGCTCACCGCGATGCGTGGAGCCCGGGGGCCATCGACAATGCCAGTGGCACCTCGAGCGTGGTGGAAGTGGCCCGGGCCTTCGGGGCGGCGGCGGCGCTCGGCATGCGTCCGAGGCGCACGGTCGTCTTCGCGACGTGGGACGCCGAAGAGTGGGGCGTCGTCGGGTCGATCGAGTGGGTGGAGGCCCACGCGGAGAGACTGCGGGCCTCGGTCGTGGCCTACGTGAACCAGGACGCTCCCGTGTCGGGGTCATCTTTCGGAGCCGCGTCCTCGCCCGAGCTCAAAGCGTTGGCTCGAGAGGCGGCGCGGCGAGTCGATGAGCCGGCTCGGACCGGCACCGTATACGATGCCTGGCTGACCCGGGTGACTGAGCGTCTCGGCGACCCGGAGGTCGACCCCGAACCGCTCCCCGTCGGGGATCTCGGCGGCGGATCAGACCACAAGGGGTTCTATCAGCACCTTGGCATCCCGGCGATCGGTTTCGGCTTCGGCGGGGCCGGCGGGGTCTACCATTCGATGTACGATACGCCTCGTTGGATGCAGGAGTACGGAGACCCCGGCTATCTGTATCATGCGGCCGTCGCGCGAGTCGCCGCAGTCGTGGTCTCCCGTCTCGCGAACGCCGACCTTCTGCCCTACAACTTCGTCGAGTTGGCGGACGTGGTTCGGGAGCGTGCGGTTCATCTCGAGAGCGAGGTGGAGTCGGCGCTCGTGGCGGCCACTGCGACGGAGCATGCAGTAGGAGATGCGGCGCTGGAGGTGCAGCCGGACTCTCCGATCGCCGGAGAAGTGCGAGGGGCGCTTCAGGGTCTCTGGTCCTCGATAGCCTCAACCGAAGAAGCGGCCGCCGCCTACTCGCGCGCCAGTCAGAGTTGGCTGGCGCAAGCGGGGCAGGGAGTTGAGATCGCGGGTCGAGTCAACGAGCACCTGCGAGCCGCGAGCCTGTCGCTCGCCAGCGATGCGGGACTCCCTGGAGACAGGTGGAGTCGGCAGTTGCTGTTCGCCTCGGATCCGGACAACGGCTACGCCACTCTGCCGATGCCGGCCGTTCGCCTGGCGCTGCGCGCGGGCGATCTCGGGGCGGTGGCCGAGCGTATCGAAGAGCTGGCGACACATCTGGACGCGGCGGCAAGCCACCTGGTGGCGGCGAGAGCCGTACTGGAAGAGCAGGGCGGTTCCTGAGACCCTGCTCGAGGCAAGAAACGTATCTGAAGCGGGCGGCCTGGCGGCGGAACCGCCAGGCCTGCGCCCCGCACCCCAACCCTACTTCACCCGCCGCAGCTTCTCCCGTACCAACTCGGCCCTCTTCGGACTCACGATCCGGAGGGCGAAGTACCCGACCACGAGTACGAGTCCGATCTTGAGCGCAACGGCGAGAAGCGGCACCAGCAGTCCGAACAGCAGACTGAGAACCACCATTCCCATGAAGCCCAGGACCAGCAGCGTCACGATCGCTCGAATCATCTTACTTCCTCCCTATTTTCTTCCGCGTCGGCCCACGCGTGCTTCCAGTCGGCGGGGGCCGGGCGGCGAATCAATCACGTTCTCCTGACTCTACGTTCTGCGATGGCGGGGGGTTTCAGGCCGCCCATCTGGCAGGCGTGCGCCACAACGACAGGTCAGCCGTTGCGCTGCGCCAGGCCGGCAGGCGAAATCACGCGCAAACACTCGAAAAGAAGGGGTTATGAGTGGCACGGACCGTGCTTCAGACGGGACACGGACGACGCCTTGACCGTAGCCGCTCGTGACGTATTATGGGGGGCGCTTCTAGCACTCGAAACAGGAGAGTGCTAACAGCGACGGTCTCGGAAACGATGCAGTTCAACCGATAGCGGAAGCACCAGGAGGAGCAGACATGGCAAGCGCGAAAATTAAGCCCATGGCCGATAGGGTGGTCATTGAGCCTCTCGAAGAGACGGAAGAGATGCGGGGCGGGCTCTACATTCCGGACACGGCCAAGGAGAAGCCGATGCAGGGTACTGTCGTCGCGGTGGGACCGGGCCGGCGCACCGATCAGGGTGAACTGATCGAGGTCGAGCTCAAGAAGGGCGACAAGATCCTGTACGGCAAGTACTCGGGCACAGAAGTCACGGTGGACGGCAACGAGTACCTCATCGTCCGCGAGTCGGACGTCCTGGCCGTTCTCGGCTAGGTCGGCGACGGAACAACAACGAAGCGATCAGAAGCCTGATCGATCCGCAATTTCTAGAGGAGTCCAATCAAGATGGCCAAGGAACTTGAATTTGAGACTGAGGCGCGCACCCGGCTCAAGGTTGGCGTCGACAAGCTCGCCAGGGCCGTAAAGGTCACGCTGGGCCCGAAGGGCCGGAATGTCGTCATCGAGAAGAAGTTCGGCAGCCCGACGATCACCAAGGACGGGGTCACCGTTGCGAAGGAAGTCGAGCTCGATGATCCGGTCGAGGATCTCGGCGCGAAGATGGTCAAGGAAGTCGCCACGAGGACTTCCGACAACGCGGGTGACGGCACTACGACGGCGACGATTCTCGCCCAGGCGATTTTCACGGAGGGACTGAAGAGCGTCACGGCCGGCGTGAACCCGATGGCTCTGAAGCGGGGCATCGAAGGCGCCGTCGAGAACGTGGTCGGCCAGCTGGCTGACATGGCGGTGGAGACGAAGGGCAAGAAGGAGATTGCCCAGGTGGCCACGATTTCGGCCAACAGCGATTCCGTGATCGGTGATCTGATCGCCGACGCCATGGAGAAGGTCGGTAAGGACGGAGTCATCACGGTCGAGGAGGCCAAGGGTCTCGAGACGACGCTCGAGACGGTGGACGGTATGCAGTTCGACCGTGGCTACCTTTCGCCCTACTTCGTCACCGATCCGGAGAAGATGGAGGCCGTGCTCGAGGATCCCCTCATCCTGATCCACGACAAGAAGGTCTCTTCGATGAAGGACCTCCTCCCGGTGCTCGAGAAGGTGGCCCAGATGGGTAAGCCTCTCATGATCATCTCCGAGGACGTGGAGGGAGAAGCCCTCGCCACGCTGGTCGTCAACAAGCTGCGCGGGACCCTCAAGGTCGCAGCCGTCAAGGCGCCCGGTTTCGGCGATCGCAGGAAGCAGATGCTCCAGGACATCGCGATCCTCACCGGCGGACAGGTGATCAGCGAGGAGCTCGGCTTCAAGCTGGAGAACGCCGTCGTCAGCGATCTCGGCTCTGCGAAGCGCATCGTGATCGACAAGGACGACACGATCATCGTGGACGGCGCAGGGGACACGGACAAGATCAAGGGCCGGATCAGCGAGATCCGCGTCGCGATCGATAAGTCCACGTCCGACTACGACCAGGAGAAGCTGCAGGAGCGGCTCGCCAAGCTGGCCGGTGGCGTCGCCATTATCAACGTCGGCGCAGCGACCGAGACCGAGATGAAGGAGAAGAAGGCTCGGGTCGAGGACGCGCTGCATGCGACGCGGGCGGCTGTTGAAGAGGGTATCGTCCCGGGCGGTGGTGTCGCGCTGCTGTGGGCGCAGAAGGCGCTGGACGGCCTGAAGCGGAAGGACTCGGACGAGCAGATCGGCGTGCAGATCGTGCGGCGGTCGCTCGAGGAGCCGCTTCGGCAGATCGCGCAGAACGCGGGCGCCGAGGGCGCCATCGTCGTCGAGCGTGTCCGCGAGAAAGACTCGCTCAACTGGGGCTACAACGCCCAGACTGAGGTGTACGAGGACCTGGTGAAGGCCGGTGTGATCGACCCGACCAAGGTCACGCGCACGGCACTCCAGAACGCCGCGTCCATCGCGGGGCTGCTTCTCACCACGGAGTGCGTGGTGGTCGACAAGCCGGAGGCGGAAGCCGCCATGCCCGCCATGCCGGGCGGTGACATGGGTGGCATGTACTAAACGCTCGATGCACGGGTAGCCAGGCGTCGTTGCCTGCGCGCCAGTCCTCGCTCGCTGCGGAGACGCGCTCCGACAACGACACCGGGCCTTCCCGGATTTCGAACGAGGGCGTAGGGCGGAGACGGCCCGGTCGAAAGATCGGGCCGTCTCTGCGTTGCACCGACGCTTTGTCGCATTCCTCACCTCCAACCACCTTCGCCCGCACGCCCGTTAGAGGTCGCTTCCGCCGCTGCCGGATCCTACCTTGTCGAGTGGCTGACAGAGGGCTGCCGTCCGCTGAGGAGGTGACGTGAATTTTCCTCTGCTTCGCTGTGCCTGTCTCTCCCTGAGCTTGTTTCTGCTGCGACCCGCAGCTCTCCCCGGGCAGATGCCGCAGCTCGAGGTCGGTGAGCGTATCCGGGTGGTCGCTCCACCGTTCACAGACGGGCGACTCCTGGGAACGGTCCTCTCAGCGGATCCCCAGGAACTGGTATTGGCCACACGTCATTCACCGGAGCAGGCCCCGACGGTCACAATCCCGCTAGAAGCGATCGAGAGCCTGGAGATCAGCCTGGGGCAGCGCTCCAACACGCTGAACGGACTCGCGTACGGTACGCTCGGGGGGGCGGTGCTCGGCGTGGGCGTCATCGGGGTCATGTGTCTCGCCGAGGGCGGATGCGAGGGCGGATGGTTGGCCGTGGGTGCGGTCGTGGGCGCCGGGGGAGGCGCCGTTCTGGGTCTGCTCGTCGGCTCGTTGGTGAAGACCGAGACATGGGAGGATGCCAGCGTCCGGGCCCAGCTGGAGCCTGCAACGCCGCCCTGAGTCGGGCCCGCTCAGCCCGCCTCTTCCGCGTCCAACCTGCACAGCCTGAGGAACCAGCCAAGCACTGCTCCGCCCACGACTCCTCCGGCTATGATGACTTCCGGTGTGAGGTGGGCCCCCGCGAGCCACACCGGTCCGGTCTGCGACGCGGCGAACCAGGCCGCGGACCCGACGATCAACCCGGCGGCGGCTCCAGTGCGCACATTCCAGCCCACGTGGAACAGGTTGGCCAGGGCGGCGGCGAACACGCCGAGGATCGCGAACGCGGCCAGGTGAACGGCGGTGTACGCCGCCAGACGGCCTCCCTGGGAGATGCTGGCGAGAGCCTCCAGAAAGGTCCCGCCTGGCGTTGTGCTCGCGCCATCGACTCTGAATCCGGCCTCCAGAAGCGTTCGGCTGAGGAAGAGCGGCGTTGAAAGGGGGGCGAGGCGAGTGAGATCCACGATGAAGAAGAACGCGGCGACGGCGATCCCGGCCAGGAGGCCGGCCTGTACGCCCCATCTTCCTCGCGTACGGAGTTTCACTCGGTCGCCTCAGGTGGAAGGCTGCCCGCCTCGGGGGGCGGGCAGGATGGCCACAACGTGGGTGGCTGTCTGGCCGGCGTCAAACCGGCTGGCTGCAAGGCGGGGCGGCGTTGCCCGGGGAGACTCGACGTCTTATCTAGACGGACAGCCCGAACCACGAAACGGTCATTCGACAGAAAGCGAGCCATGAACGAGTCGCGCTCGACATGCTTGGCCTGTGCCCGGACCTCGGACGACGTGCCGATCGTGCGCATCGAGTACCAGGGTGCGGTGATCGGAATTTGCCCGCAGCACCTCCCTATGCTCATCCACGACCCGACGAGTCTCGCGGGACGTCTGGCCGGCGCCGAGTCGATGCAGGCGGCGGACCACCATGATTGATCAGCGGTGAGTCACGTGCCGCCGAAGGCCTGGCATCGGTACCTGCCGCGCTGGCTACTCGTGGCAGTGGGGGTTGTGTCCGTGGGGTTGGGAACGCTGGGCATCTTTGTTCCCCTGCTGCCGACGACCCCATTCCTTCTGCTGGCGGCGGCCTGCTTCGTACGGAGTTCGGACCGACTGCACAAGTGGTTGCTGAATCACAGGGTGTACGGCCCGGTCATTCGCGGGTATCGCGAGCACCGGGCGCTGCCCGCGAGTAGCAAGGTCACGATCCTCGTGTTCACCTGGACGGCGATCCTTTCCAGTGTCCTCATACTGGCGCACCCCATGCGCTTCGTCCTTCTCGCGCCGGCTATTGGAGCGACGTGGATGATGATCCGAATGCCGACTCTGGACCCGGCGCTCTTGAGCTCGGACGGCGTCGCGGAAGCAGACGGCGACGCTCCCTGAGGCCTCTCAATTCCTCGAAGTCGCAGGCGCCGGGTCATTGGCATGGCCTCGCGCCTGTCACAGATTGACGTTCGTTCAACCACCCTGAATACGCCGAGGGGGCGAATGGGGAAGCGAAGGCCCCGCTCCGGTCCCAGTGTCTATGACGCGCGCGTCGCCGCCGGGCTGTCCGCGGCCCTGCGGCGGGCACGTCGCGCGCCCGGGCATCGAGGAGAAGTCCCGATGCCGATCGACGCCGCGTCTGACCGGCTCGTGGTTCTGTCGGACATGCACCGGGGAAAGCGGGACAGGGCAGACGACTTTCGCCGCTGTGAGTCGGCGTACACTCGTGCTCTCGCTCACTACGACCGCGAACACTACACGCTGGCGCTACTTGGTGACGTCGAGGAGTTGTGGCAGAACTCGGTCGATTCGGTCCTGGGCGCGTATGCGAGCGTGTACGCCGCCGAGTCTTCCTTCCACGCTGCCGGCCGCCTGATCCGCTTCTGGGGAAACCACGATGAGGAGTGGGCCTCTCCAGCTGCCGTGCGACATGAGCTGGGCCCTGTGCATCCTGGAAGACCGCTCGAAGTCAGGGAGTCGCTGCTGCTCGACGTGCGGTTGGGAGACCGCAGCCTGGGGGGCCTGTTCCTGGTCCATGGACATCAGGGAACCGGAATGAGCGATGGTCTCGCGTTCCTGGCCCGGTTCACGGTGCGGTTCGTGTGGAAGCCCATCCAGCATCTGACGGCCGTGTCCCGCAATACGCCCTCCAAGAATCGGAAGGTCAGGGAGAGACATCACCGGGCCATGCGTCGTTGGGCCGAAGGACACGAGAATCTCCTGCTGATCGCCGGGCACACGCACCGCCCGGTGTTCGCGTCGGTCGCGATCGTAGACGAGCTGGAGCGGAGGCTCGGCCTCGACATGGAAGAGATCCGGAATCGAGCGGAGGACCAGGTATTCTGGGACGAGATCGTATCGGACTGCACGGACCGGGGCTGGCTCGGAGACGAGGCGCCTTGCGGACCGCCACGTGAGGATGAACCTCCGGCTCCCAACCTGTTCAATTCGGGATGTTGCTGCTTCCAGGATGGGCGGATTACAGGAATCGAAATCGCCGAAGGGCAGATCCGCCTCGTCCTGTGGGCGGGGGGGCCGTCCGAGGGAAGGCGCGTGCTTGCTCGGGCGGACCTGGAAGCCGTCTATGATCGAATGTCACCGGCCGCCGGTGCGGCTGGGTAAACCCTCTCTGCCGGCCGACCGCGGCCCGGCCTGGAGTCAAGCGATGCGAATCACGGTGTTGGGAGCCGGTATGGTGGGGCACGCAATGGCCCTCGACCTGGCCCGCGACGGAGAGCACCAGGTCACGGCCGTCGATCGAGACGGCTCGGCGCTGAAACGACTGGCTGTAACGGACGGCGTCCGTACTCGCGAGGCTGACCTGGGCCGGCCGGAGACCGTTCGGGATGTGGTGGCGGAAGCGGACCTGGCGATCAACGCCGTGCCGGGTTTCATGGGATTCGAGACCCTTCGGGCGGTAATCGAGGCGGAGCGGGACGTCGTGGACATCGCCTTTTTTCCGGAGGACCCGTTCCTTCTGGACGACCTGGCCCGCGAGCGGGGCGTGACCGCCGTAGTGGACTGTGGCGTGGCGCCGGGGCTGGCCAACGTGACGCTCGGTTACCTGGACGCACAGCTCGACAGTATCGACAGCTACCGCTGCTACGTCGGCGGATTGCCGAAACAGCGCACGTGGCCGTTCGAGTACAAGGCCTGCTTTTCGCCGGCGGATGTGCTCGAGGAGTACACCCGGCCAGCGCGCCTGGTGGAGAACGGGCTGGAGGTCGTTCGACCTGCCCTTTCCGGTCAGGAGCTCATCGATTTTCGCGGCATCGGCACGCTGGAGGCATTCAACACGGACGGCCTCCGCTCTCTGGTCCGAACGATGGATATCCCGGACATGAAGGAGATGACACTCCGGTACCCGGGACATGCGGAGCTCATGCGCGTATTCAGGGACACGGGCTTTCTGGACAAACAGCCGCTCGAAGTAGGCGGGCAGTCCGTGGTCCCCAGGGACCTTACATCCGCGCTCATCTTCGAGCACTGGAAGCTGGGGGAGGGAGAAGAGGATCTCACGGTGATGCAGGTCATCGTGCAGGGGAAGGTCGACGGACGGGCGGTCACCCACACCTACGACCTGCTGGATTCCTACGACCCTGCGACCGACACCACGTCGATGGCCCGAACGACGGGGTACACGTGCACCGTGGTCGCTCGGCAGGTGGCGAAGGGCCTGTTCCGCAGGCCGGGAATCAACCCGCCCGAATTCGTGGGCCGTACGGAGGGGTGTCACGCCGACTTGCTCGAAGGGCTCGCCAAACGGAACATTCAGTGGGAGTGTACGATAACCGAGTCTTGAGTAGCGGCCCGAAAGAGACTTCGATCCATGGATGTACGAAGCCTGCGCCAGACCAGCGATGACAGCTTCGCGGGGGCCATTCGCATGGCCCTTGGCGCGCTGTTCCTGATGACGGGCGTGATGAAGTTGGCCGTCCCGTTGCTGGGAGAGGCCTTCTCCGGACAGCTCGTCGCTTCGGGGGTCCCGTTGATCTGGCTCGTGAAGTGGGCCGTGCCCATCGTGGAGATCGCGGCGGGCCTGGCGCTGCTGGTGGGGGCTTTCACGCGGATCGTGGCGCTCGTCATCGTCGCCATCATGTCCGTCGCCGCGTATGTGCACGTGGTGGTAGACGACCCCTCCATGTTTCCGCTTCAGCCAAACGAACCCGTGGTACCACTCGCGGTCATGGCCATGGCGGCCTACCTGGTCTGGCGCGGGGGTGGAAGCGGCAGCGTGGATCTCAGGGATTGCCCGAGGGGTGGCTGACTCCCGGCAAGGCCGGTGTTAGGTTCCGCTCTCGCCCGCAGCCTCACAATCAGATTCCACGGAGCCGGTTCCCGATGGCAGACAACCCGACTCGCCCCGCTGCGCCACAGGTGCAGATCAACGCCAACGACGAAGTCGCGCGAGGCCGGTACAGCAACAACATGCTGGTCACGCACACCAGGGAGGAGTTCATCCTGGACTTCCTTCTCAGCGCTCCCAACGGCACCCAGCTGGTCTCCCGTGTGATGGTGAGTCCGGGGCACATGAAGCGCGTCCTCTCCGCCCTCGTCGACAACATGCAGAAGTACGAGGCCAACTACGGTGAGGTGATCGCGCCCGAGGGCGGTCACCCCCAGTTCCACTGATCCGTGCGCCTTCGCGTCTATATCGCGATGAGCCTCGACGGCTACATCTCTACGCCGGATGGAGCGGTCGACTGGCTGGAACCGTTCTTCGATGCGGACTACGGCTACGAGTCGTTCATTCAGGAGATCTCCTGCGCCGTCATGGGCAGGGTCACGTATGAGCAAGTGTTGGACTTCGGTGAATGGCCGTATCCCGATCACGATGTTTACGTTCTCAGCCGCGCCCCCATCGACGGCATGCCCGAGCGCGCGTTCCCCTGGAGTGGGACGCCCCAGGAGCTGTCCGTCCACCTCGCGGAGCGCGATCTCGACGGGGACTGCTGGCTGATCGGTGGCGGACAGACCATTCGTGAATTCGAGCGCCTGGGAGCGATCGACGAGTACGAGGTGTTCGTGATGCCGGTCTGGCTCGGGGCAGGTGTTCCCCTCTTTCCCGCACCATTTCCGGCGGGCGAGCTGGAACTCCGGGACGTCACGGCATGGGAAAACGGTGTCGTCCGCCTGCTGTATGGGCGGCTCGGCGAGGACCCGGTGACGAGTCTCGAGGAAGAGTGAACATGGTACCGCAAGGCGCAGCACTACTGGTAATCGACGTGCAGAAGGGGTTTGACTCTCCAGGCTGGGGCCCCCGCAACAACCCCGAGGCAGAGAGCGTCATCGCCAGCCTCCTCGAGGCCTGGAGGGCGGCTGGCTGGCCCGTGGTCCACGCGCAGCATGTCTCGGTCGAGCCAAATTCGGCGCTGGGACCGGGACAGCCCGGAGTCGAAATCAAGCCGGAGGCGGAGCCGAGGGAAGGGGAGCCGCTGTTTCAGAAGAGCGTCAACAGCGCTTTCATCGGCACCGGGCTGGAGGACCACCTGCGGGCGGAGGGGATCGAGTCCCTTGTCACGGTGGGCCTGACCACCAATCACTGTGTCTCGACGACGGCCCGTATGGCCGGGAACCTGGGGTTCGAGACCTTCGTGGTCGAAGATGCCACGGCCACGTTCGATCGCGCTGGACCCGACGGAATCGTCCACCCCGCAGAACTCGTTCACGCGGTCTCGCTGGCCAACCTGCACGAGGAGTTTGCGGCGGTCGTACATTCCAGCGAAGTGCTGTCCGCGATGGAGCGGCTGGTGGATTGAGAGTATTTAAGGTGACAGGTTAAACAGTATATCGTAACATATTGTCAATGTGTAAGTTGGAACTGTCCGGCGCCCCGCGCGAACCCGAGAGGTGAAGGCCGAGAAGGCGCAGGCGCGCGCGGCGGAGGTATGAGCGGCAGGCGGAATCACCCATTGCATCGAGAGAACCATGAAAGAGAAGAGCATCGAACTGCTGAACGGAGTGGTGGCGGACGAGCTTTCGGCGATTCACCAGTACATGTACTTCCATTTTCATTGCGACGACCAGGGATACGATCTCCTGGCGGGTCTGTTCAAGAAGACGTCGATCGACGAGATGATGCACGTCGAAGCAGCGGCGGAGCGCATCCTCTTCCTGGGCGGCGATGTCGAGATGAGGCCGTCGCACGAGGTGAAGAAGATCAATGACGTGCGAGAGATGCTGGTGCAGGCTCGCAAGATGGAGGAGGAGAGCGTCGCGGAGTACAACGAGTGGGCCAACATCGCCTCGCACAACAACGACGCTGGGACTCGGAAGGTCTTCGAGGAACTGGTCGCCGACGAAGAGCGGCACTTCGACCAGTATGACCAGGAGATCGACAATCTCGACCGCTTCGGTGAGAAATACCTGGTCCTGCAATCGATCGAACGCAGCAAGGCCATTTCCGGCCAAGGAGCGTAGATCATGGACCTGGGAGCGTTTTCCGTCAGTCTGACCGTGAAGGATCTCGCGGCTTCCAGGGCTTTCTACGAGAAGCTTGGCTTCGAGGTGACAGGCGGGGCCGAGGAACACAACTACCTGATCTTGGTCAACCAGGGCACGGTGATCGGCCTGTTCCAGGGAATGTTCGACAAGAACATACTTACCTTCAATCCCGGACTCGCGGGGCCGGACATGGAGCAGCTCGGTGAGTTCACTGACGTGAGAGAGATCCAGAGGTCGCTGAAGAGCGATGGCATCGAGCTCACGGAAGAAGCCGACGAGAGTACGA
>Ga0316198_10000184_pt1 | contig 29335 bp, 29 predicted proteins | sample OudBieAanoxic_MG_FD_204935 | JGI IMG/M metagenome (GOLD analysis project Ga0316198, IMG submission 204935) | Coastal sediment microbial communities from Oude Bieten Haven, Netherlands - site A anoxic | ecosystem: Environmental > Aquatic > Marine > Coastal > Sediment | place: Netherlands... | reverse complement strand
CATCCTCATGTGGGTGGCCATGAGCTCGAGTTGGAACATCCTTGGTGGATTTGCCGGCTACATCTCACTCGGCCACAGCGTATTCATGGGAGTCGGCGGGTATGTCGCCGGCGTCTTGCTCTACTACTACGGCGTCAGCCCGTTCCTCACCGCTCCACTCGGCGGCCTGGCGGCCGTGGCTCTCGGCTTCCTTGCGGGGTTCATCACGCTGCGCACCCGTGGCCCGGCCTTCATCATCTCCACGATTGCGCTGCTGTTCATGTTCCTGCTCATGACGGACAACTTCGAGTATCTGGGTGGTGCCGCAGGGCTTCCGCTTCCCCCTCTCGAGGTCTCACAGGAGTGGCTCCGCGTGCCGTTCTACTACGCGATGCTGCTCATTGCGATGGGGGCAGTCTGGACTGCCTATCGAGTGGCCCACTCGAAGTTCGGCATGGGTCTGCGCGCAATCGCCGAAGACGAGGTGAAGGCAGAGGTGGCCGGCGTTCCCACACGCCTCTACAAGATCTCCGCATTCGCGATGAGTGCCTTCTGGGTGGGCGTCGCAGGCGCAATCTACGGCTACTCGATCGCCTTCATTCGGCCAACCGTGTTCTTCACCATTGCGATCTCGGCGCAAATGGTGTTGATGGCCATCATCGGTGGAAAGGGGACGGTGGCGGGGCCGGTGGTGGGTGCCGTCCTCATCTACGCCATCAACGAGTTGTCACTCGTTGTGTTCGGCGCCACCGAGTTCAACATCGTGATCCAAGGCACCATGCTGGTCGCGGTACTGCTGTTCTTCCCGCTTGGTGTTGTGGGCACACTTCGCAAGATGAACCGGTTACCCGCATTCCTCAACTGGGATTGACGTGCCGCGCTCCGGCTGTCGCCACTCCCTCTTTGCCGTGCGTGTGACCTAGGTGGACGCCGGCGAGATCCTCCTGGTGCTGGCGGCCGTGGCGTTCGGCTTCTTTGCCAAAGGAGTGACCGGCCTCGGCGGCCCACCGTTGGCAATCCCCGTTCTGGCGACGTTTATGGGCGTCGAGTATGCCGTCGCAGTTATCGCGATCCCCGCTGCCCTCGCCAACGGCTGGCTGATGATCGAGAACCGGTCGGCCGAAGCCGACATCAGGCGGTTCCTCATCCCGATGATGGTTACCGGAGTCATCGGGACCCTGCTCGGTGTGTGGCTCTTGCTGACGATCGACGACCGGATCATGTCCGTGCTGCTTGGTGTCTTCATGCTGCTGTACATCGTGTGGTATCTCCTCAATCCGGAGAGGAAGATCGCCGACCGGACGGCGCAACGTCTCGCGGCGCCTGCAGGGTTTGGCGCGGGGGTGCTGGTGGGCGCCACCGGCGTCTCGGCTCCGGTGGTCGCTACGTACTTCCACAGCTTGCGTCTTGCTCGGACCGGCTTCGTGTTCGCCGTCTCGGTTCCGTTCTTCTTTCTCGGTCTGATGCAGATCGTTTCGCTCGCCGCGCTCGGTGGTTATGACCAGGCAAGAATCACCGCGGGGCTGTTGGCCTGCATTCCTGTGGTCATCGTGACGCCAATCGCGATGAGCATCGGGAAGCGACTCTCCGTGCAGGTCTTCCAATACGTCGTGCTCGCTGTGCTCGGCCTCGCAGCGGTTCGACTCTTGTGGTCAGGGCTTGGGTGAGCGTTCGGCCGGCCTACGTCGAGCCGACTGGTCCGGTTGATGAGCGGACGACGAGCGTCGGAGCCAGCCGTATTGGCTCGTACGAGGCCTCAATGGTGCGGTCGTCAGCGGCCAGCAGGTCGAGCAGGAGTTGTCCTGTCACCGCACCCATCTCTTCGTAGGGGAGCGAGATCGTGGTAAGAGCCGGATCGAGTCGATCGACGAGTGCAATGTCGTCGTAGCCGGTGACGGAGATATCTCCCGGGATACTGAGCCCTCGCTCCCGGATGGCATCGATGCAGCCGAGCGCAAGGAGGTCGTTCGCGGCGATGATCGCGGTGACCGCATCTCCCGAGTCCAGCAACCGACTGCATGCTGCGTGGCCGTCTTTCGAATGGAACGAGCCCGCCTCGAAGACCCTGCAATCTGAAGCAGCGAGACCCGCTCCTGCGATTGCGTCGATGAATCCATCCCTGCGATAGCGGCCGGTTGAGATGTCGAGCGGTCCCGCGACGTGTGCGATCCTCGTGTGTCCCAACTCGGCGAGATGACGAACGACCAGCGAGAGCGCTGCACGATCGTCTCCGACGATTGCCGGGAACGACTCGCCTGCCACTGAGCGGCTGACGAGGACGGTCGGCACTTCGTTGCGCATCACCGCGCCTGGTGGTGTGAACTCCAGATGTGCGTTCGCGACGATCAGCCCGTCAACGCGCCGGTCGAGAAAGGTCTCTATGGCGCCTTTCGTACGCGGCGAACTCTTGTCGTCCGAGCCGATCAGGAGCGAGTAGCCGACCTCGCTCAGGGTGTGCTGGGCACCCGCGAGGATGGGAGGAATGAACGGGCTGATCAAATCCGGCACAACCATTCCCACCGATCGCGTGGTATTGGTCCGCAGTCCCCTGGCGAACGGGTGCGGCTGATACCCGAGGTGCTCAGCGGCAGCGATGACGCGATTTGCGGTCTCGGCACTCAACCCGGACCGTGTCTGTTCGTTCAGGGCGCGTGACGCTGTCGAGATGTGGACACCGGCCTCGCGAGCTACGTCCTTGAGTGTGATGGCCTTCGCGATCAGATGGCCCCCTCCGTCTTCTTGTCCGCAGCGGATCGACCAGGGGCGGCGCCGCTTTCGACGCGCCGTTGCACCCGTCCACCGAAGGCCGCGCCGTCATCGGGTAGGCTTCCGCAATCGATTGTAGACCGGCGGCGAAGGAGGAGCATGGCGACCCACGTAACCACGCTTGACGACATGCCCGAGCCCATCGTTCGGCGCAAGACGGTGTCGGTCAGCAACGACGGTTCGATGATGGCTGTTCACGACTACGGCGAATACGGCCAAGGGGTCACCGATGAACCGATTGCCCATGGCGGGACCGGAGAGGGCCCTTCGCCGTTGCAGGCCGTGCTGGGAGCCCTGTGCGGCTGTGAAGCCGTGACGTTTCACCGCACCTCCAACGACATGGGCTTCAGCTACGACGGCATCGAGTTTGAGGCCGAGTTCACGATCGACATCCGAGGCCGGCTGGGCGTTCGAGAAGTGAGGCCGCACTTCCAGACGATTCGCGTGCAGGCCACGGTCACGACTGATGAGAGCCCGGAGCGGCTTGCTGCCGTCGTTGAAGAAGCGGAGGCTCGGTGTCCGGTTTTCAACCTGATGGTGGATGCCGAGGTCAACATCGAAATGTTGTGGGTGGCTAAGGCGCGGGAAACCTGAGCGAGGCCCATCGACGGTGGGGCGAGCGCGACTTGACTAGCCGGAAAGTCCGTCGTCTACTTCAACATTCTCCGGCTCGAGCGTCCGACCCGACGCAGCCGCCTGAAGTTCGAGCATCGCAGCGAAGTCTTCATCTCCCCACCCTCTGCTGATGCCCTCTACGACGATCTGATGCGCGATGGCCGACGTGGGTAGCGGCACGTTGAGTTCCCTGCCTTGCTCCAGGCCGAGTTCGAAATCCTTGCGGAGCAGGTGCCAGGTGAAGGTGGGCTTCCACGTGAGGTTGACGAACGCCGGTGTCTTGTAGCGAGAGAACGTCGATCCCATCACGCTGTCGTTCAGGAACTCGAGGAAGTCCGCACGCGAGACCCCACCGGCCTCGGCGAGGACGGTGATCTCTGCCATCGTCTGGGTCACGACGCCGAGCAATAGGTTGTGGCAGATCTTGACGAGGCGGGCCTCGTCCCCCATACCCACGTACGTGACCTTCTCGCCGTACATGTCGAGATACGGGAGCACTTCTTCGTAGGCCTCGAGCGGACCGGAGGCCACCGCAGTGAGCCTGCCGGATCGAACCACCTTGGCATTGCCACTGACCGGAACTGCGACCACGGCAGCCCCACGTGCCGCTGCACCGTCGCGCAGCATCACGGACGCCTCAGGATTGATGGTCGTGGAGTCGACGATGATCTTCGGGCAGACGTCGTCGCGGGAGAACACGCCGTTCTTTCCGAGCGTGACCTCGATGACGTCCTGGGGACCGGCCACGGTGGTGAAGACGATGTCGCGATCGGCAAGGTCGGCCGGACTGTCGACAACCTTTGCTCCGAACTCGACCAAGGCCTCCGCTTTGGCCCTCGTCCGGTTGTAGACGGAGACGTCGCAGCCATTTGCGAGGACTCGTTTGATCAGCGCTGAGCCCATACGGCCGGCGCCGACCCAACCGATCGTGTGCGGATACCCAGCTGCCATGTCCATCTCCCAAACCGCCCATGTGCCGGGCATCGCAATTGTTTGATCATTGATCATACCCGGGCAGCCGCGGCGCAGACCTGCGCATCAGCCAAGACGTACGGCGTCGCCGGCAATCGCTCGTACCATGGCACGATGAGCTCACTCGACCGGCCGGGCGAGGCAGAAGTGACTCGCCACGGTGGCGACAACACACCGCCCGCGGAAGCAGACTTCGTGGTCATCGGTGGCGGCATTGTCGGCCTCGCCGTGGCCCGTGAACTCCTCCTGCAACGACACGACAAGACGGTGGTGGTCCTTGAGAAGGAAGACCAGATCGCCACACACCAGACGGGCAGAAACAGCGGCGTCGTTCACGCCGGCATCTACTACCCACCGGGTTCGCAGAAGGCCACCTTGACCAAACGCGCCATCCCGCTGCTTCGCGAGTTTGCTCGTGAGAAAGGTGTCCCCTTCGAGGAGTGCGGGAAGCTGGTGATTGCCACTTCCTCCGCCGAGACGGCGCGTCTCACCGACCTGTTCGACAACGCCACGGCAAACGGTGTACCAGGGTTGGAGGTAGTCGATGGAGCCGGCATCCGGGACCGAGAGCCGGCCGCCGTTGGTCACGCGGCCATCTGGTCCCCGACGACGGCGATCACGGACTTCCCGGCGCTCGCCGGCGCGGTGTGTGATGACGTGACTTCGATGGGCGGATCGGTGTACACCGGCGTCGACGTGTGCGGGATCACGTCAACGCCATCAAGTGTCGAGATCACCACGTGTAGCGGCGTCACCGTCACGACCGGCGCGGCGATCATCTGCGCCGGTCTCCACTCGGATCGGCTGGCCCGTGCCGCCGGGGGTGACCCCGATCCGGCGATTGTTCCGTTTCGCGGCGAGTACATGAAACTCGTTGGTTCGGCGAAGGGACTTGTGAACGGTCTCATCTACCCCTTGCCGGATCCGCGTTACCCGTTCCTCGGTGTGCACTTCACGCCAACGGTGCACGGCGACGTACTGGTTGGTCCCAACGCGGTTCTCGCCCTTTCGCGTTACGGCTATCGGTGGCGCGATGTTGACGCGAGGTTCGTAGGTGGGCTCGTGCGTCAGCCTGGAATGTGGAGGGTTGCTGCTCGGCATTGGCGGCGAGGGACGGCTGAGGTCTGGCGTTCAGTGAGCCAGCGTTCATACGTCCGGGAGCTCCAGAAGTACGTTCCACCGATCACGTCAGGCGATCTGGTGCCCGCCAGGGCCGGTGTGAGGGCGCAGGCGGTCGGCAGGAATGGCGATCTGCTCAGCGACTTCATCGTCACGCGCACCGATCGGGTGGTTGCCGTCCGCAATGCACCATCGCCGGGGGCCACGGCAGCGCTGGCACTCGCCGAGGAGATTGCTGCTCTGGTTCCGAGGTAGCGAACCCGTCTGGTAGGCAGCCGGCGTCGAACTCCCGTTGGAGAGTGGCACCGCTTGTCAGTTGGCCCAGATCACCATGGTCGAACCCGCGATGACGGCCACCATGCCGAGAATCAGGCGCCACGTCCACCGCTCGATGACCGTTCCGACGATGAACGGAGCCACAAGCACGACAACCGGCGTTGCCACCTGCTGCAGGGTCACGACCACGTTGACTTCGACGAGGTCGAGGGCCGTCCACTGTGCTGCGATCGCTACCGCCACAAGGATCCCACCGATCAGAATCCAACGTCGGACCTCGGGCGGTGTTCCTGATGTGGTCGGCGCCCTTCCCGAGGCCAGCCCAACGGCGTACAACGCTGCTGCAGCGGCCAAACCAATGGTGACGCCTATCACGGGGCTCGCCAGGCCCTCTAGGCCCCACCGAATGAACAGCGGACTGGTGCCCCACGAGAGCGACGCTGCGAGGGCGAACCACGGATACGTGAGGCGCTGGCCGCTGCCGCTTGTGCGGCGGGCGATCAGCATCACGCCTGCTGTGACGAGGGCGATCGCCACGAGGGCGATGATCCCCAACGCCTCGTCGAGCACCAGCGCCGCCAGGAGGGACCCGATCAGAGGTGTCGCGGCCGTGACGACGCCGGTGTTGGCCGCCCCGATTCGCTGCTGACTGAGGCTGAGAAACGTCCAGCCAAAGAAGAAGTGGATCACGCCGGCCGCCCCAAACGCAACAAAGGCGTACACCGGTGCCGACGGGAGGAGCGAGAGGTCTTGAGTCGCCACCGAGATGATGCCGAGTCCGGCGACCGCTACAAGCAGAAGGGCGAACGTTGTTCGATAGGGGTCGATGAGTTGATTGGCGCGACGGTTGACGGCCTGGAATATCCCGAAGGACACGCCGGCAAAGAGGGCCCATGCTGCCCCACCCATAGCTGCTCACTCCTTGCCTTGCTGTGATGCCGTCGGGTCGAGAGGCTAACGATTCGCCGAACTCACTCGGCGGGGAACGTGCAGCCCAATGTGGTCATCGCGAGCAGCGTCGCTGGAGGAATCAGTCGTTCAGCGGATCACCCGTGCGCCAGAGGCTTGTATTGCCCGCTCGACCTCCGCCAAGGTGACCATCGACGTGTCGCCCGGGGTTGTCATGGCAAGGGCTCCGTGGGTCGCCCCGTACTCGACCGCCTCGGCGGGGCCCCGGTCGGAGAGGAAGGCATACGCCATCCCTGAGGCAAACCCGTCGCCGCCACCAACTCGATCGTAGATTTCGAGATTCTCCCGTTGTCGTGCGACGTGCAACTCACCATCGGCGTAGAGAGCGGCCGACCAGTCGTTGACGGACGCCGTCTTGGCGTCGCGCAGTGTGGTCGCCACCACCTTGAAGTTTGGGTACTCCTCTACGACCGCAGCCATCATGCGTCCAAACGCGGCCGGGTCGAGCCTCGAAAGCGACTCCTCCACACCTTCAACCGCAAAACCGAGTGAAGCGGTGAAGTCCTCCTCGTTGCCGATCATGACGTCGACCATGGGTGCGATCGTCCGATTGACTTCGATGGCCCGTTCGGTCCCCCCGTGTGACTCCCACAACGAGGGCCTGAAGTTGAGATCATACGAAACGGCGGTTCCGTGGCGTTGTGCCGCCGTGATAGCCTCGATCACCACATCCGGTGTCTCAGCGGACAGAGCGGCGAAGATTCCTCCGGTGTGGAACCACCGAGCGCCTTCGTTGCCGAATATCTGATCCCAATCGATGTCGCCCGGCCGCAGCTGTGAAGCGGCCGTGTGCCCGCGGTCGGAGGTACCGAGCGCGGATCTGATTCCGTACCCCTTCTCGGTGAAGTTCAACCCGACACGCGATGCCCGGCCAAGTCCGTCGAATGGAACCCATTGGACATGCGAGATATCGACGCCGCCCGTCAGCATGAGGTCCTCAACAAGGTGTCCCACTTCGTTGTCGACGAGGGCCGTGACAACGGCGGTACGAAGGCCGAAACATTTACGCAGGGCCCGAGCCACGTTGTATTCGCCGCCACCCTCCCACACCTGGAACGATCGAGTGGTTCGTACTCGACCCGAACCGGGGTCAAGCCGCAGCATGACCTCACCGAGCGCGACCGCGTCCCACCTGCACGCTTCCCGACTCTTCAGATCCAGCGTTGACATGTTGTTGCCTCCTATTTCGCGCTCCCGAGCGTGGCTCGATCCCGTCTATCGCAGACGCGAGATGGTCGAAATCACCTCAGCGGTGCGCTGCTCGAGGGATGCCCAATCGGCCGACGCGACGAGGTCCTTGCTCACGAGTTTGGACCCGATGCCAACGCAGGGGACTCCCGCAGCAAACCACGCCGACAGTGACTCCTTCGTTATGTCGACGCCGCCGGTTGGCATGAGGAGCGCCCACGGGCATGGACCGAGAACAGCCTTGACGAAGGCCGGACCACCGATGAGTCCGCCCGGGAACACCTTCACAATTTCGCAACCGAGTTCGTGAGCGAAGGTGATCTCTGTCGCTGATGCGCAGCCGGGGGAGTAGGCGACTTTTCTCCGATTGCATACTTCCGCCACTCGGCGGTCGAGGGAAGGGCCGACCACGAAGTTCGCGCCGAGGTTGACATAGGTGCCGGCTGTGATCTCATCAATGACCGTGCCCGCTCCGAGGATCACGTCGGGATGTTCGGAAGAGCAGTAGTGCTCGAGTTCGGAGAAGATCTCAAAGGCGTGATCGCCCCGGTTGGTGAATTCGATGGCTCGCGCTCCACCCCGGCTCAGGGCGGCGACGATGGAACGCGCCGTGTCGATGTTGTCATGATGGAAGACCGGAACCAGCCCGACCTCGATCATCGAGTTGAGCACCGTGAGCCTCGCAAATCTGGCCATGTTGTCCCCTGTTGTCTCGGTTGATTGACAATGGCGCGCTCCGAGGGGAGCACGACGACCTTAGCGATCTGCCCCCGGCCTAATCCAGGACGGGGCAAAGGCACCGACGACACCCCGCATCATCGTTCGACGGGGAATCCGACGATGCTTCCCCACTCCGTCCAGCTGCCGTCGTACACCCGCACGTTTGATCTACCGAGCAACCGCGTGAGGATGAACCACGCGAGTGAACCGCGATGGCTGAGGCGGCAGTAGGTGACGATGTTGATGCCGTCCGTGACTCCCACGGCCTCAAAACGCTTGCGCAGTTCATCGGGTGGAAGCAGCGTGCCGGCGTCGGTCAGGAGGTTGTCGACGTAGAGATTCTGCGCTCCCGGGATGTGACCACGTCGTTCTGCTCCATGATCAAAGGCCAACCACGGCGGGGACACTCGTTCTCCCCGGTACTCCTCCGGTGAGCGCATGTCGATGAGCAGCGGGCCATCCGGGCCGAGACCCGCCCGCACCTCATCCCGCCCGATGCGCGGCCCGGAGTCAACGGCACCGGGCGCAAGGTCGCCGAGAGCCGCTTCAGGGATTTCGGCCGTGAGTGGGCGCTCCTCTGCTACCCAGGTGCGTCGGCCGCCATCAACGAGGCGGCAGCGTTCCTCCTGCCCCGACATGGTCATGACCCAGTAGGTGTAGGCGGCGAACTGGAACGGGTCGCCGACCAGGGCGACCGTTGTGCTGTCACCGACGCCGAGCGCGCGAAGTCGTTCCGCCAGTACGTTGGGCGAGGGGAATTCCCGGTCGCTGTCGTGCCAGAGGAGGTCCTTCCAGTAGACGAAGTGGGCGCCCGGGATGTGCCCGGAGCGGTAGTCGGCCTTGTCGAGCGGATCGATCGACACCTCGAGGATCACGACCGTTGGGTCGTCGAGGTGCTCAGCGAGCCACTGCGTGGAAACGAGCGGGCTCTTCACGCCATCGTTTCCCTAGTACTCGTTGGCGACCATGAGCTCTTCACACGGGAAGAGTGTGATGATCTTCGGTCCGTCCGCCGTGACGACCACCTCTTCCTCGATGCGGGCAGCGCTCCGTCCGTCACCGGCGGGTGCATAGGTCTCGAGAGCGAAGACCATGCCCTCTTTGATCTCGACGGGGTCGTCGAGTGAGTTGAGGCGGCTGATGATCGGCCGTTCGTGAAGCCCTACACCGAGGCCGTGGCCGAACTGGAGCCCAAATGCATCCATCTCGTCTTCGAATCCGAACTCCTCGGCCCGCGGCCAGACGCTGGCAATCTGGTCCGTCATGACGCCCGGTTTCACGAGTTCGATGGCGGCGTCCATCCACTCTCGCGATTGTTTGAAGGCGTCGCGATGCGCCTGGCTGGCGCGCCCGACAGCGAACGTCCGGTAGTAGCAGGTGCGGTAGCCGTTGTAGACGTGGATGATGTCGAAGTAGGCCTGGTCACCGGGGCGGATCAAGCGGTCGGAGAACACATGCGGATGAGGGCTGCAGCGCTCGCCTGCGATGGAGTTGACGGCCTCGACGAACTCGGACCCCATCTCGAAGAGCCGCTTGTGAGCGAGGGCAACCACATCACTCTCGCGGATGCCCGGCTTGAGTGCTTCGAAGATGTCCTGGTAGACGCCGTCGACCATGGCACATGCCTGCGAGAGCAGCATGATCTCGTCCTGGTTCTTGATCTCACGAGCCGTCATCATCGTTTGCTGGCCGTCGACGACCTTGATACCGGCCTTCTGAAGCTCGAGCAGCACGGTTGTTTCAGACATGTCGACCCCGAGGGTGAGGTCGGTCACACCTTCTTCCCTGAGGATCGACGCAATCTCTTGTGCAGCGTCTCGCTGCAGACCGCTCGCAGGGCCGATCGCGCCCTGGAGGCCGGTGTTGCCTCCGATGGATTGTTCGGCACGCATCGCCGGGTGCTGGAGCCGGTGTGCCTTCGCCGCCGAGCCGAAGTCCCAGATGCGGAAGTCGCCGTTGCGGGTGATCAACGCATACCGCTCACCTTTGTTGAACGCCCAGTAGCCGATGTGCGTTGAGGTGAGGTAGCGGATGTTGGACGTCTCGAAGAGGAGCAGCGCCTCGAGATTGTGCTCGTCCATGGCCATTCTGACGCGAGACAGCCGGTAGTCCTTGAGCCGATCCCAGTTGACTCGTTCCTCCCAGTCGACCGACTGGATGCCGGGAGCCGGCGTGGTTGCGACGGGGAAATCTGGCCTCGGAGTCATGTGCGCCTCATTTCTGCGACCGTGCCTGTCCTGCAATCGATTGTAGTCCCAGGTCTCAGGGCTGATACCAGCGACTGCGGCCGTTCAACCGCCGAGTCGATCGGTCCCGGGGTCCGCTGCAAGCGCGGCGCGCATGATCGGACCGGAGCCGTTGATGCCGGTCCAACGCCCAAACGCGATCTCTGCCTGTGCGACCAGCATTCCCAGTCCGTTGGCTGCTGGAAGCCCGCGGGCACGGGTCTGGCGAAGCAGCTCCGACTCCGGCGGGTTGTAGACGAGGTCGAACACAACTGCCGAATCCGCGAGGGCACCCGGGTCGAATGCCACGCCTGCCTGGATCATGCCAACGGTGGTCGCGTTCACGGCGAAGTCGACCCCACGAAGGGAGTCTTCGAACTCGTCACCCACATCCACAGCTTGCACCGAGCCTTCGAAGTCGGCGGCGAGGTCCGTCGCTCTCGACGGGTTGAGGTCGCAGATGGTCACCGAGTCGGCCCCAGCGGCTACGAGTGCATGAACGACGGCCCGGGCGACCCCGCCCGCACCGGCCACGGCAACCCGTAGGCCGGAGAAGCGGATATCCAGCTCACCCTCCGCGGCGCTCTGGAACCCAGGGGCATCGGTGTTGAAGCCGACGAGGCCCCCGTCTTCTCGCCGGAGAACGCTGTTGACGGCGCCGATCTGTCGGGCGCCATCCTCGATCTCATCGAGATGCGCCGTGATGATCTGCTTGTAGGGGGCGGTGACCTGGAAGCCGTACCACTCCCGCCGGCGAGCCTCGGCAACGAAGCTGGGTATCTCGTCGGCGTCGATCTCTTGCAGGTCGTATCTGGCGTCGATCGAGAAGTGTTCGAACGCGGCGTTGTGCATGATTTCGGAGTGCCGTCGCTTGAGGGGATGGCCGATCAGTGCCACGCGTTTCGTCATGTTCTCCATCCTCAGCGGTTCCGGAAGCGGGGAGGTCGTTTCTCGACGAAGGCAGCGGCCCCTTCAAGCATGTCCTCGGAAGAGAACACTCGCTCGCTGGCCTTGAGCTCGTCGGCTTGGCCTTCCGCGAGTGATCCGTCAAGGGTGGTGTTGAGAACAGCCTTCGCTTCCCGGACGGCGACTGGACCACGACTGGCCAGTGTTTCAGCAAGCTCCCGTGCAGCCAACTCCGCTTCGCCCTGAGTCACGACCCGATTGACCAATCCGAAGCTGAGCGCCGTCTCGGCGTCGATGATCTCACCGAGCAAGATCAGCTCCTTGGCGCGAGCCAATCCGATGAGCCGCGGGAGCCGTTGGGTTCCTCCCGAACCGGGCATAACTCCGAGTCGAACCTCGGGCAGACCAAAAAGCGCCGTGCTCGCTGCGACTCTCAGGTCGCAACACAGCGCCAATTCGAGCCCACCACCGAGTGCGTCCCCTTCGATGGCTGCAATCGTCGGGAGCGGCAGTTCGGCAAGCCGGTCGTACATGGCGTTCTCGTTGATCAGCTTCCCCTCGGCGACACGGCCGGAGAGTGACCGGAACTCTTTCACGTCGGAGCCCGCGCAGAACGCCCGGTCGCCGCTCGCGGCCAGGATCACTGCCCGAACGTCCTTGTCCTGCTCGATGAGGGCAAGAGCAGCAGCTAGCCCCTTGGTGACGTCGAGTGACACGAGGTTGAGGGGCGGGTTGCTCAAACGGATGGTGGCTACGGCACCGAAATCCACCGTGACCAGATCTGTGCTCATGGGTCCACACTCTCAAGTCGCTTGCGCAGACCCATCGTGCCGGTGGAGAACACGGCGGGGTCGATGGTGCCGAGGTTGGGTGAGATTGCGGGGCGGAAGCCCATGTGGGCGATCACGTCGGCTTCCGGGTCGAGGCCTTCCGCTATCTCGATCATGGTCACGGTGCCTTCGATGAGCGCGAACACCGCCCGTTCGGTGATGTAGCGAACTTCCTGGCCTCGTTCGGCTGCTGCGGGCCCGCTGAACGTGATCTCCTTGACCTGATCGACGAATCGCTCGGTGGTGCCCTCGGTGGTGATCTCGACGGTGCCGTTTTCAATGATGGCTCTCATACCCCCGGTGGTGAGGGTTCCCACGAAGCACACCTTCTTGGCCCCGCGGCTGATGTTGGGGAAGCCACCCGGTCCTCGCAGGCGTTCTCCGAACGCGTGCACGTTGACGTTCCCGAGACGATCAACTTCGGCGAAGGAGAGGCTGGCGATGTCGATCCCCCCTCCGTCGTAGAAGTCGAACATGTACGGCTGGTCGATCAACGCTTGATAGTTGAATCCAGCTCCACCATCGTTGCCGGAAGCAGGAACACCGCCGAAAACCCCTTGCTCAACCGTCAACACGAGCAGGTCTGCAACATCCTCTTCCTGGGCGATGGCGCCGATGTTCTGGCTGATCCCGAAGCCGAGATTCGCGATCTCACCGCGCCCGAACTCGAGCAGGGACCGTCGGGCGATCACCTTGCGCACATCGAGCGGTATCTCGTCAGTGTTCGACGGCTGATTCATGCGCTCCGCACCCGCAAAGTAGGGGGAGTAGGTGGTGCTGTACGTCTGGGTCTGGTCCGGATCGAGGAACCCGAAGTCGATCAGGGCGCCGGGGACGTGGACGCGGCGTGGAGTCAGCTCGCCGGTTGGAACCACACGTCGGGCCTGAGCGATGACGATGCCCCCGGAGTTGTGGGCTGCCATCGCCATCGGGAGCATCTCGCCGTTGATCGCCTCGTCGTCGAGGGTTAGGTTGCCTTCTTCGTCGATGGTGGATCCCCTGATGACGGCGACGTCGATTGGGAATGACCGGTACATCAGCCACTCTTCCCCCGAGAGTTCGATGATCTCGACGAGATCTTCAACGGCCGGTCCTTGTTTGCCGCCGGTCTGGCGAGGATCGACGTACGTGTAGAGGCCGACTTTGGTGATCAGGCCGGGTCGTCCGGCAGCGATGTCGCGGCACAGCTGAGAGATGACGCCCTGTGGGAAGGAGTACGCCTCCACCTGGCCGTCCGCCACCAGTGCTGCAAGGCGCGGCTCATTGCCGATGTTCGATCCGATGGTGCGCCGCATGAGGCCGGGAAGAGCGAGTTGTGAGAATCCGCGATCGGCGAAGTCGCCCATGCCCACAACACGAACGGTGGTGAGGTCTCGAGGCCGTCCCTCCTCGTTGTACACGAGGGCGAGGGCATCGATGAGGCGCTGTGGAACAGCGTGACCTGCACCAGAGCCGCCGAAGATCACGGTTGCGCCGTCGGGGATGAGCCGGGCTGCCTCTTCTGCTGTGACGAGTTTCAAATCTCGGTCCCGGTCATTGCATGAACCCGCCGCCGTTGGGGTTCAGGGTCTGCCCATGGAAGAGCGCTGCCGCGTCCGTGAGCAGGAATACCACGGCGGCCGCAACATCTTCCGGCTCTGGGAATCTCCGGGATGGAAGCTCTGCCAGGCGGCGGCGGCCGGACTCGGTGTCGACGATGTCGCGGGTCATGTCGGTGATGGTGAACCCCGGCGCCACGGCATTGACGCGGATACCTTGCGGGCCGAATTCGCGGGCCATTGACTTGGTGAGACCGAGGAGCCCGGCCTTGGCTGCCGAGTAGTGGGCGAGTTCCGGCCAGCCGATCTGGCCGAGCCGGGAAGAGATCATCACGATCGAACCACTTCCGCGCTGCACCATGCCGGGCAACGCGGCGCGAGAGCAGTAGAACGGGCCGAACAGGTCGGTTCGCAACACGTCGTCCCATTCCTCATCGCTCATTTCAATGAGTGGGCTGGAGGGCATGATCCCTGCGTTGTTGACGAGTCCGTCGATCCTCCCGAACGAGTCCTCCACGGCCGAGATCATCCGGCGTGCATCGGCAGGGTCGGATACGTCGGCCTGGAATGCCCTCGCGACCATTCCGGTCTCATCGATGCTCTCCACCACAGAGGATGCGGCGTCGGCGTCCTCTCGGTACCCGATAGCGATCGTGGCTCCGGCTTTGGCGGCCGCTCTGGCGGTGGCAGCGCCAATTCCCCGGCTGCCTCCAGTCACCAGCACAACCTGCCCGGCCAAGGAGTGGTCGTCGGTAGCGTGGTTGGTGTCGTGTTCGTTCATGTGCAATCGATTGTACAAGGCCCGAGTTGGGCCGCTTTACCAGGGATGGCGTCGAGTGTGAGGTGGGTCCCCGATCCTGTCTTCATGTCATGATGGGGCCGATGCGGTCGGCAACCACGCCGAGTTGCGCTGGATCGAACGGCGCCTCGAACATCGCAATGATGTGGCCGGCGCCGGCCTCGCGGAATTCACCAACGAGGTCGGCCAGCGCTCCGGGGTCACCGTCGGCCTTGATCTTCGTCGACACCTCGATCTCTGCAGGATCGCGCCCCACCTCCGCGCAGTGTTGGTGGAGGACGCCCACCTTGTGTCGAAGCATGTCGGGATCACCGCCTGGGAGGTTCCACTGGTCGGCCCACAAGGCAGCGATGCGGAGCGTGCGCTTCTCGCCGGTGCCGCCGATGACGATCGGGGGATGCGGCTTCTGGAGCGGCTTCGGCAGAGCCTTCGCCCCCTCGAGGTGGTAGTAGGAGCCGTCGAAATCGGCGGCCTCCTCTGCGAACAGCAGGTGAAGGATCTCGCAGGTCTCCTCCAGGCGATCGAAGCGTTCCTTCCACGGCGGCAGGGGGATGCCATATGCGGCGTGTTCGTCTTCGACCCAACCCGTCCCGAGGCCGATCTCAAGGCGCCCGCCGGAAGCAACGTCGAGCGTCGCGGCCATGTTCGCCAACACTGCGGGGTGTCGGTAGGTGTTGCCGGTCACCATCACTCCGAGACGGATCCTGTGGACGATGCCGCTGAGTGCAGCCAGCATGGTCCATCCCTCGTACACGGGCCCGTTCCGGTCGCTGAAGATCGGGTCGAGGTGATCAAATGTCCAGCCGGCGTCGTACGTCTCGATTCGGTCGCCTTCCTTCCAGAAGTCGACGATCGGCTGCCATTCGCTGTGCTGGGGGCGGGTCTTGAACGAGAGTCGCATTCCGTCTCCGTCAGTCCATGAACGACGGCGGGGGAACTTCGAACGGGACCATTGATCGCTCCCGGCCGACGAACCGGGCGCGATGCGTGAATCCGGCCTCTGCCGCCTCTTCTCTGGCCAGGTCGAGTCCCCACGCAGCCTGTTTTGGGGCGTGTGCATCACTTCCGAAGCTGATCGCGAGGCCCGCCTCATGGATCATCCGGATGAAGGTGGGGGAGGGGTAGATCTCGTGGACCGGGTGGCGCAGGCCGCCCGTGTTGATCTCGATTGCCACGTTGCTCTGCTGGGCGGCTGCCAGGAAGGTGGCGTAGAGGTCGACCTGCTCCGTCAGGAACGGCTTGCGCAGGTACTTAACCCGGTCGGGATGGGTGATCACATCAACCGTGCCCGAGGCGGCCATCTCCGACATGAGTTCGAAATACCGCTCGTAGACGCGGCGCGGACCGAGGCGCTCCCATTCGAACTCGGAATGCGCTCGGTCGAACCACCAGCCGTCTATCCAATGGATCGAGCCGAGCAGCACGTCCCATGGGTACGGTTCGATGAACTCGAGTACGGCGTCGATGTTGTCCGCGAAGAAGTCGACCTCGAGGCCGAGGAGCACGGGGAGGCCGGCATCCTTGGCCTTCAGGATCACCTCGACGTAGCGCTCAAGCGACATCGTTCGGTCGGCGAGCAAGTCGTACTCGGTGTTCGCTCGGATTGTCGGATCGGAGGCCCGTTCCCAGATGTTGCCGATCACGTCGGCCGATTCCACGCACCGATAGAAGTGCTCGGTGAAGGTCAGTTCGTTCACATCTCGTCTGATCGCCTTGTCAACGTATGCCTCAATGTGGTCGAGCGTGTAGTGATCGGGAGGGGGAGGGGGTAGCGGATCGCCCTTGCGGTGGGGGTACAGGTGGAGATGGGAGTCGCTCATGGTGTCCTTCGTTGGGCGGCCGTTGCAGCGGATGTTACACGAGCGGAGCTAGCGAATCTGGAGGAAAACGATAATCGATGATTTGGGGAGACTATGATGTTTGTGTCTTGAACCTCGGCCCAGGACGGGTCGACCGCAGAAGGAGTGAGCATGTTGAAGGCTGCACAGGTCGGGCTCGGTTGGTGGGGGAGCCAGGTCACGAAGGTCCTGCAAGGCAGTCAGAAGATCGAGATCGTCTGTGGTGTTGATCCGTCGCCCGAGATGGCCAAGAAGTATGAGGACGACTACGGCCTGCCGGTGTACTCCGACTATCAGGAAGCTCTCGATGATCCGAACGTCGAAGGGGTGATCCTCACCATCCCCCATCTCTTCCATGAAGAAGCGGTCGTGCGCGCAGCCGCCGCCGGTAAGGAGATCTTCTGCGAGAAGCCGCTCGCGCTGAGCGTGGACAGCGCCAGAACGATGATCAAAGCGTGCGACGAGGCGGGCATCGTCATGGGCATCGGCCACGAACGGCGGTTCGAGCCCGCTTGGGAAGAGATCAAACGCATGGCCGACGCCGGCGAATTCGGGACCATTCTGCACATGGAGGCTCACTGGAGCCATGATCGCTGGCTGGGCATGGCGGCAGACAATTGGCGTGGCAGCAAGGAAGAATCTCCGGCGGCCGGGTGGACCGGGATGGGCGTCCACCTCAGCGACATGATGCTGAGCCTGGTCGGCGAGGTCGCCGAGGTGCAGGCGTACGTCGCCCATCGGATTCTGGAGATCCCCACCGGGGACGTGGTTTCCGCGCAGTTCCTGTTCGCCGACGGGTCGACCGGTCATATCGCTGCTGTGTCGGCGACTCCCGACTACGCACGTTTCGCGGTGTTCGGCAGCCATGCTTGGGCGGAAGCTCGTGAGACGCAGCACGTCGATCCGGGTGGCACAACCCACTTCTACGTACGGCGTCGCGGCGACGCAGACCAGACCCGAATCGACTTCGAGCCTGCCAGCCCCGTGCGTGCCGGCTACGAACACTGGGCCGATGCCGTCGCCGAGCGGGCCGACTACCGGTTCAGCAACGCGGAGCGGTTGGGCAATGTGGCCATTTTGGAGGCGCTGGTGCGCTCATCCGAGAGCGGACGGCCCGAACCAGTCTCCCAGTACGTGTAGTCGCCGGGGATGACCGCAGAGAACCAGTTCCCCGAGTTCATCAAGAATCTGCCGCCGCCAGATGGAAACGTCGCTCTCGACGCGTACCTCTCGTCGGGTGATCGTGGTCTTGTGATGTTCTACGAGGCAACTGATCGCAAAGTTGTTGTACCCGAACACGTCCACGGCGACCAGTGGGGGATCGTCCTGAGCGGAACGGTGCGCATCAAGGTTGGTGACAAGATGCACATCTGCCGCCGCGGAGACACGTACTTCGTTCCGAGCGGTGTGGCCCACACGACCTGGGTCGAACCCGGCACGCGCGGTCTCGACATCTTCGAGGAACACGACCGGTACTCACCGGCGGCACCGGAGCGTCCCCCCGCGACGCAAGGCGACGCGGCGGGGCGTTAGCGACGACGCGAGAGTCCTGACAGCGGACCTCATTTCGCAGATGCGAGCTCCCAGAGCCCCCTCCGCGGCCGAGCCAAGCTCGGCCGCGCCTCCCCCACTGCGTGGGAGAGGCGGAGATTCAGGCAGCTACCGCATTGCTGAGCGGACCGTTTCTACGATTCTGTCTGCCGACGGGATCGCCATGTCCTCGATCGCATCCGCCGCCGGAAGCGGGATGTGTGGAGTCGTGATCCGCACAATGGGACCGTCGAGGTCCCAGAAACACTCCTCCGCCACGATCGAGGAGATTTCGGCCCCCCAGCCACACAGGCGGGGGTTCTCTTCGACGGTGAAGAGCCTGCCGGTCCTCGCCACTGACGATGCAATCGTGGTGACATCGAGCGGGACCAGCGTCCGTGGATCGATGACCTCGGCGCTGATGCCCTCGCCAGCCAGAATCTCGGCTGCTTCGGTGGCCTTCGGCACCATGGCGGCCAGCGCCACGATCGTTGCGTCAGATCCGGGTCGCACCGTGGTGGCGCGTCCGAGTACGTCAACCAACTCACCGTCCGGCACCTCACCCTTCGTGGCGAAGAGCGCCTTGTGCTCCAGGAAGACGACCGGGTCGGGGTCACGAACGGCAGCTGCCATCAAGCCGACGACGTCGACTGGTGTCGACGGCGCGACAACCTTGAGTCCGGGAATCGCCATCGCCCAGTTCTCGACACTCTGCGAGTGTTGACCTCCGAAACGGGAGCCTCCACCGTTGGCTGAACGCAGAACAAGCGGCAGTTCGATCTGGCCGCCCGTCATGTAGCGGGTCTTGGCGATCTGATTGACCACGATATCCCAGCACGTGGCGAGGAAGTCGCTGAACATGATCTCGCCAATGGGACGAAGGCCGTTCATGGCGGCTCCCATCACCATGCCGGTGATGGCCTCCTCGGAGATCGGCGTATCCCTGACTCGGCGCGGTCCGAAACGCTCGCGGAGTCCTTCGGTGGTCTTGAAGACGCCGCCGGCTTCGGCGACATCCTCTCCGATGAGGAGTACGCGTTCGTCGCGCGCCATCTCCTGGGCGATGCCCCGTGCGACCGCTTCACGATACGTCAGCGTCGCCATGACGAACCCCCATCTGCCCACACGTCGGTCATCAACACCGCTTCGCCCGGCTCAGGAGAGGCCTTGGCCGCTTCGGTAGCCGCATCGATCTCAGCCCTGGCTTCGTCCTCGATCCGGTCGAGATCGGACGCGGCAATCCCCATCTCCTCGAGTCGCGAGCGGTACTGAATGATGGGGTCCTTGTTCATCCAGGCTTCGACCTCCTCATTCGGGCGGTACTTGCCCGGATCGGCACGTGAGTGGCCGTAGTGCCGGTAGGTCTGGGCTTCTATGAGGGCGGGGCCGTCGCCGGAGCGTGCTCGTTCGATGGCCATGCTGGCCGTTCGATACACAGCGTCGACATCGTTTCCGTCCACGATGATCCGATCGAGTCCGTAGGCGGCGGCACGGTCCGCTGCCGGGTTCGGCACGGCCGTGACCGACGAAATTGGTGTGTACTCCATGTACAGGTTGTTCTCGCAGACGAACACCACCGGCAGTCCCCAGACCGCGGCCATATTGAGAGATTCATGGAATGCCCCGATGTTGGTTGTCCCGTCTCCGAAGAAGCAGACGGTCACCTGTCCGGTGCCTCGTTCTTGGGATGCCCAGGCGGTACCGGCTGCCACGGGAAGGTGTGCCCCGACGATTGCATATGAGCCCATGGCGTGCTGTTCAACATCGGTGAGGTGCATCGACCCGCCCTTGCCCCCGCAACAACCGCTCTCCCGTCCGAGGAGTTCTCCCATGAGCGAATCCATGGGCGCTCCGCGAAGCAGCGTGTGATTGTGTCCGCGATAGGTACAGAACACCATGTCGTCGTGCCGCATCGCCGCTGAGAAGCCGGCAGCAACTGCCTCTTGCCCGGTGCCGAGGTGGGTGGTTCCCTTCACCAATCCGCTCATGAACAGGTCGTAGGCGCGCTTCTCGAACACACGTGCTCTTGTCATCGCGGCGTACATGCCGAGCCGAACCTCGGGTGCGATTTCGGATCGAAAGTCAGGAACAAACACAGTTCCGTTGCCGGATGTGTCGGTCATTGATGGCTCCTCGGTGTGTTCGTCGGGTGAGAGGGGAGTATGCGATGGGTACAGCGGTCCGGCCGGTGCTGATCCCCGGTTGGTAAGTGCTGAAAAGCGTCCGTATCATCGATTATCGAAGATTAGCCGCCGCCCAGGCGAAAGGTCCAGCCCACGTGACCCAGATCACCACGCCCCCGATCTCGAGTTGAAGCCCACATGCGCGCACCCAAACCGTCGGTCACCGGGCAGGGAACAGGCCTCCGTTGGCGTGTGATCGTCGCCTCGATCCTGACGATCACGGTTGCCATCCTTCCGGGTTTCCTGCCAGGAGCGCTTGCCGTCCAACTGTCGGACTCGATGGGCATTGCCGAAGCCGGGATCGGGCTCATCGTCGGGGCGTTCTTCGGCATGTCCGCGCTTGCGTCGTCTCGTCTCGGCCGACTGGTCGAACGTCTGGATTGGGCCCTGGCGATGCGTATTGCCGCGTTGGGCGCTGCCGCGACGTTGCTCTTGACACCGCTGCTCGGCCGGTCCGTCGTGATGCTCGGGTTGGTGACGGTTGCCGGTGGCCTCGCTCTGGCCTTGGCGCACCCGGCGGTCAACCTCGGAATCGCTCGCTGCACGGTCGTCGAGCGACAGGGTCTGGCGTATGGGTTCAAACACGGAGCGATACCGGCAGCGACGGCGATCGCCGGCTTGGGCCTGCCCCTGGTTGCAATCCCTCTCGGGTGGCAGTGGGTCTACGTGATGTGCGCCGTGCTCGCCGTGGTTGCAGCGCTTCTGGTGCCGTCCTCCCCGGGCTCATTCGAGGTCGATCGACCAAAGGTGACGGGCGCCGCTGAGCCGGCTGTTCGGAGTTCACCGCTTTCGCTCCTCGTTGTGATGGCGATTGGTGCCGGGCTCGGCATCTTCGGCATGGATGCCCTCGCTACATTCCTGGTTCCGTATGCGGTTGATGTTGGCTTCGGCGAAGGTGCCGCCGGTGTGCTGCTCGCCGTTGGAAGTGTTCTCGGAATCCTCACCCGCATCGTCATGGGGTGGCTGATCGACCGTCGGACCGCCGGGGGTCTACTGACGGTGGCGATCTTCCTCAGTCTCGGCGCCATCGGCATCGCCGTGATGACCATCGGCACCCATCCGGCAATCGTGGTCGGCTCGCTGGTTGCGTTCACGTTCGGGTGGGGATGGTCCGGACTCTTCACCTTCGCAGTTGTTCGCCGCAATCCAACGGCCCCTGCTGCGGCCACTGGGATCACGATGACCGGCATCTACGTGGGCGCGGCGGCGGGGCCGGCACTCTTCGGTCTGGTCGCCGAAGCCTCGTTCACGGTGGCATGGGCCATCATGAGCATCGCCCTCGGGCTGGGCGCTGTCCTGATGACGATTGCGCTGGTCAGCGAGCGAGAAGGCTCTGCGTCGTAGGCGGTGTCGGTCGTTGGCTCCGTACGTAGAGGATCAGCCCGGCAGCAGTGAGTAGGGCAACGGTCGCCATCCAGAACGCAGCGTCGAACGAGACGCGATCTGCGATGATTCCGAATACGAGCGGCCCAATCGCGGCGCCGACAAACTTGCCGGTCTGAGCAACGCCCCATGCAGCAGCCGGTGCCTCAGGGTTGTCCTTCACCACGGCAAAGGTGAAGAGTCCGGACCATCCCCAGCCGGCTGTGAAGCCAATGAACCCGCCGATCAGCAGCCCCGGATAGCCGCCCAGATTCAGAATCACGATCCCGACCGCCCCAGCCACCATCATTGATGCGATCGCCGTGAAGTCGGCCTGTGCCTTTCGGTCGATGAGTCTCCCGGCAATGAGGCGAGCGATGATGCCGCAGAACCCTCCGATGGCGAGGAGAACACCTGCGACCTGCTCTTCGACGCCGATCGACACCGAGTAACCGACGAAGAAGGAGCCGAGGGGATCGAGAGCGCCGATGCCGAGCCCAACGGCCACCGCGAGAACCACCAGGAGATGTATGGGGGTGTTTGGTTTCCCAGCTGATGGCTTGACCGACGCCGGTGGCGGACTGAGTGTGTGGGGTTGCTCTCTCCGGGGGATGGTCGCTGTAGTGACAACGGCGATCACGGCCGCAACGCGGAACGCCCAACGCCATCCAACGGTCAAGGCGAGGGTCGGGACGGCGAGTCCGGCGAGGAACATCGCTGCGGGCACACACGCGTGTTTGATTCCGAGCACCCAACCGTGGCGACCCGGAACCACGCATCGGGCGATCGTGAGATTCGCGGCCGTTTGGGTGAGAGCGCTGGCGATCCCTGCAAGCCCGAGTGAGATGCCGATCACCGGGACCGTTGTCCCGAACCAGCCGATGGCTCCGAGGGCGAGTGCAGAGAGCAACGTAGAGATCCGAAGTCCGTTCGCCCAGCCCACACGCTCCGAGAGGCGTCCTGCGGTAGGTGAGACCAGCGCTGCCATGCCGAAGAACAAGCTGATGACAACACCGAGGCCGGTCAAAGTCAGGCCGGTGTCGAGCCCGATCTGGACCACGAGAGCCGCCGTGAGGAAGCTCGGCAGCATCGCGACGACTGTCGCCATGAGCGCGGGTGTCACTCCACGCCATGCCACGGTGGGGGAGGCGGGCTCCCCGGCCACGTCCGGTCCTATGACGTGAGCTTGTCGTAGAGAGAGCCGGCGTTGTACGAGTTGATGTAGTCCATCATGTACTCCTGGCCGATGTCGACCGGGTAGCGCTCTTTGAACTCCACTCGTTCAACGGTTTCCTCCCTCGTCCACCCCTTCGCCACGGCCACCGCAACCGCCGTCTTCCACTCCATCAGCATCGCCCGTTGCGTCGCGAGGTAGGCCTTCGTGGTGACGGGGCCGTGTCCAGGGATCACATAGTCGACGTCGAGCTCCCCGATCCGCTCAAGGGCCGCGAGCCACTCATCGACGTTGGAGGTCATCAGCCACGTCTGGCACTCGCTGAAGACCGTGTCACCGGTGAAGACCGCTCGTTCCTCGGGGCAGTAGACCGCGATCTGGCCCGGAGTGTGGCCCGGCGTGTGAATCAGCTCGAAGGTGTGACTTCCAACGCGCAGGGTGAGATCTCCTGTGAAGACGATCTGGCCCTTGTTCGGGTCGGAGTAGTACACGTCGCGATCGGGGAAGATCGCCTCGCCTTCCGGGTCATCCGTCGGCAACGCCTCCTTGGCGTACGCAAAGGGATCGAGTTCCGGGCCGACCACCATGAAGTTGTCGTAGACACCTTGATGGTGAACGACGGTTGGTCCCCCTTTGAAGTAGTAGTTGCCGAAGATGTGGTCGACGTGGTGCTCGGTATTGATCAGGTAGCGGAGCGTTCCGTGGGACTCGGCCATCTTCCGCATCTCGACGGCTTTGGTTGGCAACTGGGGCGTGTCGATGATGACAACGCCGTCCGACGTCACCACGAAGCTGGGGTTGCAGCCGCGGACCTTGGTCTCGGTGAAGATGGTGGGTGTGACATTCTCCATTGGCGTGCCTCTCGTTTCGTTCTACTGCGTCGCTGTTAGTCCGCCGTCGATCCCAAGGATCTGACCCGTCACGAACGATGACGCATCGGATGCGAACAAGATCACCGGGCCGATGAGATCGCTTGGTTCTCCGACGCGGCCGATCGGGATTCTGCTGACAACGCCCGCTTTGAAATCAGGATCCTCGAGAAGCATCGCGACCTGCGGTGTGTCGACGAACGTCGGCGCAATGGCGTTGACGGTTATCCCGTACTTCGCCCACTCCGTTGCCCACTGGCGCGTCAGTGAGCTGATCGCACCTTTTGCCGCAACGTAGGCGGAGTAGCCGGCGTTGATGCCGAGATCCGCACGAACGGAGGAGATGTTGATGACCCGTCCCCCGTTCCCTGCCTCGATCATGGCCTTGACGGCAGCCTGAGTCGGCAAGACGGTGGCGCGAACGTTGAGCTCCATGATCCAGTCCCATTCCGGGATTGGGTAGTCCTGGGCGTCGAAGAGCACTTTGCCGGCTCCACCGCCTACGGCGTTGATGACGACGTCAACATGACCGAAGTGGTCGACCGTCTCCGCCACGGCCCGGTCGGCACCTTCCTTGGTCGTGAGATCGGCAGCCACGGCGAGCGGTTCGGATCCGACGGCTCGAATCCTGCTGCACGATCGCTCGAGGCCGTCGCCGTCGCGGTCGACGACCGCCACTCGTGCTCCGGCCTCGCACACTCCCAGTGCGAGGGCAGAGCCGATGCCGCCGCTCCCGCCGGGAATCATCACGACCTTCCCATCAAGCTTGAACATTTCCGTACTCATTGCTATCCCTTCGGAGAGGTCGTTCTTCGCTTGTCTATCGGTTCTCGACGGCACTCTTGATCGCCGCTGCGGTTTTCTCCGCGGAGATCCCATACTTGTCGAGGAGCGGTCCGTCCGGCCCCGACTCTCCGAACACGTCTTGCAGACCGTGCAAGACCATGGGAGTCGGTGCGTTGACGGCGAGCGCTTCGGCGATGGCCCCGCCGAGGCCGCCAACGACCGTGTGCTCCTCACTTGTCACCACCCGACCAGTCTTCTTTGCCGCGGCCACGATGGTCTCGACATCGAGCGGCTTCACCGTCGGGACATGCACAAGGTGCACGTCGATTCCCTCGAGGGCAAGCGCTTCGGCAGCCTCGAACGCACGGGCCGTCTGCGTCCCGGTCGCGAAGACCGTGACATCGGTGCCTTCGCGAACGACGACGGCCTTACCGAGCACGAATTCGTAGTCCTCGTCGAAGATGATGGGCGTATCTGGCCGATTCAGGCGGAAGTAGACGGGGCCGTCGTACTCCATGATCGCCTTGAGAGCGCTGCGGGTCTCGAATTCATCGACGGGAGCGACCACCGTCATGTTGGCCATGGCTCGCATGATGGAGATGTCGTCGAACATCAGGTGGGTCTTTCCGGTCATACCTGCAAGCAGGCCGGCGTAGCCACCCATCATCTTCACGTTCGCCTTCGGTTGTGCGATGAGCACACGGATCGAGTCATGGGCGCGAGATACGATGAAACACGAGAACGTGCTGACGATCGGCACGAGGCCGAGCGTCGCCATCCCGGCTGCCATGCCGAGCATGTTCTGCTCGGTGATACCCATCTGGAAGAAGCGGTCGGGGTGAGCGGCTTCGAAGAGCGACGTGAATGTCGAGCTTCCGGTGTCTCCATCGAGTACAACAAGCCGTTTGTCGGTCTCTGCCAATTCGGTGATCGTCTCGCCGAATGCGAGGCGAAGCGCCTTCCCTTTGACAAGCGTTGTCACGCTGCACCTCCTTCGGTCTCACCGAGTTCTTCCATGGCGAGGGCGAACTCCCCATCGCTCGGGACCTTGCTGTGCCACGTGTAGTCGCCTTCCATGTAGGAGACACCTTTGCCCTTGATGGTGTGGGCGACCACAGCGACGGGTCCGCCCTCGAAATCCCGTGCCGTGTTGAGGGTGGTGAGGACTGCAGGGATGTCGTGCCCGTCTACCTCCATCACTTCCCAGCCGAATGCCCGCCAGCGGTCGGCGAGTTGGCTACCGGTGTACGGGGTGATGCGATCGTCGAGCGATTCTCCTGTCCATCCGAACTGCTGGAGCTTGTTGTGGTCGACGATGGCGACGATGTTGTCGAGGGCGTAACGAGCAGCGACGTGTGCGCCCTCCCACACCACTCCTTCATTACATTCGCCGTCGCCGAGCATCACGTAGGTCGTGAAGTCGCGACCTTCGGCGCGTGCGCCAAGAGCGATACCGAGAGCTCCCGCAAATCCGAGTCCCAGGGATCCGGACGACATATCGACGCCGGGGGTGATCGTCATGTCTGGGTGGCCCTGCAGGCGTGAATTGATCGCGTCGAACGTCAACAGTTCCTCCACGGGGAAGTAACCGCGCAGCGCGAGCATCGTGTACAGCGCGATCGAGCTGTGCCCCTTCGAGAGCACAAACCGGTCGCGGTCGGGCCAATCGGGCTCGCCCGGACGGATATTCAGCACACCGAAGTAGAGCGCGGCGAGCATGTCGGCTGCCGAGTACGGGCCGCCCACGTGGCCACCGCCCGCGTGTTTGACCGCCTCGAGGATGCGAACCCTGGCCTGTCGGGCGAACTCTGCCATGTCCTCGGGGGTGTAGGTCGTCGTCATCTGGGTCATCGAAGTTGCCTCCGTAGATCGATCGTTCAGTCCTCGTCCTCTTCGTACGAACCCGGCACCACGGGGGGCCCGAACGAGGTCACCATCTCGAGGTCGCCGGGGCCGTGCGAGACAGATTGGTGGTGGAGTCCGATGGGGATGAACACGGCGGTTCCCGGTTCCAGGGGGACGGTACCTTCCGGCGTGACGAGTTCACCGTGTCCGGCGACGATATAGATCGTCTCTTCCTGCGTGGGGTGGACGTGGCCCTCAGGAGCGGATCCGGGAGGGAACACAGAGAATCCGACGGTTGAGTGTTTTGCTCCGGTCATGGTCGGACCGCTGTAGTGGTACCAATCGCGACCGGGGAGTTCGAAGAGCTCGGCTTCTTCCCTGGTGACGGCCTTGAGCATGCTGCACCTCACAGTTCGTCGCTACGCGCAGGGGATACCGGCACGCACGATCATCGATTATCGATAGCCAGAGGTTAGTGGGCGGGCGACAACCGATCAAGATGGGGCAACAGCGGATGCCGACCAATGCAGCCCTCGGAGACGGATATCGACCCGGTGTGCCCGGATGTGGGACTTTCGGCATGCTGCGGCTTGGAATCACTTCGACCACAATGGCCGGGTGACCGATGACGCCACCACGCAGGCTCGTGACCTCTTCCTCACGGAAGACAACGAACACGGCTGCGCGGAAACCACCTACATCGTGCTCAAGCGGGCGTTCGAGCTGCCGGATGAGGACGATTCGTCACCGGCAATGGCGCTCAACGGCGGCGTGGCGTATGGCGGCGGCGTATGCGGAGCGATCTCGGGTGCAGCGCTCGCCGTCGGACAGCTCGCCGGTCGGCAGATCCAGGATCACAGCGAGGCGAAGACCGCTGCTCGGGAGTTGGTGATGGATCTGATGGATCGGTTCGAGGCAGAATTCGGATCCACAACCTGTCGTGGGCTCCTCGGCCTCGATCTGCGGAAGCCGGGTGAACACGATCGGTTCATCGAATCGGGTGTTTGGCAGACGAGTTGCATGGCCCAGATCGAGTTCGCCGTGCAGCACCTTGCCGAGCTGGAGTTGGATGCGGACCAGCCCCCTGCTGACGCTCCCTAGCGGCCGATCCGATCGAGGTTGCGGAACAGAGCGCCACCAGCGGGCAGGAACCATGGGTTTCCTCGGTAGTAGAAGCGTGTTGGATGGGGGAGTCCGAGGAACGGACTGTCTTCGATCGCGCCTCCGATCAGCGCGCCGACCTCGGTGCCGAGGTAGGTCGCGAGTGTCATCCCATGGCCTCCGTATCCGACGAGGTACCAGATCCCATCTGCCGTACAACCGAGGTGGGGGAGAAGATCGAATGTAGCGGCGAGTTTGCCTCCCCACACATGGCTGAGCTCGACATCGGCAAGCTCGGGGAAGAGCTCACCGATCGTTGTTTGCATACCCTGTGCGACCTCGGAGAGCTCGAGGTTGGGCGAGAGGTCGGGCCTCCCTCCGAAGAGGAGTCGGTTGTCTTCCGAACGACGGAAGTAGTTCAGGAAACGCCGCTGCGTCCAGTAGATGTAGTTGCCGGGCATCAGCCGGTCGAGCACATCTGGCGCAAGGGGAACGGTCGCGACCATATAGGAGCCGATTGGGACGACCTGGCGCCGGACGTCGGGAACAAGATCCTTCGGGGTGTATCCGTTTGTCGCCATGAGGACGTCACCTGCCTGGATCGTCCCCTTGGTCGTCGCGACGAAGTGGGTGGAGCCCGATCGATACAACCCCGTGACCCGGCAGTGCCCGACGATGGGGACATCGCGACGGGCAACACCCGCTGCCAGTCCGAACGTGTACTTGGCGGGGTCGATGGCGGCGTCCACCGTGCTGATCACACCGTAGGCAAAGGCGTCAGATCCGATGACCGAGCGAAGTTGGTCACCTTCGACGACGGTCGTTTCGAACCCGAACTCCTCCTGCATGGCACGGGATTCGGCACGGGCACCCTCCCCACCGTTCTTCCGATATCCGAGTGATACGGCGCCCGAGCGCCGGAAATCGGCATCGAAGCCGTCTTCGGTGATGATTTGTTGTGCAAGGTCGATCGCGTCAAGGGATGCATCCCACATCGCCCGGGCCGTCTCCGGGCCAAACCGTTTCGTGAGGGCTGCGTTGGACGGTTTGAGCCCGTAGTTGAGCTGACCGCCGTTCACAGCCGACGCGCCCTGCCCGACTTCCATGGCCTCAACAACAACAACGGAGCGACCGAGGTCGGCGAGACGCCTGGCTGCTGTCAGCCCGGTGACTCCCGCCCCGATGATGACAACGTCGGCTGTTGTCGGCGGCTCTTCGACCGTGACGCCGTGCGGTCGCGGCGTCCGATCCGTCCAGTAGGGGACCGTCTTCATGGCCGGAATCTTATCGAACGGGGACACGGGCTGGGCTATTGGCCTCCCAAGGGCAGCGGAGTACGGACTACGGACTACGGACTACTGAGTACGGACTACATCCGGCGAAGCCGGATCACTTCTCGTACACCACGTCGCCCTCCACCATCGTCAGGTCCACGCTTGCGGCGAATGCGTCTTCTGCGGTCTCGAGGGGGCGGTCGATGATGACGACGTCCGCGTCGAATCCGGCCTTGATACTGCCGGTGTGTGTTTCACGATGGGCCAACCACGCCGAACCGGCGGTGTAGGCCGCGATGGCCTCTTCCATCGTGATCCGCTGCTCCGGGAGGAAGGGTTCCGGGCGCGACGTGGGCCGGGTGCGCGAGACCGCGGTGCCGATGCCGAGAAGCGGATCAGGTGAGGAAACGTTCCAGTCCGAACCGAACGCGAGCGGTGCATCGGCGTCGAGGAGAGAGCGCCAGGGATACT
>Ga0316198_10000183_pt1 | contig 29427 bp, 25 predicted proteins | sample OudBieAanoxic_MG_FD_204935 | JGI IMG/M metagenome (GOLD analysis project Ga0316198, IMG submission 204935) | Coastal sediment microbial communities from Oude Bieten Haven, Netherlands - site A anoxic | ecosystem: Environmental > Aquatic > Marine > Coastal > Sediment | place: Netherlands... | reverse complement strand
CTGGAACCCGCCGCCGCGCAGCTGGGCCACGTTCTGGGCCATGTCGCCGGTGATCTCGAGCACGGTGCCCGTAGGCTCGCCGTACTTCTCGGTCAGGTAGGCCACCACGGCCTCACCCGACTGCTGGCCGGCGAGATAGTTGTCGGACAGCACCGTCATGTTGATCTCGCAGCCCGAGGGCGAACGATCGATGGTGTAGAACGGGATGCCCTGCTCCTCGGCGGTCTGGGCCGCCACGCAGATGCCGGCGCTGTCGTCGGGCACGGCCACGATGGCGTCCACGCCCTGGGCGATGTAGTCGTTGATGTCGTTCAGCTGCTTCTGCGCGTCACCGCCCGAGGTGGTCGTGAGCACGGTCCAGCCCTTGGCCTCAGCGCCGTTGACTAGGCCCTGCTGGATCTGCAGCTGTGCGCCGACGAGGCCGGGGGCCGAATAGCCGATAACGACCTCGTCGTCCTGGGCTACCACCGGGGCGGCGCCGAATGCGCCGACGATCAACGCGGTCGATGCCGCGATCGCAAATGTCTTCCTCAAGTCCTTCACGTCCTTTCTGCGCCGCGTGGCGGCGCGATACGTCACGTGGGGCCCTCCTCGGCCCTCCCGGAGCGAGCGTCTGCTCCCTCAGAGCGTCTCCTCGGGGTCGGTCAGCGGCTCCTGCCCTCCTCTCGCTGTGCCCTGCGCGCCGGGCGCGCGTGGCTACGCCTCACGATGTGGTGAGCGGGGGATGCGTGGGAACCACGGAGCACGCGGGGAGAAGACGGGCCACGCGACGGCGGGTTCGCCTCGCAGGCCGGGTGCAGCACAGCGCTTCCCTCCCAGCACAGCGCCTCCTCGCTTGATGCTCCCATCCGGCCGCTCTCTCACGACCGGAAATCCCGTGCTTGGTGTGGTGGCATACCACCATACCAATCACTCGCGTGTCAAGCCGCACGGCGGGGCTCAGGCCCGCGCCCGCTCCTCGGCGATCATGGCCCGCACGCCGTTCCAGCCGTCGATGAAGGCGTCGCGGAAGTGGAGTACCGGTCCGAACTCCTCGAAGTCCTCCAGCGCCAGCCCGTCGGGAGCGAGCGCCTGGCGCATCTCGGGGAAGGCCTCGCTCAGGAGCTTGACCACATCGGGGTCGACCGCGTCGGTGACACTTACCCGCGCCGGCCGGTCGTGCTCGATGAGCTCCGCCGCGGTGGACCAGTTGATGGTGGCGGCCATGCCGCCGCCGACGAGCCCGCTGAAGTCGAGCTCGATGCGGGCGCCACCGTAGAGCAGCGTCACCGGGTACCCGCGCTCGGCCACGACCTCGTAGCAGGCGCGGCTGACGATGACGCCGGCCAGCTCCATGGCTGCGGCGGGCACGTCCAGCCCGTCGCGCGCAGCCAGCTTCTTGAAGTGGTCGCCGAGGATGCCGGTGATGGGGCTCATGAAGAACGGTGGTCGCTCGCCGGTCTCAGCGGTCACGCGCAGATAGCGCTCGCAGGTCTCGATGACCTGGGCGGTGCTGAAGACCTCGGTCACGATGGTCTGGCTGCCCCGGCGCAGGGCGTATTCGAAGGCCTCGTAGCCGGGGATGGTGGCGGGAATCTTGGGCGTGGCGTTGGGCGCGATGGTCCAGGCCGTCTCGACGGCCTCGATGATGTTGGCTCCGACGGTGTCGCGCTCCGGCGCGCCCTGGATGGAGACGAAGCCCTCGCGGCCGTCGCTCGACTCGTACAGCGGGCCGAAGCGCTCGCAGATGTGGCCGACCAGGCGCGCCTGCACCAGCTCGGCCACGACCTCGTCGTCGTCGGACTCGGCCAGCGCCGCGCGCACGATGGGCAGGACCTCCTCCGGCGCGCGCTTGACCAGATTGCCGCCGTAGCCGGGGTTGGTGGTGCAACCCATGGCGCCGTGCGCGAGTGCGAGGTCCATCTCCTCGCTCGTGGGGTTGTTCACCCAGAAGCGGCCGCCGGTCTCGGCGCGGACACGCTCGAAGTAGTGATCAGCCACGCGTCATCCCCTCCCTTGACCCGCCTTCAATGCAAGTGGTCTGATGGTATGCCACCTGTCCAGACTGTCGGCGCTCAGTCGGCCGCGTCCCGATCGACCTGGACCAGGACCTTGGGCCGCTCCCGGCCCGGCTCCCTGGAACGAGCTACGGCAGCCTCGATGTCCTCGAAGGGGTAGACCCGGTCGATGAGCAGCTCGGGCTTGACCTCGCCCGAGGCGATGGCCTGCAGCCCCGTGGGGTACTGGCCCGGCCCGTTGAGCACGCCCTTGACCGTCACATCGCGGATGACCAGCGAGCCCGTGTCGATAGGCACCGGCTCGGTGGGCACGCCCAGCAGCGCCACCCGACCTCCGGGGGCCACGTGCGCCAGGGCAGCCTGCACACCCGATGGGGTCCCGGCCGCCTCGAGCACGACGTCGAACGCCTCGACCGCCGCCTTCGTGCCGGCCAGCCAGGGGATGGCGCCGGTCGCCTCCACCGTCGCCATGCGCGTGTCGCTGCGCAGCAGGACGTGGGTGCGGATGCCGCGCGCGGCGAGGATCATGGCACCGGCCAGGCCGAGCGTGGCCGAGCCGACGATGAGGACCTCTTCTCCCGGCACCGGCGCGGTGCGCCGGATACCCTCGAGGGTGGTCACCATCGGCTCCACCAGGGCGGCGTCACGCAGGCGCACGCCCGCGGGGACGGGCAGCATGTAGCGATCGGGCGCGACCACGGTCGTGGCCAGGGCCCCGTCGAGGCCCCTGCGCACGCCGAACTCGTAGCGTTCCTGGCAGCGCACGACGAGCCCGGCCTCGCACAGCTCACAGTGGGCGCGGCCGCAGTCGATGACGGCGTCGAGGATGATGCGCGTGCCGGCCTCGGCCACCTCGTTCGACTCGAGCAGCGTGCCCGACCACTCGTGCCCGGGCTGCAGCGGATAGGTCGCCACCCCCTCGCTGAAGTAGGGCATGCTGCCGTCGAAGAGGTCGAGGTCGGTGCCGCAGAGCCCGACGTAGGCAGGTGCCGCGAGGCTGAAGCCGGGGCCCGGCTCGGGGCGCGGCAGGTCCACGATCTCGAAGCGGTCCGGCCCGGTGATGTGGAGGGCGCGGACGCGGTCGGCCGGGCTCATCGGGCGGTGTGCCCTCCGTCCACTACGAGCACGTGGCCGCTGACCAGTGAGCCGGCGTCCGAGGCCAGGTAGATGGCGGCCCCGACGACGTCCTCCGGCGTGCCCATGCGCCCGAGCGGGATGTTGCCCAGGAAGAACTCGGCCAGCGCCGGGTCATCCTCCATCTTCTGCGCGATGAGCGCGGTCTTGACGTGGGTGGGCGCGATGGCGTTGACGCGGATGCCGTAGCGGGCCCACTCGATGGCCAGCGTCCGCGTCAGGGCGTTGAGCGCGCCCTTGGTGGCGGCGTAGTTGGCGTTGCCGGTGGTGATGCCGACGAGGCTGGTGATAGAGCTGGTGTTGATGATGCAGCCGGCGATGCCGCGCTCGATCATGTGCACGCCCACGGCCTGATCGAAGTACCACGCGCCGGAGAGGTTGATATCGAGCACGCGGTGCCACTGCTCGAGGGACATCTCCTCGGCCGGGGCACGGTCGCCGATGCCGGCGTTGCTGAAGAGGACGTGGATGTCACCCAAACGCTCGATGGCGGCCGCCACGGTCTGCTCCACCTGGGCGTGGTCGGCCACGTCGCAGTTCAGCGCGATGGCCCGGCCCCCTGCGGCCTCGATGCCTTCGGCCACTTCCCCCGCCGCGGCCTCGTCGATGTCCACCACGGCCACGGCCGCGCCGTACTGGGCGAAGCCTTCGGCCACGGCCAGGCCCAGCCCCGAGCCACCGCCGGTGATGAGCGCGTTGCGGCCGGCCAGCGAGAAGAACCCGCTCAGATCACGCGTCTTCACCGCGCTCCCCTCCTGTGCCCGCCTCGCGGGCGCGCATCTTGTCCACGATGTCCATGTGCGGTCCGGTGATGTGCTCGTCGACCGCCAGCGCCACCTGGTAGGGGTCGCCGGTGCGTAGCACAGCAAGGAGGTCGCGATGCCGTTGCACCACGATCTCCGGCGTGGGTCGGTAGAGGTCGCTGTAGAAGAGCACCCGCCGGCTGTGCACCTGGATGGCCGCCAGGTGCTCGATGAGCAGCTCGTGCGCGGACAGCCCTGAGAGGGCGGTGTGGAAGTCCATGTCGGCCGCGACCATGGTCGGGACGTCGCCGGCGGTGGCGGCTCGCTCGATGGCTGCGACGTGCTCGCCGAGCATGGCCAAGGCGGGCTCGTCGAGGTTCCCGCGCTCGGCCACGAGCTGCGCGGCGAACGACTCTAGCGCCGCACGCAGGGTGTAGATCTCCTCCGCGTCGGTGGCCGTGAGCGCGGACACGACCGCGCCGCGATGAGTGCTGCGATCGACCAGGCCAAGACCCGACAGCTCGCGCAGGGCCTCACGCACGGTGCCCCGTGAGGTGCCCAACTCCTCCGACAGGCTGGCCTCGGTCAGCGGCCGGCCCGGGGCGTAATCGCCGCGGATGATGCCGTCGCGGATATGGGCCACGACCGCATCGGTCAGGCTCGGAGGCCGGTCGAGCGTCCTCTGCTCCATGCGCTCCCCTCCGCTCCATTCCCAGGCGCCGTCGACTGATCGTCGGATTGTACTACAATGCACCGGTCCGGCCCGGCGGGGACGCCGACCGACGTGAACACGAGCGAGCACGGAGGGAGATGAGGACCATGGCCCAGTTGCGCTTCTTCGGCACCGCCGGCTACGAGCTCGTGACCGACGGCGGCGTGCGGGTGGTGATGGACCCGTACATGGACTCGAACCCGGCCTGCCCCCTGAGCTGGCAGGACCTCGAGCCGGTCGACCTCGTGCTCGTCACGCACGCCGCCTTCGACCACATGGGCGAGGCCGCGGAGATCCTCAAGCGCGACCGCTGCCCGGTCATCTGCGCCAAGGACGTGGCCCACAACCTGACCACCGTCGGCGGTGTCGACCCGGACCAGATCCGGGTCACCATCTGGGGCATCCCCATGGAGGTGGCCGGGGTACCGGTCCATCCCATCGAGAGCCACCACTGGTCGTTCGCGGTCACGCCGTCGGGGGATCTGCTGTCGGGCCCGGCCATGGGCTTCGTCGTCGTGGCCGGCCCCGGTATCCGCCTCTACCATCAGGGCGACTCCGCGCTGAGCTACGACTTCCGCCTGTGGGGCGAGCTCTATCGACCGACCCACGGCCTCATGGTGGTGGCCCTGCCCGAGGAATCGCTGCCCCATTTCGAGGTCTACCGCGGGGGCGAGGTGACCGTGCAGGAAGCGGTCATGGCCAGCCAGTGGCTGGGCCTCAAGCACGTCATCGCCAGCCACTACCAGTGGCCCAGCCATCCCGACGTGCAGGCCTTCCTGCGCCTCATGGAGACGCACACCGCGGCCGGCGAGTGGCGGCCGACGGTGGCCGCCCCCGAGCCGGGCCAGACCATCGAGCTCGTGCCCTAGCCACGGCCTGCAGCAACGGAGGCGCACATGAGACACCGCATCACGCCCGAGGAGAACTGCGAGGCCGTCGCCGCCTTCGAGCGCGACACGCTCACGCCGCTGGTCATGTCGGCCGGCCTCGAGCCGGCGGACCTCAAGGAGATGTACGGGCGCATGCGCCTCATCCGTGAGTTCGACACCGCGGTCAAGGAGCTGTGGAAGCAGGACTTCATCTACGGCCTGGCCCACTCCTATGTCTGCGCCGAAGCCATCGCCGTGGGTGCCTGCGCGGCCCTGCGCGAGGGCGACTACATCACCAGCACCCATCGCGGGCACGGCCACACCATCGCCAAGGGCGGCGAGCCGCGCCGCATGATGGCCGAGCTGATGGGCCGCGCACCCGGCTACAACAAGGGCAAGGGCGGCTCGATGCACATCGCGGCCGTGGACATGGGCATGCTCGGCGCCACCGGCATCGTCGGCTCGGCCATGCCCATCGCGGTCGGCTCGGCGCTCACGGCCAAGACGCTGGGGCGCGACTACGTGACGGTCTGCTTCCACGGTGACGGCGCCACCAACCAGGGCGTGTGGCACGAGTCCATCAACCTCGCGGCCGCCTGGGAGCTGCCGGTCATCTTCCTCTGCGAGAACAACCAGTGGGCCATCTCGATGCCCTACGAGCAGGCGGTCAAGAACCCCTCGGTGGCCGACCGGGCCGTGGGCTACGGCATCCCCGGCGTGACCGTGGACGGCTTCAACGCCATCGCCGTCCACGACGCCGTGGCCGAGGCCGCCGAACGGGCGCGGGCCGGTGGGGGTCCGACCCTCATCGAGGCCCGCTTCTACCGCTGGATCGGGCACTTCGTGGCCGATGACGAGGCCTACCGCGACCCCGACTGCAACGATCGCTGGGAGCAGTTCGACCCCATCGACCGGCTGGGCGGCTTCCTGCGCGAGTCCGGCGTGGCCGACCAGGCCTGGCTGGACGAGGCCGGCGAGACCGCGCTGGCAAGGGTGGAGGACGCCATCGCCTTCGCCAAGGCGGCCCCGGAGCCCGAGCTGGACACGCTCTACGACGGCCTCTATTCCGAGGCCTTCATGGCCCAGCAGGGGATCGGACGATGACGGCCACGCCGGCGGCCGAGGTGCAGACCCGCCGCATGAACGTCAAGCGCGCCATCAACGAGACCCTGCGCGAGGAGATGCAGCGCGACCCCACGATCATCATCCTCGGCTGCGACGTGGGCGTGCGCGGCAACCCCTTCGGCGTGACCAAGGGGCTGTACCAGGAGTTCGGTGCGGAACGCGTGCTCGACACGCCCATCAGCGAGGCGGCCATCGTGGGCAGTTCGCTGGGCGCGGCGGCCACGGGCTTGCGGCCCATCGCCGAGGTCCTCTTCAGCGACTGGATCACCATCGGCATGGACCAGCTGGTCAACCAGATCGCCAAGATCCGCTACATGTTCGGCGGCGCCATCAGCGTGCCCCTCGTCATCCGCGCCCCCGTCGGCGCCGGTGGCGGGCAGGCAGCCCAGCACAGCCAGTCGTTCGAGAACTGGTTCAGCGCAGTGCCCGGGCTGCAGGTGGTGATGCCCTCCACCCCGGCCGACGTCAAGGGCCTGCTGCGCACGGCCATCCGCAGCGATGACCCCGTGCTCTTCTTCGAGCACAAGCGCGGCTACGAGATCAAGGGACAGGTGCCGGTCGAGGAGTACACCATCCCCTTCGGCCTGGCCGATATCGTTCGCCAAGGTAACGATGTCACCGTCGTGGCCATCAGCATCATGCGCCACAAGGCCATGGCCGCGGCCGAGGCGCTCGCTGCCGAGGGCATCGAGTGCGAGGTCATCGACCCGCGCACGATCTACCCCCTCGACTACGACACCGTGCTGACGTCGGTTGAGAAGACGGGGCGCCTGGTGGTGGTCCACGAGGCCAACCGCCGCAGCAACATCGGCGGCGAGATCGTCTCGCAGGTGGTGGAGCGCGGCTTCGGCCTGCTCGCCGAGCCGCCGCGCATCGTGGCCGGGCTGGACGTGCCCATGCCCTACAACCGCGCGCTGGAGACCCTCGTCATCCCCGACGAGGCCCGCATCACCCAAGCCATCCGCGGCGCCGTGGGGCGCTGAGGCTCAGGAGGTCACGCCAACCATGGCCACGTTCTTCCCGCTGCCCAAGCTGGGCATGAACCAGGAGGAGGGCGAGATCGTCTCCTGGCTCGTGGCCGAGGGCGACACCGTCGCCGAGGGCCAGCCCATCGTCGAGGTCGAGACCGACAAGGCCACCGTCGAGCTGGAGGCGACCGCCAGCGGGGTGCTGGCGCGGATCGTCTACGGCGAAGGCGACATCGTGCCCATCAACGGCGTGCTCGCGGTCATCCTCGCGCCCGGCGAGGCCATGCCCGACGAGATCCCCGAGACCATCGTCTGAAGGCCACCGAGGGGGAGCCCATGACCGCTGAAGCCACCGCTGCACCAGAGCTGACCCGCTACCAGCTCACGGAGGCCGAGCTGGCCGGCACGCCCCGGCGCCGGCTGGGGCTGGCCATCCTCAGCATCCAGACCATCCGCCGCTTCGAGAAGTGGCTGCTCGACAACGCCGGCCTGGTCCACGGCCCGCTGCACTCGAGCATCGGGCAGGAGGCCACGGCCACGGGCGCGGCCCTCGCCCTACGGTCGAGCGACTGGCTGACCTCGACCCACCGCGCACATCACGACGTGGTGGCCAAGCTGCTGCTGGCGGCCACGCCGGCGGACTTCGATCCCTTCGCCGCGGACGCCGTCACCGAGGGCATGGCCGACCCGGTGCAGCGCACGCTGGCCGAGATCATGGGGCTGGAACAGGGGCTCTGCCACGGGCGTGGCGGCTCCATGCACCTGTGGGACCGGCAGGGCGGCGTGATGACCACGGCCATCGTCGGCGGCGGCATCCCGCCCGCAGGCGGCTATGCGCTGGCCTCCAAGCTGCGCGGAACGGGCGACGTGGGCGTGGCCGCCTTCGGCGACGGCGCCAGCCAGATCGGTGCCTTCCACGAGGCCGCGGCGCTGGCCCGGGCGTGGGGGCTGCCGCTCATCCTGCTGCTGGAGAACAACCACTACTCGGTGGCCACCTCGGTGCAGGAGACCGCCGGCTTCACCCGCCTGGCCACACGCGCGCGCGGCTACGACATGCCCGCCATCGTGGTCGACGGCATGGACCCCATCGCCACCTACGAGGCCATGGCCCGGGCGCGCGAGCACGCCGTGGCCCACGGTCCCGTCCTCGTGGAGGCCATCACCTACCGCTACTACCACCAGAACGGTCCCCTCCCCGGCTCGGCCTTCAAGTACCGCAGCAAGGACGAGGAGCGCGATTGGCGAGCCCGGGACCCGGCCGTGGCCTGGCCGCGGAGCCTGCTCGAGGCCGGCCTGCTCACAGCCGACGAGGTGCAGCACGTGCAGGGCCTGGCCAACGCCCTGGTGGCCCGCTGCGTGGCCGCCCTGACGGTCGAGACCGAGGACGGGCCGGCCATCCCGCCCGAGCTCTACCCGCCCGTGGAAGACGCGCACCGCGGTATGCTCGGTCCCGGCTTGCCCGACCTGGCGCCTGAGCTGGTGGACGAGACGCCCGACCCGGGCGCCGAGCCCATGACCTATACCGAGGCCATCCAGGGCGTCATCGGCCGTGCCCTCGAGCGCGAGCCGGAGGCGATCTTCCTGGGCGAGGAGGTGGGCCACCTCGGCGGCGGCGTCATGGGCCTGACCAAGGCGGCCGTGGCATCGCGGCCGGCACAGGTCCTCTCCACGCCCATCTGCGAGAACGGCTTCAGCGGAGCGGCGCTGGGGGCGGCGCTGGCGGGCATGCACCCCATCATCGAGTTCATGTACCCCGACTTCACGCTCGAGGCCACCGACCAGCTCTTCAACCACATCGCCAAGAGCCGCTATATGTACGGCGGCGACCACGACGTGCCCATCGTCGCGCGCACCCAGATCAGCCGCGGTCGCGGCTACGGGCCCCAGCACTCCTGCGATCCGGCCGGCCTCTTCACGTCCTACCCAGGCTGGCGCGTGGCCGCGCCTACGACCCCGGCCGACTACGTGGGCTGCTGGAACGCGGCCATGCTCAGCCGCGATCCCGTGCTCATCATCGACGACCACCGCCTGGCCAAGACCACCGGCGTGCTGCCTTCCGCCGGCTTCGACCACGTGGTCCCCATGGGCAAGCCGCGCCTGGTGCGGCCCGGCCGCGACGTCACGGTCGTGACCTGGGGTTACGCATCCACACGTGTGGCGGAGGTCGTGGCCGAACTGGCCGGGCGCGGCATCGAGGCCGAGGTCCTCGACCCGCGCTGGCTCGACGAGGCCAGCTTCCCGCGGGCGGCCGTGCTCGAGTCGGTCGGCCGGACCGGCGCCATCGTCATCGCCGAGGACGCCCAGCACACGCTGTCCATGGGGGCGCGCCTCCTCGACCACCTGCAGCCCGACCTGCATCCGTTGCTGCGCACGGCGCCACGGCGCGTCACCGGGCTGGACGCCTACTCGCCGGTGAGCAAGCCGCTCGAGACGTACGTGCACATCCAGGACGATGACATCAGGGCCGCCATCGTGGCCGCGGCCGGGAAGGACGAGGCATGAGCACGCCCATCAAGATGCCCAACCTTGGCGCCGAGACCGACGAAGCCCGCGTGGGCAACTGGCTCAAGGGCGTGGGCGATACGGTCATGGAGGGCGAGATCATCGCCGAGATCGAGACCGAGAAGGCCAACGTCGACCTGGAGATGCCGGCCACCGGCCGCCTCACCGAGATCCTCATCGAGGCCGGCACCGACGCCAAGGTCGGCACGGTCCTCGCGCGCTACGACGAGGCCTGAGGCAGCGTCGCCCTCCTAGCGGCGGCCGAGCCCGCGCTCGCCCAGGAAGAGGTGCTGCACGAGCAGGAAGAAGAGCACCGCCGGCAGCGTGAGCATGACCGCGCCGGCCATCAGCAGCGGCCAACCGGTCGGGTCCAGCTGCTGCAGCTGGCGCAATCCCAACGGCAGCGTGTACAGCTCCTGGTCGCGCAGGTAGAGCAAGGGGCTGATGAAGTCCGACCAGTAGAGGATGAAGGTCAGCACCGCCACCGCCACGCTCGCGGGCATGACCGCCGGCAGCCCCACGCGCCACCACGCGGTGAAGGCCCCGGCGCCGTCGAGGTGGGCCATCTCGAAGACCTCGGGCCTGACCCGCCGGAAGGCCCAGAAGTAGATGAGCACGAACAGCGGCGACGAGCCGGCCAGCGCCGGCACCACCAGCGCCAGCAGCGTGTCGGTCAGGCCGATCCAGCTGAAGAGCAGGAAGCGGGTCAGCCAGGTGGCGGTCAGGGGCACCATCAGCAGCGCCACCGAGAGCACCACCAGCGCCACCCGCGAGCGGCGTTCCACCAGGGCCATGGCGAAGCCGGCCATCGAGGCGGTGACGACCGTCAGCGGCACTGCCAGCAGCACCACCGCCAGCGAGTTGAGCAGGTAGCGCCCGAAGGGCAGCAGCTCGAAGACCTCGGCGTAGTTGCCCGGCGCCGGCGCGAGCGGCAGCCACTCCACCGTCCGCGGCGGCGGCAGCCCAGGCTCGCGCAGCGAGGCCGTGACCATCCACAGCAGCGGCAGCAGGAACACGGCCGCCACCAGCAGCGGCACCGCGTGGTCCCCGAGGAAGGCCCGCAGCGGGCCGCGGTCCCTAGACATCGGCCACGTAGCCGCGGCGGCGGAAGAGCAGGTAGATGGCCGCGATGAGGGCCACCGAGAGCAGGAACGTGACCAGCATCAGGGCCGAGCCGGTGCCGAAGCGGAAGCGGTCGAAGGCCTCCTCGTAGATCACCAGCGGGATGAACATGGTGGCGTAGTAGGGGTCGCCGCCGGTCATCACGAAGGAGGGCGTGAAGGTCCACTGGAAGCTGAGGATGATGTCGCGGAAGGTGAGCAGCGCCAGCCAGGGCAGCATCAGCGGCAGGGTCAGGTAGCGGAAGAGGGCCCACCGTCCGGCGCCGTCGACCGCACCGGCATCGAAGTACGCCCGCGGCAGTCCGCGCAGCGCCGCCAGCAGCACCACGAAACCCTCCCCGATCTGGAACACGGACATGATCACGAAGGGGTAGCGCGCGGTCTCGGCATCGGCCAGCCAGCCCGGTTGGGGCAGGCCCAGCGCCCCCAGCGCCACGTTCACCGGGCCGAAGAGCGGGTTGAAGATCCAGAGCCAGATGAGCGCGAAGGCGACATCGGGGATGACCGTCGGCAGGTAGGCCGCGGCCCGGTAACCGCCCGCCCCGCGGCGGGGCCGGAACAGCAGCATGGCCAGCGCCAGCGCGCCCAGGATGCGCAGGGGCACGGCCAGCACGATGAACACGAGCGAGTTGCTGATGGCCGTGGTCACGATGGGGTCGGCTGCCAGCAGCCGGAAGTTGGCAAAGCCGACGAAGACCGGCGGGGTCAGGGCGTCGTAGGTCGTGAAGGCCAGCACGCCCGAGATGAGCGCGGGCAGGCCGATGAGCAGGAGCGTGCCCACCAGGTACGGCAGGAGCATGGCCCACAGGCCGGCACGCCACGAGAGCGAGAAGCGCGACATCAGTCCTCGACCGCCATGGCGGCAGTCTGCCCTAGCCTTCCTCGCCGGCGAAGAACGGCGCCGTGCGCGTGATCATGGCCGCGATGACCTCGTCGACGGAGGCCTGGCCGTAGAAGGCACGCTCGAGCTCGTCCGCGGTGAGCTCCTCGATGTCCACCCAGGCGCGCAGGATCGGTACCGTGCGCAGGCTGTCGACGGTCTCGAGCCAGACAGCCGAGTTGGCCGGGGCCGCCGCCGGATCAAGGAAGGCCGGCGAGGAGGCGACCTCGATGAGCGAGGGCACGGTGCGCCCGGACTCGGCCACGATGGCCTGCCCCGCGGGCGAGTTGGCGTACTCGATGAAGGTCCAGGCAGCGTCCTTTTCCTCGGTCAGGGCCGACATGCAGTAGGCGTCCGAGTGGAGGATGCCGGCGCGCTCCCGGCCCACCGGCAGCGCCGCCACGTCCCACTCGAAGCCATCGATGGCACGCGCGGTGGGGGTGCCGCGGCGGCTGTTGAAGAACATGGCCGTGCGGCCGTTGAGGAAGCGGCTCTCCGAGGACTCGGCCGCCTCGTTGAGCGCATCGGGCACCACGCCGTGCTCGGTCTGGAGGGCCACGAACCACTCCACCGCCTCGCGCGCCGCGCGCGAGTCGAGCGCCAGGCGGATCGGCCGCAGACCCGACTCGAGCACGACCAGCTCACCCCCGGCGGCCCATACGAACGGCGCCAGGCGGAAGATGGAGGGCTCGATACCCACGCCGTACTGGTCGGCCCGGCCATCGCCGTCGAGGTCCTGCGTCAGCGCCCGGGCCGCAGCCAGGAACTCGTCCCACGTCCAGTCGTCCGCGGGATGGGGCAGACCGGCGGCGTCGAAGAGGTCGCGGTTGTAGTAGACCACGAGGCTGCTGATGTTCTGCGGGATGCACATCAGCTGGCCGCGCCACTTGAAGGAGTCGGTGGCGATGTCGAAGAAGTCGCTCTCGCTGATGACGTCGCTCTGGCGCAGATAGGGCGCGAGCGGCTCGAGCACGCCCATGGCCGCGAAGGGTGCGTAGCGCCGGTAGTTGATGAGGACCACGTCGGCCGGGTCGCCGGCGGCGAAGTCGACGCCCAGGCGCGCACGGTAGTCGGAGGCACTGGGGACGTGGATGAGCTCGACGTCGATGGCCGGCTCACGCTCCTCGAAGGCGGCCACCAACGACTGGTACGCGGCCAGCTCGGCCGGGTCGCCGAAGACCATGAACGAGACCGTGCCCGAACCCTCCTGCGCCACCGACGCGGAGGCCGTCACGCCGAGGGCGAGCACGGACGCCGAGAGGGCTCGAAGCAGGGATGCGGGGACGATGCGCATGGACGACCTCGTGGTGATGGCGGGAGAGCCGACTAGGATAGGCCCGATGTCCGGAACCAGCCCGCAGGGCACCCCACCGCCCTCCTCTCCCTGGCCGGCCGTGCTCACCGGAGCCGGCCTCGTCTACGTCGCGCTGGGGCTGCTGCTGGGCGCGGCCTACTTCCTCGTGGGCATCGACTCGTCCCTCTTCCCCACCGGCTGGCTGCTGCCGGCGGTGCTGCTGCTCAGCGGGCTGCTCATGACGCTGCGCCGCCGATTCGACATCGCCATCACCCTGTGGGCCGGACTGACCCTCGCCACGTTCATGCTCGGCGTGATGCTCTACGTCGACGCCCTCGACCTGGGCCTCGACGACCCGGCCGCCTTCGATGCCTCTATCATCGTGGCCGGACTGGGCCTGCTCGTGCTCGCGCTCCGTCCCGCTTTTCGCGACTGACCGCTCCCGTGCGGCCGTCATCGTTCCGTGATATCCGCGACTGCGTCTTCGGGAGACTCGGTGTAGGCTCCCCGCAATCGGAGAGTGTCGCACTCCGTGATGGTCTCCACCAACCGGGACGCCCAGCCCGCCAGCGCAACCGGAAAGGTGCCTCAAACCGATGCTCACGCAGGATTCCCCCCGCCGCCGTGGCGGGCTGATCGCGGCCCTGGTCATGGCCGTCGCCCTGGTCGTGCCCGCGGGCGCGGTCGCCGCCACCGACACCGAGCTCACTGAGCTCGCCGAGCTCGAGCAGGTGGCGCCCACGCTCGCCGAGTTGCGCACGATCGCGGATGACCTGGCCGTGGCCAACGACGCCCTCGCGGCGGACAACACGGCCCTCCAGCTGACGATCGACCAGCTGGCCCGTGAGCGAGACGAGCTGCGTGCCTCGCTGAGCCGCTTCGACGATCTTTACAGCCCGCTCGAGGCCGACCGCCAACTGCTGTTCGAGCTGCGCAAGGACCTGCCCGAGACGCGACCGGAAGCGGAGGCCCGGCTGGAGCGCATCCGGGCGCTCGCGCTCGCGTCGGACCCCGCGCGCCTGGGCCGGCTGGTCGACCGCATCGACGACACCGCCCCAGCCTTCCTGGACTGGCGCTTCGGTGATTGGGCCAACGCGCAGGAGCTCAGCGCGGCCTACATCGAGACCGGCGCCAACGCCTTCGAATCCTCGATGGACGACTTCCGCTCGGAGGTGCTGATGTCGGTGGCCAACCGGCTCGACGGCCTCCTCACCATCCTCGATCGCGTCCGCTAGCGGCGCGCCTCCTTACCTCATCCCCGACCTGCATCAGCGGACCCGGCCCACGCAAGGAGAATCATGACCCGCTCCCGACCGTCGCTGCGCCTCGCCTTCGGCACCTCGCTGGCACTGGCGCTGAGCCTGTCCATCCCGGCCCTGGCCGAGGAGGAGGAAGGCTCCCTGGGCCACGATCCGTCCAACGTCATCGGCCTGCTCGACGCGGGCCCGGCCGACCTGCTCGGTCCGGCCGGGCAGGTGCTCTCGGGGCAGGCCTGGCTCATGGCCGAGGGGCTCGATCCCGGGCAGGGCGGCATGCCCGCCTTCGATCCCTACACCGGCACCGACCTCGGCGGCGGCAACCGCACCCAGGCCGCGGGCGCGGGCGCGCCGGTGCCATTCCGTGAGCCGGGTCCGGCCTTCAGCCGCAACATCCTCGTCACCCGTGATTTCGGCAGCTCGCCCTTCCAGACCGAGCCGCACATCGAGGCCAACCCCGATGATCCCGAGCACCTCGTGCTGGGCGTCATCGACTACGCCTTCCCCTCCATGTCCTCCTACGTCAGTTTCGACGGCGGCGAGCGCTGGGAAGGCCCCTTCCAGGTGCCCAACCTGCTGAAGGACTTCGGCGCCGGCGGTGACCCGGTCATCGCCTTCGACCGCGACAACGACGTCTACATGGCCTACATCTCGATCGGCGTGGACGAGTTCAACCTGGGCCCCATCGAGGTGGCCGCGCAGGTCTCCAGCATCGCCGTGGCCAAGTCGGAGGACGACGGCTTCACCTGGCCGCAGCAGATCTCCTCGGCCCGCAGCGTGGTCAACACCGACGGTCTCGAGACCGACCGCTTCGGCCGGCTCCGCGGGATCGTCGACATCAGCTTCCTCGACAAGCCCTGGATGGCCAGTGGCACGCACCCCGACGACCCCGAGCAGGACGTCCTCTACGTGACCTACACCAACTTCGACCTGTCGTACGAGATCCTCTACATCGGCGAGATCCCCAACCTGCTGCCGACCGAGATGCGCACCAGCATCGAGCTGGTCAAGTCGGAGGACGGCGGCCGCACCTGGACCGACCCCGTGGCCGTGAGCCCGGTCGTGCGCCGTGCCTACGGCGAGACCGGCGACGGCAGCGGCGCCACCGGCGTCTTCGGCACCCTGCGCGTGGTGCAGGGCAGCCAGCCCGAGGTGTCCGCGGACGGCACCGTCCACGTGGCCTGGATGGACAGCACCGACGACGACTCCCAGGAGGGCGTGGGCGAGATCCAGATCGCCAGCTCGAGCGATGCTGGCGAGACGTGGTCGACGCCGGTCGTGGCGGCGGTCTTCAACGAGGTCGAGTTCCGGCCGCGCACCAACTTCTTCCGCTTCTGGGCTTCGTCCTTCCCCCAGATCGCGGCCGGCCCCGACGGTGACGTGCACATCGCCTACGTCGGCCGACCCTCGGACAAGCCCAACGACGACGGCGACGTCTTCCTCACCAGCTCGCTCGACGAGGGCCTGACCTGGAGCCGCCCCAAGGTGCTCAACGACGACGACACCGACAACCTGCAGATGTTCCCCTCCATCGACGTGGGCCCCGACGGCGCTGTCCACGCCATGTGGGGCGACTTCCGCGACAGCCCCTCGCACACGCGCTACCACGTCTACTACACCCGCTCCGACGACCAGGGTGAGTCATTCGGCTTCACCAACGAGGAACTGGGCATCAGCGTGGGCGACACGCGCGTCAGCGACTTCCCCTCCAACCCCAACTTCGCCTTCCCGCGAGGTCTCTTCATCGGCGACTACTTCAGCCTGACCGCGACCGAGGACGACGTGCACATGGCCTGGCCGGACGCCCGCCTCGGCGAGTTCGGGCCCATCAACCAGAAGATCGCCGTGGCTCGGACGGAGGCCGTCGACTCGCCCGAGATCTTCATCAGCCCGCCGTCCGGCCCCGGTGGCCAGCAGGTGACACTGCAGGGCTTCTCATTCCAGCCGGACCTGGGCGTCTTCGTCCAGCTCGGTGACAGCACGATCTCCACCCTGCGCACCGACCTCGACGGCGAGTTCACCGCGCAGATCTACATGCCCATCACCAGTGAGGGCAGCCAGACCATCACCGTCTTCGACGAGTCCGGCAATGGCGCCAGCACCTCGTACTTCACCGAGTTCGGCTTCGGCGACATCGCCGAGCTCATCGAGGGCCTGGGTGAGCGGATCGACTCCGCGCAGTCGTCCGAGAGCGACGCCGCCGAGGAGTAGCCACATGAACACGACCACGGCCACGGGTGCGCCTTCGCGGCGCGCCTGGTCCCCCCTTCCCTTCGCCCTCGGCCTGGCCCTCGTCGCGACTGCCTTCCCGGCGGCCGCCCTGGCCCAGGACGAGGCACCCGAGCCACCCCACGACAAGCCCGGCCCGGCGGCCGAGCGGCTGCTCTACAACAGCTTCTTCGTCGATCGCGCGCCCCTCGATATCGAGGCCGGCAACATGGACCTCTACCTCTTCGGTCTCAAGACCGAGGCGGCGCAGGACCTGCGCGGCGCCGAAGGCGTCGAGCTCATCGACGCGCCGGCGACCGCCGTGTCGCTCATCCTCAATCCCGCGCCCGCGCGCGAGGGCGAATTCAACCCCTTCTCCAAGCCAGAGATCCGGCGGGCGATGCAGTACCTCGTGAACCGGGAGTCCATCGCCCAGGACATCTACCAGGGCGCGGCGCAGCCGATGATCACGCACGTCGGCCCCTCCGACCCCGACTTCCTGACCATCTACGACATCGATCGCGGCTCCGGCTTCGGCTACGACCCCGAGCTGGCGCGCGAGCTCATCACCGAGGCCATGGAGGCCAATGAGGGCGTCGAGCTGATCGACGGCAAGTGGCACTTCGAGGGTCAGCCCATCCGTATCAAGCTCATCGGTCGTGTCGAGGACGAGCGTCGCGACATCGCCGACCTCGTGCGCGCGGAGCTGGGGACGGCCGGCTTCGAGGTGGCCATCACCTACGACCAGTTCGGTCCCGCCATCCAGCGTGTCTACTCGACCGACCCGCAGAGCTTCGAGTGGCACATCTACACCGAGGGCTGGGGCCGCTCGTCCCAGCGCTACGACGTGGGCGGCGTCAACTCCTTCAACGCCCCCTGGCTGGGCAACATGCCTGGTTGGCTGGAGCAGGGCTTCTGGCAGTACAAGAACGAGCAGCTCGACGAGCTGGGACAGACGCTCTTCCGGGGCCAGTTCGACAGCCTCGAGCAGCGCAACGAGATCTATCGCCAGATGACCGAGATCGGCCTCGACGAGTCCATCCGCGTCTGGCTGGCGACCGTCAACAACAGCTTCCCCGTGGTCAGCGAGCTCGAGGGCGTGACGCCCGACCTGGTCGCCGGGCCGCGCAACATCTGGACGCTGCGCGAGGCCTTCGTGCCCGGCAGCGATGACGTGCGCGTGGGCCACCAGTGGGTCTGGACCGACCGCACCACCTACAACCCGGTGGGCGGCTACGGCGATGTCTACTCCACCGACCTCGCCCGCAACCTCAGCGACCCGTCCATCCTCAACGACCCCTTCACCGGCATCCCCCAGCCCTTCCGCGCCGGCTACGAGATCGAGACGGCAGGTCCCGAAGGCCAGCTGGAGGTCCCCGGCGACGCCGTGGTGTGGGACGCCGCCGCCGACGCGTGGGTGCCGGTCCCGGCCGGCACGACGGCCGTGAGCAAGGTCACCTTCGACTATTCCGGGTTCACCGACTCGGTGTGGCACCACGGCCAGCCCATCACCCTGGCCGACGCGGTCTATTCGATCGCCCAGATCTTCGACCTGGCCTACGACGAGGACAAGGCCAGGATCGAGACCGCCCTCGCGGCCACGCAGCGGCCGATCCTCGAGACCTTCAAGGGCTATCGTCTGACCGATGACGATCAGCTGGAAGTCTACGTCGACTTCTGGCACTTCGACGAGAACTACATCGGCCAGTACGCCAGTGGCACCGCGGGCTTCGACAGCCCGTGGGAGCTGAAGGCGGCCATGGACGACCTCGTCTTCGACCAGCGACGCGCGGCCTACAGCCAGACCGCGGCCACGCGCTTCAGCGTTCCCTGGATCAGCCTCGTGCTGGAACGGGACGCCAAGCTCGTCGACCGCACGCTGCGGCAGCTGGAACGCGACGGGGCCGTGCCGGCGGCGCTCGCGGACTTCGGCGGCCGGGCGCTGGCCACGCCCGAGGAAGCCGTGGTGCGCTACGAGGCGGCGCAGGAATGGTTCGACGACAAGGAGCACCTCGTCATCAGCCAGGGCCCGTTCTACCTCGAGCAGTTCGACCCGCCCGCGCAGTTCGCCGAGCTCCTCGCCTTCCGTGACCCGAGCTACCCCTTCAAGCCGGGCGACCACTTCCGCGGCACACCGCCCACGCTGTCCGTCGAGGACATCAGCGCCGAGCCGGTGTTCTTCGGCGAGGACGTGGTGGTGAGCGCCACCGTCAACGGACCGGGCACGGTGGGCCTGCGCTACCTCCTGCTCGATCCGGCGGTCGACGAGGTGCTCGAGACCGGCCCTGCCACGGGCGCCGGCGACGGCACGTTCAACGTGACCATCCCGGGCGACCTCATCCCCTTCCCTGGCTTCTACGAGCTCTACCTCGCGGCCGACAGCGACGAGCTGGCGCGGGTCAGCGAGCGGCGGGTCGATCTCGAGGTGCTGCCCTAGACTTGGCGGCACCTCGCATCGCCCAGACCGTGGAGGGCTGACCACGCGTGGGCCCATCGCTCCTGCGCCCGATCCTCGTCCGGGCCGCCAGCCTCGGCGCGGTGCTCATCATCGTGCTGGTGCTGATGGTCCTGATCCTGGGGGTCACGGGCTTCTCGGACCGCATCCTCGACGCCCAGGTCGGGGAGGAGCTGCGCGCGCTGCGCACGACCATCTCGGAGACGACGACCGATCCTGACGCCGTGGAGGAAGTCATCGCGGCCCAGCGGACCGCGCTGGAGGAGCAGTACGGGCTGGACCAGCCCTGGTACGCGCGCATGCCGGCCGTGGTGGCGCAGGTGCTCGTGTTCGACCTTGGTGACGCGCGCACGATCCGCGCCGCCGATGGCTCCAACAGCGTGGCCGACATCATCCTCGAGCGGCTGCCGCGGACCGTGCTGCTGCTGACGACCTCGCTCGTCATCACCGCGGTCATCGGGCTCACGCTGGGGGTCTGGCTGTCGACGCGTCCAGGGTCGCGGGCCGATCGCTTCATCTCCTACGTGGCCGCCATCACCAACGGCCTGCCGGCCTGGTGGGCGGGCATCCTGCTCATCCTCATCTTCTCCTTCTGGCTCAGGATCCTGCCCTCGGGCGGCATGTACAGCACACCACCGCCGGAAGGCGCGATCGCCTCGTTCCTCGATCTGGCCTGGCATGCGCTGCTGCCCATCCTCACGCTCGTCCTCGTGAGCATCGGCCCCTCGATCTACGTCTATCGCACGCTGATGCTGGACGTGGCCATGCAGGATCACGTCACCGTGGCCCGCGCCAAGGGCCTGCCGGAGAGCCGCATCCGGCGGCGCCACATCCTGCGCGTGGCGGCGCCGCCCATCGTCACCGGCCTCATCCTGGGCCTGGCGGCCTCGCTCGGCGGCGCCATCCTCATCGAGACGGTGTTCTCGTGGGAGGGCATGGGCCAGCTCTACTTCAAGACCTTCAGCGGCGAGCCGGACGAGACGGTCATCATCGGCCTCACCTTCATGTTCACGCTGCTCTACGTGGCCGCTCGGCTGCTGCTGGAGATCCTCTACGTCTTCCTTGACCCGCGAGTGCGCTACGAATGAGGCGCCGCAGTCTCGTCCGCGAGGTTCTCGCCAGCACGGCCGGCAAGATCGGGGTGGCACTGGGGGTCATCCTGATCGCGGCCTCGATCCTGGTGGTCCTCGTCGTCCCCTGGGACTTCGGCCCCTCGCGCTGGTCCAACCCCTCGGTCTGGGCCGACTACCCCAAGGCCGTGCCGCCGGCCTGGACGGCGGTGCTGGCCGCGGACGAACCGGTCGAGCACCAGGTCATCGAGGCCGACGAGCCGTCCGAGTCGACCGCGCGAGGCGACGCCCGCGTCGATGTCTACGACCTGGTCTACGAGCACGTCGCCGACGAGGCGCCCACGTTCCTCTCCTTCAGCCTGGCCGACGTCACCTATCTCGACCGACCCCCGTCGCTGAGCGTCACGCTGCTCCGGCCCGACGGCGCCGAGGTGCCCCTGCTGCGGACCACCATCCGTGGCCCGCGCCCCGGCGAGGAGCCGCCCTTCGAACGTCACGACGAGACGCCGCTGCGCGTGCTGCTCACGGCCGAGCCCGAGGTCGCGCAGGCGACCTCGGAGATGCTGGCCGAGACCTTCGGCGTAGACATCCCGGCCCGGGTCCTGCGGGACGATATCGCGGCCGCCCTCTTCGGCGCGCCCGACGAGAACGGGGAGCTCCAGCCGCTGCCGGGCACGTACACCACGCAGGTGCGCGTGGCGCTGGCCCAGCCGGACGACGACCTCGGCTGGGTGCGTGCGGTCGTGGGCGGCACGGTCTTCGGCCTGCTGGGCACGGACGGCAGCGGCCGGGACCTGGCCCAGGGCCTCGCCTTCGGCCTGCCCATCGCGCTCATCATCGGGCTCGCGGCGGCCACTGTGAGCACGGCCATCGGCACCTCGCTGGGCATGCTCTCGGGCTACAAGGGCGGACGTGTCGACCTCGTCATCCAGCGCACCGCCGACGTCATCAACAACGTGCCGCTGCTGCCGCTGCTGATCTTCTTCGTCGTCGTCTTCGGCGCGCAGCTGTGGCTGATCGTGACCCTGCTGGTGCTGTTCAGCTGGCCGGGGCTGACCATCCTCGTGCGCTCGATGGTGCTGGGCCTGTCCGGCAGCCAGGAGGTGGAAGCGGCTCGCGCCCTCGGCGCTCCCAGTACGTGGGTGCTGCGCAAGCACATCTTCCCGCACACCGCACCCATCGTCTTCCTGCAGCTCATCTTCTTCGTGCCGGCCATCATCCTGGCCGAGGCCGGGCTCTCGTTCCTGGGCCTGGGTGACCCATCGCTGCCGACCTGGGGGCAGATCCTGGAGGACGGCTTCCGCACCGGCGCGGTCTTCCTGGGCTACTGGTGGTGGGTCGTCTCCCCCGGCCTGCTCATCGTGCTTACGGCGGTGACGTTCATGCTGCTGGCACTGGCCATGGAGCCGGTCGTCAACCCCAGGCTACGGCGCAACTGATGGCGCTGCTGGAGGTCCGTGACCTGGCCGTCGAGTACGGCACCGAACGCGGTCCGCTGCGAGCCGTGGACGGCGTCTCCTTCGACGTCGAGGCCGGCGAGGCGCTGGGCATCATCGGCGAGTCCGGCAGTGGCAAGACCAGCACGGCCACGGCGCTGATGCGTCTCCTGCCCCGCAACGGCAGCGTCGTGGGCGGCACGATGCGGCTCGGCGGGACGAACATCGGCGACCTCTCGGACGAGGACTTCCGCGCCCAGGTGCGCTGGACCGGCATGGCCATGGTCTTCCAGGGCGCCATGCACTCGCTGAACCCGGTCATGCGCGTCGGAGACCAGGTGGGCGAACGGCTGCTCTCGGACGGGGTGCCCAAGGCCCAGGTCCAGGCTAGGGTGGCCGAGCTGCTGGGCCAGGTGGGCCTGCCGGCCACGACGGCCAGGCGCTACCCGCACGAGCTCAGCGGGGGCATGAAGCAGCGCGTGATGATCGCCAGCGCCCTGACCAACGACCCACCGCTGCTCATCCTCGACGAGCCGACCAGCGCGCTCGACGTCAGCATCCAGGCCCAGATCATGAACCTGCTCAAGCAGCTCAAGGCCCAGCGACGGATCGCCATGCTCTTCATCACGCACGACCTGGCGTTGGCGTCGGACCTGTGTGACCACATCGCGGTGGTCTACGCCGGCCAGGTGCGCGAGCTGGGCAGCGCGGAGGACGTGCTCGGTTCGCCGGCCGATCCCTACACCCGGCGACTGCTGGCCAGCATCCCCAGCCTTCGCGACCCCGCGCCTCCGGCCTTCCTGCCCGGGGCGCCACCAGACCTGCGGGAGGACATCGCGGGCTGCCGCTTCACGACTCGCTGCCCGGTCGTCTACGAGCCCTGCGCTGAGGCTCCGCCGCTGTACGACCTGTCCTCCGGTCATCACGCGCGCTGCTGGCGGGTGGGGCCCGGAGGCCCCGGCGTACCCGACGACGCCCCGCCGGAGACGGCCTCGTGAGCCGCGAGCACGATCAGACTGAGCCGGTGCTCCGCATCGAGGAGCTGAGCGTCACCTTCTTCGTGCGTCAGTCGCTCTTCCGCACGCGCCCGGTCCACGCCGTCTCGGGGGTCAGCCTGGTGCTGTCCCTCGGCGAGACGGTGGCCGTCGTGGGCGAGTCGGGCAGCGGCAAGACGACGCTGGGGCGGGCCACGCTCCACCTCGCGCCCATCAGCGCCGGCCGGGTCATCTTCGAAGGCACGGATATCGGCGAGCTGGAGGGCAAGGAGCTGATGTCCTTCCGGCAGCGGGCCCAGGTCATCTTCCAGGACCCCTTCTCCAGCCTCAGCCCCTACATGCGCGTGGGTGAGCTCGTGGCCGAGCCGCTGGCCATCCACGGGCCCAAGGATCGCGAGGAGCAGCACCAGCGCGTGCTGGCGGCGCTGGAGCAGGTCAAGCTCTCGCCCGCGGAGGAGTTCGTCGAGCAGTATCCGCACACGCTTTCCGGCGGCCAGCGGCAGCGGGTGAGCATCGCGCGCGCGATGGTGCTCGATCCCGACTACCTCGTGGCCGACGAGCCGGTGTCGATGATCGACGCCTCCAGCCGAGCCGAGATCCTCTACCTGCTCGCCGAACTGCGCGCGCAGGGCGAGCTGACCTTCCTCTACATCACCCACGACCTGGCCAGCGCCCGCCACTTCGCCGACCGCATCGCGGTCATGTACGCGGGCCGCATCGTGGAGCTGGCGCCGTCGGCGCAGCTGGTCGATGAGCCCAGGCACCCCTACACCAAGGCCCTCCTGGCGGCGGTCCCGGAACCCGATCCGGCCAACCGCCTGCATGAGCGGCCGGTGGTCGGTGGCGAGCCGCCCGACGCGGCCGACCTGCCCGCGGGCTGCGCCTTCGCGCCGCGCTGCCCGGCCGCTATCTCGGGCGTCTGCGAGGTGCAGGTCCCGCCCCTCATCCAGCTGGACGATGGCCACGAGGTGGCCTGCCACCTCTACCCGGCCGGCGACTCCATCGGCGACTCCACCGGCGAGCCAGCGTCCGAGAGCGTCTCGAGCGCGGCGGCTACGAAGGGGTCTTCCGCCTCCGGGTAGGCCAGCCAGTCCTCCTCAACCGGCACGTCCGGCGTCACGCCCTCACCCTCGAGGGTGCGCCCGTCGGGCAGCTGGAAGCCGAAGGTCACGATCTGCAGCAGCGAGCCGTCGGGGAAATCGACGGTGGTAGCGCCGTGGGTCTTGCCCGAGGTGGGCGTGCCCACGACGACGGCGCGACCCTGGTCCTGCAGGATCGCCGCCAGCTGCTCGGCGTCGGCCTCGGTCTCCTCGTCCACGAGTACGACCAGCGGCACCGAGGCGTAGTCGTCAGCCAACGAGCTGGGCTCGATCTCGATCGGCTCGTTGCCCACGCGCGAGTGGTATTCCCCGACCTGGCCGCGCACGAAGTGTGAGAGGGCCTCGATGGTCACTGCCGGGGCGCCCTGATTGGAGGCCCGCAGGTCGAGGACGAGACCGTCCAGCGGCGCGCCACGCAGGAGCTCGGTCAGGCCCTGCTCGATGGCGTTGATGGTCTCCTGGCCCGACAGCGCCAGCACGCGCAGGTAGCCGATCGTGGGGTCGGCCTCCAGGCGGCGGACCTGAGGCTGGATGACAGGGGTGATGCGTCGGCGCTCGAGCGTGATGTCACGCGGCTCCTCGCCGGGCGAGACGACGGTGAGGGTGACGTCGGTGCCGGCCGGGCCACGGATCTCCGCGATGCGGGCACAGGAATCGCCGTCGACGGCGACGATGCGGTCCCGCGCGCGGATGCCTGCGTCCGTGGCCGAGCCACCCTCGAAGACGTACAGGATGCGCAGGCCGGGGGTGTCCTCGCCCGCAGCGCTCGCATCGAGGAGGGCACCGATACCGACATAGCTTGGATCGAAGGCCTCCGTCTCGCCCAGGTCCTCTGCCGCGTAGAAGCCGGTGAACGGATCGTCCAGCAGCTCCACCATCTCCGCCAGCAGCCGGTAGACCTCGTAGGCGTCGTCGGTCTGGATGACCAGCGGCGCATACTCGTCGCCGACGGCCTCCCAGTCCAGCCCCGCCGTGTCCGGATCCCAGTAGTAGTCGCGGACGCCCTGCCACACACCGTCGAAGAGGGCGATGCGGAAGTCCTCCGGGATCGACAGCGGCTCCTGGGTCAACGGCTCGAGCGTGGCTTCCGGCTCCACGCACTCGTCGACCGCAGCGTCGGCGGCCGGAGTCGGGTCGGCGTCCTGGGCCGAGGCCGGCATCACCAGCGAGGCGATGAGCACGGCGAGGATGGCGATGATGGTCGCGAGCGAGGGGGATCTGTCGGGGCGCATCGTTCCTCCAGCGGGCAGGGGTCGGTCCCTCCGTCGCTCGATGCTACCCCGACTCCGCCGGACCGTCCTTCGACGGCCTCCGTGGCCCACCCGGAAGCTGCGAGCCGCGTCCGGGCGCGGCCTCAGTCGCCGCTGCCCTCCACCAGCCGCGCCTCGAACTCCACGCTCATCTGCAGCTCGGTCGTCTCCGACATGTCGCCGAGGGCGATGGTGAAGGCGTATTCGGAGATGCTGTCGGTGCGCCCCACGATGGGGTTGACCAACCCGAGGTCGACCGTCTTGTCGCCACCGCCGTCCGTGGTGAAGCGGTCGATGGTGGCATCGAGGAACTCCATGTCGGGGAGGGTCATCGGCCCCGGGTCGGCGGACAGGTCGATGTCGAGCCCCATGCGCAATCGCCCGTCCGGCAACACCCGGTCAAGGGTCAGCACGTTGCGGCCATAGGCCTCGAAGCCCATGGCGTCGCTGGTCCGGCGAGAGACCTCCCAGCGTGCACCCACGCCCACCGGCTCCGCGGGTAGCGGGTCGATGAGCTCCTGCGTCATGGCGTCGAGCTGCGTCGGATCCACCGCGGACTCGGCGCCCGGCGGAAGGGAGGTCGCCGCAGCCAGGACCCACCCGCGATCATCGATGCGCAGCACCTGGCGCATTCCGATCAGGCTGGCCAGACCGGCCTCCATCTCCTCGATCGCCTCCGGCGGCAGCTGGCCGGGGTCGCGCGGCACACCCACGTCGGTGTAGATGATCTCGACGTCGTAGCTGCCATCGCCATTGACACCGGTGACGGTGCTGGTAGCGGCCATCTCCATCGGCGGCAGGCCCAGCCACGGCGTCCACTCGCCGTCCACCACCGTGCGCATGCCCATGCGCATGACGCTGACCGTGTCCTCGACCTGGCCTTCGGTCAGGCGGTAGCGCAGGACCTGCCTTGGCTCCTCGCCGGGATCCAGGACGACCACATCGATGTCCGGCCGGGTCACCGGCTCGAGCGGCTCCACGGCCGGATCAGGCGGCTCGATGACCGTCTCCGGCGACGGCGACAGGGGCACCTCCGCGAGGCGCGGCCACGTCCGATCCTGCCAGCCGGGCGAGCTGCCGCTGACGGCGGCAGCGTGGTCGAGCGTGACGACCAGCCCGTCACCGACGGGCACATCGAGTTCGATGCGGGCATCGTAGGTGCTCCTCCAAGCGGGCAGCGCCCGGGCCAGATCGATGCGGCCGTGATAGGTGGACATTCCCTCCCCCGACGCGGTGATCGGCTCGTCCACGCCGAACTCGTCGCCCGGCAGCTCCTGCACGGGGATGTCGACGACCGTCGAGGTGCCGATCCAGATGGCCCCGTCCGCGTCGCTGGCCACGAGCTGCGTGGTGAACGTCTCCGTGCCCCGGGGCCCGCGGTCGTCGGTCGTCGTCAGTGTCTCCTGCCAGCTGCCGCCGACGCCGATGGGCTCGAGCGGCAGGCGCACCGGGAGGCCCTCGATGGTGCTCACGGCCAGGTCGCGGGCGGGGTGTGAGTCGTCGGCGTCCTCCAGCGGGTCGATGAGGCGGGAGCGCAGGACATAGCCCTTGGCGTCGTGCTCCTCGCGCACTCGTACGCCGACAGCGGTCTCCAGCGCCGCCAGCAGCGCCCGTGATTCCTCGTCGGCCGCCGGCTCGAGCAGGTCGACCGCGCTGATGCCGGACTCGATGAGTGCCGTCCCGTCAGGGTCGACGCGCTCGACCTCCAGGTCGACGGCGACACGGAACGGGATGGGCTGATGTTCCTCTGCCACGAACGAGCCCATGGACGTCGTCTGCGTCGTCCACAGTTCGAGGCTCATGGATTCGGTCTGCCCCTCAGTCCACTCGTAGGCCAGGTCGAGCAGCGGCTCCGCGCCGGGGTCGAGCACGGTCGAAGCGATGACGTGCTGGGGTGGCTCGAGCTCGTCCTCGGCGAGCACGGACGGGGCCAGGCCGGCGAGGAGGGCCCCGACGACGAGGGCGGTGGTCAGGGATCGAGACATGGGCAGACACCAGCTAGTGATGGTGTCCAGCATCACCGTTCGCGTAGCCGCGTCAAGTGAGCAACGGTCCCAGGAGTCGGCGGTCCCCGGTTGACGCATTCGTCATCCCCCTGACGCCCGGCTGGACGACAATGAGGAGTGCCGCAGGGACGCGGGCCGAACGGCCCTTGGCCGTGGCGGCGGGGCAAGGATACGTTCGAATCGCCGGTTGACCGGCAGAAGGAGGCCCTGGTGTTCGACTTGCCGATCGCGGACACGATCTTCCTGTTGTGCACGCTCGTGGCCGGCTTCCTGCTGCTCATCACCGTGCTGGTGGACGACATCCTGGGTGGCATCTTCGACTTCCTCGACCTCGACATCGGGGGCAGCTCGCTCATGCCGCTGCTGCTGGCCTTCGTGGCCATGTTCGGCATCGGCGGCCTCTTCGGCACGCAGGTGCTGGGACTGAGCGGCAGCCAGGCCTCCATCATCGGCATCGTCAGTGGCTTCGTTGGCGCGGGCATCGCCTGGCTCCTCTTCCGCTTCCTGCGCCAGTCGACCACGCCGCCACCGTTCTCCCAGGAGGACCTCATCGGCGAGACCGCCTACGTCTCGGTCGCCATCCCGCGCACCGAGTGGGGCACCGTCTCGCTCGAGGCCGAGGGGCAGATGCACGAGTTCCGGGCCACCTCCTCGGAGGACATCGCACGCGGCGCGATCGTGGACATCACCGGCGTGGCGGGCAACGGCCTGATGGTGGCGCCACACGCCACGGCTCAGCCCGCCGGCGACGACGCCGGGCCGGACCAGAACATCGACGCCGTGGCCTCAGGTGCTGAGGTCCGCAGCGAGTAGCGCACACATCCCGTCGCGATCACGCGAGCGGGCCACGAACGACTGGAGGTACGGATGTTCGGGATAGACATGGGACCGCTGCTCGGGTTCGCCGTGGTGGCGATCCTGGTGCTGCTGGTGGTCTACATCAGCACGCGCTTCAAGGTGGCCGGCGCCAACGAAGCCCTGGTCCGCAGCGGTGCCCGTCGCGGCGGCGAGGATGGGCTGCGCGTCAGCCGGGCCGGCTTCATGCTCGTCCTGCCGCTCTTCCACGAGTACGGCCGCATCCCGCTCACCGCGCGGCAGATCACCGTCAACCTGACCGACGCCGTCACCAGCCAGGGCATCAAGGTCGCGCTTGAAGGCGTGGCCACCTTCAAGGTCGGCGCCGACGAGACCTCCATCCGCAACGCCGCGGAGCGCTTCATGCGCACCGACCCGCGCGAGGTGGACGACATCGTCAAGAACGTGCTCGAGGGCTCGCTCCGTTCGATCGTCGGTACGCTCACCGTCGAGGAGCTCAACCTCGACCGCCAGAAGTTCCAGCAGGCCGTGCAGTCGGCCGCCATCGGCGACCTGGCCACCAGCGGCCTGGTCATCGACAGCTTCACCATCCAGGCCATCGGTGGCGAGGCGCTCGAGTACATGGAGCTGGTCGGCCGCCAGGAGCTTGCTCGCCGCGAACGAGACGCCCGCATGGCCCAGGCCGACGCCGACCAGGAGGCCCGCGTGCGCGAGGCCAAGGCCGAGGAGATCAAGCTCAACGCGGAGCGGGGCGTGCAGCTGCGCGAGGCCGACGTGAAGCAGGAGACCGACTCCGCTCGCGCGCGAGCCGGGCAGGCCGGTCCGCTGGCCGAAGCCACGGCTACCCAGGAGGTCGTGCAGGAGCAGACCAAGCTGGCCGAGCTCGCGGCCGAGCGCAAGGCCAAGGAGCTGCTGGCGACCACGGTCAAGCCGGCCGAGGCCGACGCCGAGGCCGTCGTCCGACGCGCCGAGGGTGACCGCGAGGCGGCCATCGCCGCGGCCCAGGCCGACGCCGAGAAGGTCCGCCTCCAGGGCGAGGCCGAGGCTACCGTCATCCGCAAGCAGGGCGAGGCCGAGGCGGCCGCGCTCGAGATGCGCGCCGACGCCTACAAGCACTTCAACGACGCGGCCGTCCTGGCCACCATCCTGCGCGACCTGCCCAACACGGTGCGGGCCGCGGCAGAACCCATCGGCAACATCGACAACCTCACCGTCCTTTCGACCGACGGCGCATCCGACATCGTGAGGACCGCTACCAGCAACGTGACCCAGGCCGGCACCGCCCTCGAGGGCCTCACCGGCATCAACCTGGCGCAGGTATTCGGCAACGCGCTCGACAATGCCAACCTCACGGGGTCGGCTGAGGAGCGCGCCATCCGCGCCCGCACCGAGCCCGACACCACCGCCGAGCTCGACATCAACGTCACCACTAGCGAGGGTGACGAGGTCCTCCCTGACGAGGGCGAAGAGGAAGCGGAGAGCTAGTCACT
>Ga0316198_10000182_pt1 | contig 29531 bp, 38 predicted proteins | sample OudBieAanoxic_MG_FD_204935 | JGI IMG/M metagenome (GOLD analysis project Ga0316198, IMG submission 204935) | Coastal sediment microbial communities from Oude Bieten Haven, Netherlands - site A anoxic | ecosystem: Environmental > Aquatic > Marine > Coastal > Sediment | place: Netherlands... | reverse complement strand
TATTTAATTGCTAATGTCCTATTGTTTGTCTCGCTCTGAGTCGCTTTCGCTTTCCCTTGCGGACAAGAAGAAGTATACCGTGTTTACAAGTTTTCGTCAAGGATTTTTTTGTTTTTTTATTGTGTTTTTTCAAAACATTTTCTAAAATAGGTTTCAAAAGTTGAACATCACCTCTATACCCTTGGTTCTATTGTCTTACAATCGATAAAACACATATGTTATTACGAATAAAAAACATTCTAAAATTATTTGGTTTTATTTTTATTGTAATAACTTTAGTATTATCCAATTAAGAAACCATATACAAATTGCGTGAATAGATAACTAAATTTAACCAGTATTAAAATAGGAATTTCAGAATATTCTCACTTTCCTACCTGTAATAGTCGCACAGTTAGGAGACCTTATATATATTTCATTTTCTTATACTTAATGGTCTCAGGGATTTTTTTAAAAGTTTAATTAGAAGGATAAAAACAAACAGAACTGTACAACGTTAATAATTATAATAATATTAATGGGAGGCCTTTATGAAAAACAAAGAAATACTGTTGTCTAAAATCGCTAAAATTTTATCTAAACCATATTTAATTCCTAAAAGACAGTATACGTTAAAAAAAAGCATTAAAGTGTAGTGGGTTAAAAGATTATTATGAAAAATATTCATATTATTTAGAGCCATATACTTATGATGAAAACTATAAGAAAGAGAACGAAAGATATGATGTATTTGAAGGTTTAGATAGTATTTTTAGTGAATTATTTGAAAGAGATGAAGTAAAGAAAATAACAGAATTATTAACAGAACTAGCAGATTTATTAAGTCCTTATTGGATAAATGAAAAGTTTATAAATGAATTTAAAAAATTATCTAATTTGTATAATTTATTCGGATTAGATTTAAAACTTTTAGAAAGTGAAATAAAGGTAGGTATTTATTTAGGAAGCGGCGGGGAGAGAATAGAAGAATTATTTACTGTTGAAAGATGGCTCAAAGAAACACATACAAATGTTTATACATCATATAAAAGTGCAATAGATTCTTTTAAAGATGGAAATTTCGAAACATCTATAGAAGCATGCAGAACAGCATATATTAGTATGTTTGGAAAGTTCCAAGGAAAAGAAGAAACTAAAATAGTTAAAGGCATATTTAATTTTTTGGAAGCACAATATCATTCCGATGAAATCAAAAAAGCATTGAGGGAGATAAATAAACAAGAAATGGCAGAGTTTTTTAATGAAAATAGAGAAGGGAAATTAACAAAAACAAAAACTTTTTACATGTTTTATTGTATGATGTCAGATTATGGAACCCATAGAAATCAAAATAACAAAGAAATTCCAACACAATTTGATGCACTTTTTATCTTAAGAATAATAGAAAGTATTTTCTTTTGGATGTATGAAAAATCAAATAATTAAAAAAATGAAATCTCCATAAAAAGGCAAGAGTTAAAAAAGATGAGATTAAATTCAAAAAAAAAGCTCCTAAAGCCAATTAGCCTTAGGAGCTTCTATATTCCTTATATAAATCCTTTATACTCTTTCATTACTAAATGAGCATTGATTTGTTGTACAGTGTCTAATGCTACCCCTACAACGATGATTATACCTGTTCCACCAAAGAATACAGGCAGCCCTGCTGCTGTAAATATAAAGGCAGGTAATACTGCGATGGCAGCTAAGAATACAGCTCCACCCCAAGTAATTCTAGTTATTACTTTCTCTAAGTACTCTACAGTCTCACTTCCAGGTCTGATTCCAGGAATTGTTCCTCCACCCTGCTTCAAGTTGTCCGCAATTTTTTCCGGATCAAACATCATAGCTGTGTAGAAGAATGAGAAGAATATTACTAATAGCGCATATAGAATTAAATATACAGGATGATTTCTTCCCAGCATCCTATTGATCAGCGCATAATACGGCATAGTTGATGGTAATGTGTTTACTAATAACGATGGTATCATCATTATTACAGATGCAAAGATTACCGGCATTACTCCTGCCGAATTTAATTTTACAGGTAAGAAACTACTGTTTGCAGCATTTCCTTTACCTTGGAATCCTCTTCCTACATAGTGGATAGGGATTCTTCTTTGAGCCAGTTGGAATACTACTATTCCTGCTACAGTTAATAGTGCTGATACTCCTACAACTATTAAAACAGGTATTAAAAATTTATTTCCTTGCATTGTTTGTATTGTTTGAATAACTCCTGAAGGCATTCTAGCAATTACATTTAAGAAGATAATAAGTGAAATACCATTACCTATTCCTTTAATTGAAATTTGCTCTCCTACCCACATAAGGAATACAGTACCAGCTGTTACTGTAATTACAGTTGTCATCACAAACATAAATCCAGGTGTCATAACAAGTCCCATAGATTGTAACCACATAGTCACACCAAAAGCTTGTATAAAACCGATTACTATTGTTAAATATCTAGTCCATTGAGTCATCTTACTTCTTCCAGATTCCCCTTCTTTTTGAATTTCATCTAATTTTGGTATGATAACCGCTAATAAACTCATTACAATCGAAGCATTGATATATGGCATTACTCCTAGTGCAAAAATAGATACCCTTTGGAAAGCTCCTCCTGAAAACATGTTTATAAACCCTAAAACACTGTTATTATTTACCATAGAAGCTAATCTCTCTAGGTCTACTCCTGGAACTGGAATCAGTGTTCCTATCCTAGCTACTAAAAACATCAATAACGTATAAATTATTCTTTTTTTAAGTTCAGGCGTATTCATTACAGCCTCGACTTTAGCATTAAATTGATCATATAACGACATTTGTCCACCCCTTGTTGCACAATATAATTGTGTATAGTATATACATATTTCCCTAAAAATACGGATACTATAAGTATAGCACATTTTTTTTCTTTTTAATATATTCTAAATCATCTAAATTATTATTAGTTACTGAACTTTTGCAATGGTGCACGCCTTTAAAATTGTGGAGTTTGCCCGCCTTCGGCGGGCAAACAGCTCTCTATTTTCTTTAAAATCAACATACATTTCAATTTTTTTATTAAATGATAGAAAAATTGAATAATCGTATATCATAAATTTTATATAAAACTTTAAAAATATTAAAGCATAACCCCAATATTTACAGGGCTTTAAATAGCGCGAAACATCAGTTAGTTGTATATTACAAAAGGTCTGCAAAATTGCAGACCTCTTATTTAAAATAATTTAGCTTAGTTAGCTGCGTTAGCTGCTCTCTTTGCTTGCTTATCTCTGTTTCCAGCTACATCTTTAAAAGTCTTAACAACGTGAACTGTAACAGTTCCACCATTAGCTTCTACAGCTGCTTGTGCTGATGCAGATACTTTGTTAACAACAACTGATATGTTCTTGTCTAAAGTTCCGCTTCCTAATAACTTGATTCCAGATTTAACATTCTTGATTATTCCAGCTTCAACTAACATGATTGGAGAAACTTCTGTTCCTGCCTCAAATAAGTTTAAGATATCTAAATCAATGATTGCGAAATCTTTCTTGAATCTAAAGTTTGAGAATCCTCTCTTAGGAATTCTTCTGATTAAAGGCATTTGTCCACCTTCGAATCCAGCTCTTAAGCTTGATCCAGAACCAGATCTTGATTTTTGTCCATTATGTCCTTTTCCAGATGTTTTACCAGTACCAGAAGACATACCTCTTCCGACTCTTTTTCTATCTTTTCTAGGAACTGAAGGCTTTAATTCATTTAATTTCATTACTTTACCTCCTCAACGTTAAGCATATATCCAATTTGGTGTAATTTACCTTTGATATCTGCTGTATCGTTGTGTTCTACTACATCATCTATTTTTTTTAAACCTAAAGATTGTAATGTAGCAATATGTCTTGGTTTTCTTCCAATTGGACTCTTAACAAGTCTAACTAATAATTTTGCCATGTCTTTGCTACCTCCTTAGTTTAATATTTCTTTAACTTCTTTACCTCTTAATTTTGCAACTGATTCAGCTGATCTAAGAGTTTTTAATCCTTCGATAGTAGCTCTTGCAACGTTTATCTTGTTCTTAGATCCTCTGATCTTCGTTAAGATATCTGTAACTCCAACTAATTCTAAGATTTCTCTTGCTGATGATCCAGCAATTACTCCAGTACCTTCAGATGCAGGCTTCATCCACACCTTAGTACTTAAGAACACACCATCTTGTTGGTGAGGAATAGTAGTACCTCTTAAAGAGATAGTTACCATGTTCTTTTTAGCAGTAGATATAGCTTTTTTGATAGCGTCAGGAACACCATTGGCTTTTCCTAATCCTAATCCTACTCTACCTTTTTCATCACCTATTGCTGCTAAAACTGAGAAAGATATTGATCTTCCACCTTTTGTAGTTTTAGAAACTCTAGAGATTTTTAATATTTTTTCTTTAAATTCTTTTTCTTCTCTTTTAAACTTAGACAAAATATATCCTCCTCTCTACTAGAATTTTAATCCAGCTTCTCTAGCAGCATCAGCTAACGCAGCAACTCTACCAGTGTATACATAACCACTTCTATCGAATACTACAGTTTCTAATCCTTTTGCTACAGCTAGTTCAGCAATTTTCTTACCTACTAACTTCGCTGCCTCTATGTTTCCACCATGCTTAACTTCAGCTTTTACATCGTTAGATATAGTTGAAGTTGCAACTAATGTTACACCATTTACATCGTCAATTAATTGAGCGAATATGTTATTGTTTGATCTAAAAACATTTAATCTTGGTCTTTCAACAGTACCAGAGATTTTGTTTCTAATAGACAATTGTTTTCTTCTTCTTAAAGCTTTTCTATTAACTTTTTTAAACAACTGCTTACCTCCTTATTAGTTAAGGTAAATTACGCTTTCTTACCTTCTTTTCTTCTTACAACTTCGTCCGAGTACTTAACTCCTTTTCCTTTATAAGGTTCAGGTTTTCTGTTTGCTCTGATTTCTGCTGCTACTTGTCCAACTACTTCCTTTGATATTCCGTCAATATGGATTGTAGTATTACCTTTTTCAACTGTAAATTGAATTCCTTCAACTTCAGAAATTAACACTGGATGAGAGAAACCTAATGCGATTTCTAATCCTTTCCCAGCAGCTTTGGCTCTATATCCAACACCTACTAAGTTTAATGTTTTTCTGAATCCTTCTGTTACACCAACAAACATGTTGTTGATGTTAGCTGTTGCAGTTCCGTGCATAGCTCTTTCAGTTGGAGTGTCTCCGTCTCTTGTTACAGTTAATTCATTATTTTCAATTTTAACAGTTAATCCGTTAAAGATTTCTCTAGTTAAAGTTCCTTTAGGTCCTTTTACAGTTACTACATTTTCATTGATAGCAACCTCTACACCTGCAGGGATAACTAGGGTTTTATTACCGATTCTTGACATTTAAAATGCACCTCCTAGTTATTTCTTACCAAACGTAACAAAGTACTTCGCCACCAATATTAGTCTTTCTAGCAATTCTGTCAGTTACAAGTCCGTTAGACGTTGAAACTACAGCAATTCCTAATCCAGATAATACTCTTGGCATATCTTCAGCAGAAGAGAAAACTCTTCTTCCTGGCTTAGATATTCTTTTGATTCCTTTGATTACTTTTTCTTTTCCTACATACTTTAAATATACTCTGATGTTCTTCTTGTTTCCATCAGTGATTACTTTATAGTTAGAGATATACCCTTCTTCTTTTAATACAGCAGCTAAAGCTACCTTCATTTTTGAATGTGGGATATCTACTTTATCGTGCATTACTGAATTAGCATTTCTAACTCTTGTTAACATATCTGCGATTGGATCAGTTAAAAACATATCTACAAATCCTCCTTCCTAGTTTCTTATATGATGTTACGATCGAATGGATGTTATTACCAAGATGATTTAGTTACACCTGGTATTAATCCTGCTCCAGCTAATTGTCTAAACTTAATTCTAGAGATTCCAAATTCTCTCATATATCCTCTAGGTCTTCCGTCTATTTGACATCTATTTCTTTTTCTTACTGGAGAGGCATTCTTAGGAAGCTTGTTTAATTCATCAACAGCTTCTACGTCTCCAGCTTGTATTCTAGCTTTTAAGTCTGCTCTTTTTGCAGCAAATTTATCAACTAGTTTAGCTCTTTTAACGTCTCTTGCGATCATAGACTTTTTAGCCATGTGCTCGTCCTCCTCCTACTACTTTTTAAAAGGCATACCAAATGCTTTTAGTAATGCTCTTCCTTGCTCATCAGTTTGTGCTGATGAAACTATTGATATTGACATTCCGAATAATTTATCTACTTTATCGAATTCGATTTCAGGGAATACTAATTGATCTCTCATTCCAAGAGAATAGTTACCTCTACCGTCGAATGCTTTTGCAGAAACTCCATCGAAGTCTCTTACTCTTGGTAAGATTACAGTTACTAATCTATCCATAAAATCGTACATAGCTTCTCCTCTAAGAGTCACTTTTGTTCCGATTGCTTGACCTTCTCTTAATTTGAATCCAGCTTCAGACATCTTAGCTGTGATTACAACTGGTTTTTGACCAGAAATAATTGCTAAGTCTGCTGCTGCAGCATCCATTAATTTAGAGTTTTGAGTCGCTTCTCCAACACCCATGTTTAAAACAATTTTGTTTAATCTTGGACATTCCATTATATTTGTTAATCCTAACTCTTTCATAAGAGCTGGAGTCATTTCATTTGTATACTTTGTATGACATCTAGAAACATATTTAGCCACTAGTTACCCTCCTTTCTTATAAAGTTTCTCCAGAAACTTTAGAGTATCTTACTTTTTTACCATCTACTACCTTAGATCCAATTCTAGTTGGCTTTCCAGTTTTTGCATCAAAGATCATTACCTTTGAAGAAAATATTGGCGCTTCCATAGTTACAACTCCACCTTGTGGATTTGTTTGGTTAGGTTTTAAATGCTTAGTAACAACATTGATTCCTTCAACTAAAACTTTACCTTTTTTAGTAAATACTTTAGTGATTTTTCCAGTTTTACCTTTATCTGACCCAGAGATTACCATTACTGTATCTCCAGTTCTAACGTGCATTTTTGTAGGCACGAATTTGATTTTAGGTTTAGCCATGATTTAAGCCTCCTTTCTTATAATACTTCAGGAGCTAAAGATACTATTCTCATAAAGTCTTTTGCTCTTAATTCTCTAGCAACAGGTCCAAATATTCTTGTTCCTCTTGGCTCTTTTTTGTCATTGATTACAACTGCTGCGTTGTCATCAAATTTGATATATGATCCGTCTTGTCTTCTTATTTCCTTTTTAGTTCTAACTACTACAGCTCTGATTACGTCTCCCTTTTTAACGTTTCCGCCAGGATTCGCTTCTTTAACTGAAGCTACAACTATGTCACCGATAGTTCCGAATCTTCTTACAGATCCACCTAAAACTCTGATTACCATTATTTTTTTAGCACCTGAGTTATCAGCAACATTAAGGACAGTTTGTTGTTGTACCATGTTGTACCCTCCTCTCAATCTCTAACTAATTAAGATTACTTAGCTTTTACTATTACTTCAACTAATCTCCATCTCTTATCTTTAGATAATGGCTTAGTTTCCATGATTCTTACTCTATCGCCAGTTTTAGCGATGTTGTTTTCGTCATGAGCCTTAAATTTGTTAGTTCTTTTCATTCTTTTTTTATATAAAGAGTGTAATTTCGTAGTTTCTTCCATAACAACGATAGTTTTATCCATCTTGTCCGAAACAACGATTCCTTCTCTAACTTTTCTTTCGTTTCTCAAGAACCCTACCTCCTCGTTGTACAATGAGTTACTTAACTTTATTAAGCTGTTCTCTCATTTAAAATAGTTTTGATTCTAGCGATGTTTCTTCTAACTTCTCTTATCTTAGCAGTGTTCGCTAATTGACCTAATGAAAGTTGAAACTTTAAGTTAAATAATTCTTCTTTTAATTCTTTTGCTTTTACTACTAATTCCTCAGTAGCAATTCCTCTGATTTCTTTAGCTTCCATTATTTCTCACCACCATCTTTTTTTACAATTTTACAAGCGATTGGTAATTTCATTGTAGCTTTTCTTAAAGCTTCTAATGCAAGCTCTTCAGTTACTCCAGAAACCTCAAACATGATTCTTCCTGGTTTTACTACTGCAACATAACCTTCTACGTTACCTTTACCTTTTCCCATTCTAACTCCAGCAGGTCTTGCTGTGATAGGCTTGTCAGGAAATATTCTAATAAATACAGTTCCTTCTCTTTTGAAAGTTCTGTTCATTGCTACTCTACAAGATTCAATTTGTCTATTCGTGATCCATTTAGGCTCAAGGGCTTGTAATCCCCAATCTCCGAATGCTACAGTATTTCCTCTTGAAGCAGTTCCTTTCATTCTTCCTCTGAAACTTTTTCTATGTTTTGTTCTTTTAGGCATTAACATAATTACTTAACCCCTCCTTCCTTTTTAGTTGGAAGCACTTCACCATTAAAAATCCATACTTTGATTCCTAAAGCTCCATATGTAGTTCTAGCAGTTGCTGTTGCATAATCGATGTCAGCTCTTAAAGTATGTAAAGGTACTTTTCCTGCTACATTCCACTCTGCTCTAGCGATTTCTGCTCCATTAAGTCTTCCTGAAATCATTACTTTGATTCCTTTTGCTCCAGCTTTTTCAGCTCTCATTATAGCTTGGTTCATTGCTCTTTTATAAGCAACCCTCTTCTCAATTGAAGTTGCGATTCCCTCTGCTACTAAAGTTGCGTCTTTGTTGAAGTTTCTAACTTCTTGCACTTTAATGATAACTTTTTTACCAGTCATCTTAACTAACTTTGTCTTTAATGATTCAATTTCAGAACCTTTTCTTCCAATTACAATTCCAGCTTTAGCTGTGAATATTAAAACTACAACCTGTGAAGGTGAAGTTCTTTCTATTTTAACTTTAGAAATTCCTGCATGGTAGTAAGCTTTCTTTACGAAAGATCTGATTTCCATATCTTCGTGTAAGTAATTTGCGTACTCTTTTTTTCCAGCATACCAAGCTGATTCCCAAGTTCTTGTAATTCCAAGTCTTAGTCCTCTAGGATCTACTTTTTGTCCCACAGTCTTACCTCCCTGATTTACTTCTCCGATACTGCTACAACGATGTGTGCTGTAGGTTTTCTGATTATGTCTGCCTTACCCATTGCTCTTGGCTTAATTCTCTTCAATACTGGTCCTTCATTGATCATTATTGTAGAAACAACTAATTTTTCTTCATCCATTTCATGGTTGTTAGTTGCGTTAGCGATAGCTGATGATAAAGTTTTCTTTATTATTACTGCTGATTTCTTGTTTGCGAACTCAAGGATATCTAACGCTTCTAGCGCTGATTTTCCTCTTATTAAGTCTGCTACTAATCTTGCTTTTCTTGGAGATAATCTCACATATCTAGTTATTGCTCTAGCTTCCACTAGTATAACCTCCCTTATCATATCCTAATTGATACATTATTTTTTCTTTTTCTTTTTATCTACACCATGACCGTAATAAGTTCTAGTAGGTGAAAATTCTCCTAACTTATGCCCAACCATATACTCAGTTACGTGAACAGGTACATGCTTTTTACCGTTGTAAACTCCAAACGTTAATCCGATGAAGTTAGGAAATATAGTTGATCTTCTTGACCAAGTTTTGATTACCGCTTTCATGTTATCCGCCGCTACTGCCGCTTCAACTTTCTTCATTAAGTGATGATCACAAAAAGGTCCTTTTTTTAATGATCTTGCCATCAGTTAGTGCCTCCTCTCAAATTACTTTTTCTTCTTTCTTCTTACGATGAATTTATCAGATGCTTTCTTTCCTCTAGTTTTCTTACCTAAAGTAGGTTTACCCCAAGGAGTAACAGGTGATTTTCTACCAATAGGTGATCTACCTTCTCCTCCACCATGTGGATGATCACAAGGGTTCATTGCTGATCCTCTTGTATGTGGTCTTCTTCCCATGTTTCTGTTTCTACCTGCTTTACCGATTGAAACTAACTGATGTTCAGCGTTTCCGATTTCACCAATAGTTGCCATACATTCTTTATGAATTAATCTTAATTCTCCAGAAGGTAATTCGATATGACAGTAAGTTCCTTCTTTAGCAACCAATCTAGCTGAAGTTCCTGCAGATCTTACTAATTGTCCACCTTTAGCAATTTGTAATTCAACGTTATGGATTTGCGTTCCTACTGGCATATCCTTTAACTTAAGTGCGTTTCCTGGCTTGATTTCTGCGGTAGCTCCTGCCATTACAACGTCTCCAGCTACTAATCCTTTAGGAGCTAAGATATATCTCTTTTCTCCATCTACATAATGTAGTAAAGCAATGTTTGCTGTTCTATTTGGATCATATTGAATAGATGCTACCTTTGCAGGTATGTCTAATTTATTTCTTTTGAAATCAATTATTCTATACATTCTCTTATGACCTTTTTGTCTGTTTCTACCTGTTCTGTGACCATAGTTATCTCTACCGTACGCTGAATTTAAAGGTACAGTCAAAGATTTTTCAGGTCTAACATTTTTATCTAATTCTTCACTAACTAGGTAAGACATATGTCTCGTACCGTTAGTCATAGCTTTCATCTTTCTGATTGCCATTTCTATTAACCTCCATTGACCTATAAATATCTTATATTTTTAAAATTTTGTTCAATTAAACTGTTTCGAAGTAAGTTATTGCATTTCCTGCAGCTAATGTTACAACAGCTTTTTTCTTCGCTTGAGTCATGTACAACTTTTGTCCATGTCTAGCTGAAACTGATTTGATGTTAGATGTAGCTACATCTGTTACCTTTACATTAAAGATAGTTTCGATAGCTTTTCTTATTTCAATTTTGTTAGCCTTCTTATTTACTTCAAAAGTGAATTTATTGAATTCTCTTCTTAAAATTTCAGATTTTTCAGTGATGATAGGCTTTTTGATGATATCGTAAGCAGTCATTATCCTAGCACCTCCTCAAGTGTTGTTAAAGCATCCTTAGTAATGATTACTTGGTTTTGCTTTAATAACCAGTATACACCTAATTCATTTGGTTGTAATACAACTGCATTTTCTAGGTTTCTAGCTGATAAATATAAGTTGAAGTCTTCTTTGTTTGCTAAATCATTTACTACGAATAATTGCTTATTAGTAGCTTTTAAAGCAGTTGTTAACGCAACGATTGTCTTTGTTCTAGGTGCATCAAATGTTGCATCTAATACTAAGATATCTCCGTTAGCTACTTTAGCTGATAAAGCTGATTTTAAAGCTAAGCTTCTTACTTTCTTATTTACTTTCTTTTCAAATGATCTTGGTGACGGACCGAATGTAACTCCTCCACCTACCATATGAGGGGCTCTGATAGTACCTTGTCTAGCTCTACCTGTTCCCTTTTGTCTGAAAGGCTTTCTTCCTCCACCTCTCACCATTCCTCTTGTCTTAGTTGATGCAGTCCCTTGTCTTGCAGCAGCTAATTCAGCAGTTAACACTTCGTGTAAAACTGTCTTATTAGGCTCAATAGCGAATACTGTATCTTTAACTTCTACAGTACCAGTTTGAGCACCTGTAACATCATATATATTTAAAACTGACATTGTCGTCCTCCTCTCTTATTCCTTCTAAATTATTTTTTGATAGCTGGCTTAATTACGATGTATCCGTTCTTTGGTCCTGGAACCGCACCTTTTACTAATAATAAGTTGTTTTCAATATCAACTTTTACTAATTCTAAGTTTTGAACAGTTACTTGTGCATTACCATATCTTCCCATCATTTTCATACCTTTGAATACTTTAGAAGGGTTTGAAGATTGTCCAATTGATCCTCCAAGTCTATGATTTCTTGAAACACCATGAGTTGCTCTGTTTCCGCTGAAGTTATGTCTCTTCATTACACCGGCAGTACCTTTACCTTTTGAAGTACCTGTGATGTCTACGAAGTTAGTACCTTCTAAAACGTCTACTTTTAACTCTTGTCCTAATTCATAACCTTCTACTGAGTCTACTTTAAGTTCTTTAACAAATCTTTGAGATTTAACTCCAGCTTTGTTGAAGATTCCCATAAGTGGCTTAGTAGTGTTCTTCTCTTTCTTTTCCCCGAAACCTAATTGAATAGCTGAGTACCCTTCTTTTTCTACAGTTTTCTTTTGTAAAACATAGTTAGGACCTGCTTCGATTACAGTTACTGGAATTGCTTTTCCATTTTCGAAAATTTGAGTCATTCCGATTTTTTTACCTAAAATTCCTGACATATTGTGTTTACCTCCATCAAATAATATATTGGTTAGCAACTTCGCCTCGTGGTTCCTATGTTTTCTTTTTACAGAAAACAGCTTATTGCTGCCAACGTGTATTATTCTGTAAAGCAATCTAAAATGTGATTTTTAAATTACCTAACAAAACGAAACCATTAGTAATTAAACTTGTTTGATTTCAATACCTACACCAGCTGGTAAGTTAACTGCAGTTAAAGATGAAATAGTCTTTTGAGTAGCGTCTTTAATCTCAACCATTCTTCTGTGAACTCTCATTTCGAATTGCTCTCTAGAAGATTTGTTAACGTGAACTGATCTTAATACAGTGTGCTTCTTGATCTTTGTTGGTAAAGGCATAGGTCCTGCGATTTCCGCTCCAGATTTTTTAGCAACATCTGCGATTTTTGCTGCTGATTGATCTAATAATTTATGATCATAAGCGTTTAAATAGATTCTTAACTTTGATGCCATTTGTATATTGCACCTCCCGTCTTGTAATGTTTTATAGTTTTAAGGTCAACTATCTTTCACAACCCAAATATTATATCACACTTTCTAAAAAATGCAAAATGTTTTTTGTGTTATAAACCTTTTTTGTGACTGTGGGGATTGCCAAGTTTTTTCGGCTTTCCGCTTCTTAAATACTTAGTTAGTTTATCAAATACGAGGGGAAAGATACAGGACAAATGTCCGGTTTAGAAGTTTTTGTTTTTAGCATCTTTATTTTAATGATACTAAATTTCAAGAAACCACATTCAAGGCTTTTTTCCCCTCCTATGTTTCCATATATATGGTATGTTTTTGTATAACTTTTACTTTTTATGGTTTTTCTTTCTAAAAGAGAAACCGAAGTAAGTATCTAGAAGGAAATAACTAAAGTTCAAGAGCTTACGATACTTTTTTCTCGAAAGAAAAGTAACCAAGACTTCTATCCATAAAGGGCTCACCACTAAAACCCTCTCTCTTTGTCGCAGATTCCACAGATTTCTTAGATTACCCAACACAAAAAAGAAATCAATAGAACACGAATTATATCTGATCTTCATACTCCACCTGTTTCCGCTTCTAACTATAGAGGCTGACAAAGCTAAGTTTTGGGCTTCTATCTTCGAAGTTTATAGTCGTTATTCTTCAGCTGTAATGTTCCTACAATAACAATCGTGACTTACTCCACTAAGACAACTTATAAACTTCTGGCACTTTTTGGATACTTTTTCTTGCTACAGAGAAAAAGCATCCCGTATCAAAGGCAGAACCTTTGGACTTTCAAGTCTACGAACATTTATTCAAAAAAAATTAATATGTAGAAAAAGCAACAAAGTTCAAGAGCCGATAAAAAATAACTATTCCACAATCAAAAACCTCCTAACCTGTTTATCTCATTTTTAACTTTTTCTAGTAATTCTTTGGATTTATCTATTACTTCAAAACCTTTACCATTCAACTTCATATCTAGGTGCGTATGATCCAACAGTGTTTGAAAATCTTTTTTATCCAATTTTGTTACCCCATCAAAAAATTCCTTATTCATCATTTCTCTAACTCTCCATATCGTTTTTTCACTTTCTGATGGTATCAATTCTATTTTTATAGGATCTACCATTTTATTGTTATTTTCTGTAAACACCTTCTCCACCTCATCTCTAGTCCTATTGGAAAAAGCAGCATTTCTAAAAAAGTTTTTTCGATCCTCAAATACCTTTAATAGATTATTATAATTAATTATCACATCTTCACACAAATAATTTAGTTCTAATAATTCTTCCCCTATATTATTTTTTAAGTCCATTATTACATTTAAATTATTTTCTAAATAATTCGAATTAAACTTTTTAAAAATTTTAGGTTCTATTCCATGAATAATGAACGACCCTTGATAAGAAAGTTTTCTTTGAATATAATATGCAAATCCTTCTTTTTCCCCAATATCAACATTTTCATTCAACACAAACTTAAAATATTTTAAAACCCCTAATTTTCTTTCCTTTTCTCTATTTTTTTCTGATCTATGAAGTTGATAATAAACTCCTCCTAAGGTTAAAACAGCTCCCACATATCCACCTAAAAACCCTAAATACTTTTCTTCAATTATTAAAAATATTATTACAGGGACCAACAGAACCAATAATACACTTCCCCAATTTTTTATTAAGAATTTAATGTCTTTTAATAACCCTTCCATAGTCCTCCCCCCCTCCAAAATACCACTATAATACACTTACTCTATTCTATGGTATTTCCTTCATTCTCTGGTTAGACTACAAAACAACATTTTTAAAATTTTGTAAAACGGAATATGAAAAGTAAATTTAGGAAAAATAACGAAATTAACTAAAAAAGGATTAGACTCTTTAGTCTAATCCTTTCAATACATCCAATATATCCCCTAATTTAAATCCTCTTCTCATAAAGTAGGCTACCTGTTTATCTTTCTCTTTATTTTTCACCTTATGGAGTAAGTCTGATATCATCTTCTTTTCATCCACCTCCTCCTCCCCATAGATACTATCTATGATGGAGGAGTCTATTCCTTTTAGATGAAGTTCAAATTCTATCCTCTTTCTACCTAAGCTTTTTTTTAAACCTATATAAGATTCAGCATAACTATAGTCATCTAAGTACCCTAATTCAGATAACTTAGAAATCACTTTCTGCAGCTGACCTTCAACTGCAGAAGATCTCTTATACTTCATCCTTAACTTCTGCAGAAGCTCTCTCACTGTATAATCACGTCTAGACAATAAAAAATACGATTTTGAAAGAGCTGAATCATAGATAATATTATGATATTCATCTAGGCTGATCTCACCATCAGTTTTTATCCTATACTCAGCTTTTATATCCCTATTTATATCTATAATTTCGTCATTTTCAAGGTATATCTTATTTTTCTGAAATTTCAATATTTTCATTTACAATCTTTTCCTCTATTACTGGATATAAAATCACATTTACTTCTTTCTCTATCTGACCTAAAAGGTCCTTGTCTTCCTCTAACCTGGCTTTTACATTTTCCCTACCTTGACCCAATCTAATGTCTCCATAACTAAACCATGCTCCCGATTTCGCCACGATATCATTTTCAATACCTATATCTAGTATTTCTCCTACTCTAGATATTCCCTTCCCGTACATTATTTGGAAAGCAGCTTCCTTAAATGGAGGAGCTATCTTATTTTTAGTTACCTTTACCTTAGTCTCGTTTCCTAAAATATCATCACCTTGTTTTACTGATCCTACTCTTTTTATCTCAAGTCTTACAGATGAATAGAATTTAAGTGCTCTACCACCTGTTGTTGTCGTTTGTGGTCCAAATCCAAATCCGCCAATTTTTTCTCTTATCTGGTTGATAAAGATCATAGTAGTTTTAGACTTATTCAGATTAGCCGTCAGCTTTCTTAGTGCCTTAGACATCAACCTAGCCTGTAGTCCCATCTGCTGGTCACTCATCTCTCCATCGATTTCTACCTTAGGTACCAATGCCGCTACCGAGTCAATAACTATTATATCAACAGCACCTGATCTAACCAGCATATCTGCAATCTCCAAAGCTTGTTCTCCGTAATCTGGCTGAGATATCAATAACTCGTCCACATCTACCCCTAAAGCTTTCGCATATTTAGGATCCAATGCATGCTCTGCATCTATAAATGCGGCTATTCCACCCATCTTCTGTGCTTCTGCTATGGCATGAAGAGCTACAGTTGTTTTACCTGAACTTTCAGCTCCATAGACCTCAATAACTCTCCCCCTAGGAAATCCTCCCAGCCCCAATGCTTTATCCAAATTTATACTTCCAGTAGGTATCACCTCTACATTCATATGGACATTTTCTCCCATTTTCATTATAGATCCATCACCATATTCTTTCTTTATCTGCTTCATCGCAAGCTCTAATGCTTTATTTTTATCTACCGTTTCTTTTTTCTTAGCCATCTTTTCACCCCGTTTAAAAATTTCTTTTCTCTCTAAGAATAGTTTACTATATTATCCATTTCTTTACAATTAAAGTTATATTAATATATATATACCTTTCACCACTTAATACAGATAATACGGGCTATTCCCACAAAACCATAGGTGAAAAATAAAATTCTAAATAAAAAAACCAGTCAAAAGACTGGTTTAAAATTTCTATAAATTGGAGGCGACGACCAGATTCGAACTGGTGATGGAGATGTTGCAGACCTCTGCCTTACCACTTGGCGACGTCGCCGTTATTTATTATTTAATCTTATAAAATGGTGCCCAAACGCGGAATCGAACCACGGACACGAGGATTTTCAGTCCTCTGCTCTACCGACTGAGCTATTTGGGCATCATATATGGCGGGAGTGACGAGACTCGAACTCGCGACATCCTGCGTGACAGGCAGGCACTCTAACCAACTGAGCTACACCCCCATAATGATATATAAGATTTTAAATGGTGCTCACAACTGGACTTGAACCAGTGACCCCCTGCTTGTAAGGCAGGTGCTCTCCCAACTGAGCTATGCGAGCGTTCGTTTTTTCAGAACTCATTAAGTATACTATAAGTCGTTTTTGTTTGCAAGTTTTTTTTTGCTTTTTTTTAAAAAATTATTTTTTCACCATTATTACAGATAAATATACGAATTTTTCTCTATCTTTCCTGTGCTTGCATTCAAAGTTTCCTCTTACTAATCTTGCCATTTGGCATTTTAAATACTATACTTGTATCAACAAAATTAGGAGGTATAGCTCATGAACTCATATATAGTCGATACTAATGTTATAATTGCAAACCCATTCTTTATGAGAGATTTCAATGATTGTGAGATAATCATTCCTATCTACGTGCTAGAAGAACTAGATAAAATAAAATCTAGAGAAGGCAACAGCGGATTTCGTGCCAGACAATTTTTTAGATTTTTTAAAGAAATTGAAAAAAACGGAAACCTTATTGAGGGAATCACAATCAATAATAAAGTTATTTTAAAAACAGAGGTTCAAGGAGATCTTTCCCTGATCCCCTCTGGTTTAGATCCAAACTATGTAGACAACAAGATCTTAGCCCTTATGAAAATGGAAAAATACAAAGATAAAACCCTTCTGACCAATGATGTCAGCATGAGAGTCAAGGCTTCCTCTCTGGGGATAAAATGCCTCATCTTAGACGCATCCGACAAACATAAGTTAGATGATCTCTATACAGGGGTTATCACCTGTGAGGTTACCTCTGAGATGGTAAAAAAATTCTATACAGCCAAAGAGATCTCCCTGGAAGATTTAGAAATTAAATCTATGCATCCCAACCAATTTTTTTACGGTTATACAGAATTTTCCTATAACCAGATTGTCGGTAAATTTGATGAAAAAAGAAATAAGGTTATAAGGTTAAAATATGATGATGCCAAAATATACGGGATTTCTCCCAAGGATGTCAGGCAGAAATTCGCCATCGACGTTCTTCTGGATCCCAAAATTCCTTTTATCACAATGACTTCCAGACAGGGATGTGGAAAAACTCTTTTAGCAGTTGCAGCAGCCTTGGAGCAAGTCTTAGAGGGAAGTCGTTATGAAAAGATATTGATTGGTAAAAATACTGCACCTGTAGATAAGTGGAGTTATCAAGGGTTCACTACTGGAGATACTGAAGAAAAATTATTGACGCATTTTGCTAACTACACCACTACCTTTGAAAATATCCAGCACCTCAGAGGAAAAAAAACTCGTAAGGGGGTGGAAATTTTACAGGGATTGATGGACCAAGATAAAATAGAAGTCTTGGATATTTCCTCTATTCTGGGGTCAAGTTTCCTCAATAAAATTGTTGTAATCGATGAAGCCCAGTCATTTGATATCCATGCTATGAGATCGATGATTACAAGGATAGGAGAGGGAAGTAAGTTGATCTTAATAGGAGATATCGCCCAGCAGACAGTATCTAGATTAGACCCAGACAAATCAGGACTCTACGCATCTATTGAATGGCTGAAGGAGCTCCCTGAAACTGCTCATATCACACTAAACAAAGTTCATAGAAGTGAGTTTGTAGATAAAGCCAGCTTGATTTTCGACAGGAAGATTTTCGGATAAAATAAGGAGGTTTTTTATGAATAAAAATGCATTACTTGAAAAACATATATTGAAACTTGAGAATGATTTATTAAAAGCAGAAGTAAGAACATCAATAGAGAAGACATGTGAATTACTAGTTGATGGATTTATCGAATTTTGTAGTTCCGGACACATCTATATTCTTCAGAAAGGTGAATCAATTAATGATGAATTTAATGACGATTTACAGGAACTAAACTGGGAGATAACAGATTTCAGAATAACGAATCAACTAAGTGATGACTGTTTATTGGCAACATTCAAATTAATAAAACACAATGAATCAGATGAAAATAAAAAATATTCACTTCGTAGTTCTATATGGAAATCTTTTAACGGCCAATGGAAAATGGTCTTCCACCAGGGGACATTAGTTCCCCAGGTTTAAATTTTCATATTTAATCTATACGAGAGGATAAGGCCTCTAAAAATACACAATATAAAACAGAAATTGGAATAAATAAAAATGAGAAATTTCAAAATTAAATTTTGAAATCTCTCATTTTTTTACTCTGAATATGAATTTAAACAACCTGATACTTAAGTTTTTTCTGAATATATCCCGGGAAAGTAATTCCAAATAAAATTATTAGAATTCCAATCCATTGTATCATTGATGATCTTTCGTGTAATATTGTTGTAGATGCTAATGTGGCCACTGGCAGTTCTATCGATGCAAGGATCGATGTCAAACCTACCCCAACAACAGGAACCCCTATTGAAAAAAATAATGGGGGGATAACCGTTCCAAAGAATGCTATCGGTACCCCGTATTTTAATAGAGGTAAAACGATTTTAAGATCTCCAATGAATGTAGGAGGAAATAAAATCACTATAAAAATAAGAGCTCCTGTGAGCATTAACGCACTTCTTTGAATTGGATCCACACTCAAAGCCACTTTCCCGCTGACAAAGGTAAACGCTGTATATGAACACGCTGCAAGGAGTCCATATATTATCCCTAAAAATGTTAAACTACTTAATCCACCATTAAAAACATTGGACGAAAATGCCGTTCCTATTAAAAGTAATGCAATTGACATCACCTGCGTCTTAGAAGGCAGTCTCTTTTCCATCATACACTCCACTAAATTACCCATCCATGTAAATTGAAAAAGTAATAGTATAGCCATTGAAGCTGGGATTTCTTGAACAGATTTATAATAAATTATACTGGTAAATCCAATTGGAATCCCTGTCAACATCAGCTTCACCGAATCTTTTCTATTGAAATTCACCTTGTATTCTTTATTTGTTAGTTTTTTTAAAAAGACCAATAGCCATAAAACTAAACATCCTATTCCTGCTTGAGAAAACACAATCTGCCCCAATGTAAATCCGTCATCATAAGCTAACTTTACAAAAGTAGAAAGAACCCCATAACTTACAGCACCCAATAGAACGAAGATTATATACTTCGTTGTTGATTCATTTTTTTTCATTTTTTCATCTCCTAATTTCTTAAATAATTCTATAAAAAAAAGGGCACACATGTGCGCCCATAGAAAGGAGAATTTTTGCTCTCCTAGTAGATACTCTTTTAGCATATTTAAAAGATTATATGGAATTACTTGTTTTTATATCCGTTAAAAACAATACCATAATTTCCAAGTTTTTTCAATCCTTATCAAACTCCGTCTTCTACTAAAAAGATTATTTTAACTTTAAATTTTTCATACTTATATCCAGTGATGTATACGAATGAGTCAGGGCTCCTGAAGATATATAATCCACTTTCAGTCCTCTAATCTCTGTTATCCTATCTTCATCTACATTTCCAGATATCTCAACTATGGCTTTCCCTCCTATTATTTCAATGGCTTTTCCCATAGTTTCTACATCCATATTGTCCAGCATTATGATATCTGCTCCTACTTCCACAGCTTCCCTTACCTGATCCAGACTCTCTGTTTCCACTTCTATCTTCTTTACAAAGGGATGGTTATTTCTTACTGCTAATACCGCTTTAGTCAGACTGCCGCCAGCAGCCATTATGTGGTTATCCTTGATCATAGCCATATCCATCAGATTATATCTGTGATTATTCCCCCCTCCTACTTTCACCGAATATTTTTCCAAATATCTTAAGTTAGGAGTCGTCTTTCTGGTATCCATGAGTTTTATCCCTGTGCCATCCAAGATATTCACCATCTTATTGGTTTTGGTGGCTATTCCCGACATCCTTTGGATCAAGTTCAGAGCCACCCTTTCTCCACTCAATATATTCTTTGCTGTTCCAGATATCCTAGCTATAATTTCCTTGGGTTTCACCACAGATCCTTCAGTGGTCATAAATTGTATCTCTACACCACCTAAGATATCAAAAGTCCTTTTGAAGACCTCTAGTCCACAGATTATCCCTTCTTCCTTAGCTATCAAATCCACTTCACATACAGCCTCAGCACCTAAGATAGAGTTGGTTGTTATATCATCTATTACAGCATCTTCCAAGAGTGCATCTTTTATCACCTTATCAATTAACAGAAAGTTCATCCTTTAAATCCTCCCTAACCTTTAATATTTCATCTATAACCAATCTTCTATTCTCTTCCTTTATCTTTTCTATATCTTTATGATTTTCAATCTTCAACTTTGCCTGACTGCAGAACCCACCTTTTTTAAAAGTTCTATTTTTTATTATTGTTTTATTTATGTCGTCAGCTACTCTGTTTCCGAATACCAAGCCTTCTAACAGGGAGTTGCTGGCAAGTCTGTTTCTTCCATGAAGCCCCGTAAATGCAATCTCACCACAGGCATACAGACCATCCAGGCTGGTTCTTCCATCCATATCCACGCTGATTCCCCCCATAAAATAATGCTGGGAAGTTGTTACAGGGATCAGGTCATTAGCCAGATCATAGCCCTTCTCCAATAAATTTTCATATATACCTTTAAATCTTACCTTTAAAAAATCACCATTTAATTTTGTAGCATCTAAATATACGTAGGGAGAACCCGCTTGCTTTTTCTTTGCTTCTATACTAGCTGCCACTACATCCCGGGGGAGGAGTTCGTCTACGAATCTGCTTCCTTCCAAATCTCTTAGCTTTGCCCCTTCTCCCCTGAGGGATTCTGAGATTAAAAATCGCCTTTCACTCTGAGGATCATAAAATGCTGTGGGATGAAATTGGATAGCTCCTACATTGGATATCTCTACCCCATGCTTTTTTGACAGAGCTATTCCTATCCCTTTTAGGTTCCTCCTGTTGGTAGAATTTTTAAACAATCCTCCAATACCGCCAGTAGCCAAGACTACCTTCTCCCCCCAAATTCTCAAAATTTTGTTGTTATTATCATGCCCCAAGACTCCACAAGATTTCCCATGAGAAACCATCAGATCCAGGATCTCCACCTCTGAAAACATTTCTATGTTCGTCCTCTTTTTCATCTCCTCTATCAGGGTCAAAAAGATATATTTTCCAGTTTGATCATTGGAATAAAGGATTCTTCTCTTAGAATGAGCGGCTTCCCTGGTATACAATAGGTTGTCATCATCATCTCTATTAAATGGAACTCCCATGGATACCAATTCTTTTATATTTTTATCTGCTTCGTCAGCTACCAATCTCACCGTTTCTAAGTTATTTTCATTCCCTCCAGCATAGAGAGTATCCTGAATAAAAGACTCTCTATCCTCTAGACCTCTGACTGTAGTTATTCCACCTTGAGCCAGGTATGTATTACAGCTCTCTGCTTTATCATTGGTAATTACAGCTACCTTTAAATCACTGCTTATGTTAAGTGCTGTATAGATGCCTGCTATCCCGCTTCCACAGATTATCACATCGTAATTCATATCTATCCCCCTGCATATTTATGCATATTTAGGAGGGAAACCTTCGCTTTTCTTATGAGCTCTCCATCCATCACTATTTCACATTTTTCATCTTCTAAGGCATCTATTATCGACTCTACAAATACTCTCTTCATAGGTGAACAGATCATATATGGGAAATAAAAACTCTTCTCCGGACTGTCTTTTTTCAGCTGGTGGTGGATCCCTCTTTCTGTCACCACAATAAATTCTTTATTGGGAGAAGTTTTGGCATAGTTTAATATTCCAGCTGTACTTCCCACATAGGTAGAGATATTTCTTATATCTTTTTGGCACTCTGGATGAGCTAAAATTTCTATCTCTCCATGGTCCTCTATCAATTTTTTTATATTTTCTAAAGTCACCTTATGATGTACATTACACTGACCATCAAATGGGATGATTTTTTTATCTGTCTGCTCCGCTACATATGAAGCCAAATTTTGATCTGGTACAAATATTATCTCGTCAGCATCTATATTTTCAACAATTTTTAAAGCCGAAGAAGAGGTACAACACGCATCTGATACTGCCTTTACTTCACTAGATGAGTTTATATAGGTTATTACTTTGGCATTTGGATGATTTTTTTTCATCTCCAATACCAATCCAGGGGTAGCTTGATGTTCCATACAGCAAGTAGCATCTCCATGAACCGGAAACAATACTTTCTTTTCAGGAGAAAGTATCTTAGCACTTTCAGCCATGAATTTTACACCACAGTATACGACTATATCAGCATCACTGTCTCTTCCCACCTCGCTCAGATAATAAGAATCTCCTACATAGTCAGCCAGATCCTGTACATCTGCATTTTGATAGTAATGTGCAAGAATTATTGCATTTTTCTCTTGTTTTAATTTTTTTAACTTCTCCAATTGATTCATAGCGTCCCCCATTTTTTTTAGTTTAAAATGTCTATACAATTTAAAGTTTAATACCTTTTCCCAATAATTTCAAGGGGTAAAAGACAATTAAAAACATAAGTTATTTTTTTCTCAAGTCCTTGTAGAAGATAAAAACACTTTTTCTTCGGGGTAAAGAGCTATAAACTACATTAGTGAAAAAATTAACTTTCCTATCCTTTTATTTTAATAAAAAAATTCCCAGTTATTTTTATAACTGGGAATAATTTTTATTTCTTTTTACTTTTTAAGTCCTCGATTTTCAGCCAAGAATCACTTTCTATCATAGCCACATTTATCATTATTTTCTTACCCATCTTTGTTTTAAATTCCTTAACTATCTTTTTTTCCACTCCATTTGCATCTTTAAACCTAACCTCTATCGTATGATTAACACCCTTTATATATTCTCTTTTTTTCTTCTTTTTCTTTATCTTAACTTCTTCTTTACCATCCAATATATAATAAGCATTTTTAGGAGTGTATTTTTCTCCTTTATTTTCTATAAATACTGCATGTTCCTTCCCGCTTATAAATAAAAATATTCCCAAAAAGATCATAGCTAAAATAACCCCTGTTCTTGCAGCAATAGTTTTCATTATTCCTCACCTCCGGAAAGCTGTATCTCCATCATCTTCTTTCTTTCGGCTTTATTTTCCTGTTCCCTTCTCCATTGGTGCAGTACCAGAGCCAAAGCTATTACCCCATAGGATATAAACACTCTAAAAAACTCTCCTATTTGAGCCGAGCCGACCAATTCTTTTCCTGCCCTTGGCGATATCACAAACATCAGATGAAATAATATTATTCCGCCTAAGGCGTTTGGTATACTGGCTTTTGCAGCTGTTGCACCACCTATTAAGATCGCCGCGATAGAGAACATCCCTATCTGCTCATGACTGTTATAAGTATTCATAGTTCCTATATTTTGTAAAAATATTATCTGACCAATAGAAGCTAATACGGTAGATATTACAATTGATAAGATCCTAGTTTTTTCTACTGCTATTCCTGCTGATTTTGCTATTTCCATATCCTGACCAATAGCTCTCATGTCCTGACCTAATTTAGTTTTTCTAAACCATACTATAAAGAAACACAGAGCTCCAATTATTAATATAGTCAAGAGAGGCACTGTGAATTCTCCTACTTTTACAACCATAGATCGATCCAGTACCTGACGGATATTTTTTAAATCGATGGCATTTCTAATTCCATATCCACGACTCAATATTATTTTTTTATTTGTCATGGGAATGATATTTCCCATCCCATATAAAACTATCAGCTGGTAGACACCATTTATGAAAAATCCCATAATTATAGAAGTTATCATCTCTCTACCCTTGGCTCTATTTAATATGTACCCGCCTATTATCCCCAATAGGATAGCAATTGGTAACGAGATCAAAACTGCCAATGCAATCCCTTCCATCCCTGCTATCCTCCAATCGGTAATAAAGATGAGCCCCAATTGACCAGCCATAGCTCCTAAAACTATCCCAAAATTCAGCCCCATTCCTGCAACTACCGGTATGATAAGAGACAGCACTAAAAACGAGTTTCTAGAAAGTCTAGATATCATCTCTTGAACCAAATATCCCCCTGACAGGCCAGACATGGGAATAGCCATGACAAGCATTATTAGGATTACTATCGGTACTATGTTATTTATAAGAAATTTTTTACCTTTATTTGCCATTCTTTTTACCCCCTTTCCTAGTCAAAGCATAGAGGATCATTCCATTTGAAATTATTATCCTCAAGGTTTCTGACATATCTGTTTTGACCAAGTTATTTATTACCGAAGGTGTCATTGTAAGAATTCCTTGGAATAAAAAAGTTCCTATCATTACATTTACTACAGTTGCTTTATTTACAGAAGCTCCCCCTATAAGGATCGCTGCAATCGCCGGAAATGCCATATAAAACGGTGCTAAGTACAACTGGATAAATCCGAAACTTTGCTGATATACTATTATTCCTATGGCAGCTAACATCGTAGACATTATTACCGATTTAGTTCTTACTTTATCTATATTTACTCCTGTTGCTAAAGCAAATTTTGGATTAGCTCCTACAGCTTTCATTGCCAAACCTGACTTGGTTTTGAAAAATCCCCACATCAAAAATGCTAAAAAACCGAAGAAGATTATCTCACCAAAAGGGATCTTGTCTGCCATTGGAAAGATTTTATTCAATGCTCCCTGCCAATAATTTTCTATACTGATTGTTGTACGAAGACCAGAACCTCCGTATGCCCAGATCATATCCTGACTTTTAAAGGGCAATATAAGCCACATAATACACATGATTGCCACTGAGGAGAACCCTACATAGGTAGCGATCATCATCTCTCCACCCTTTACTCTATTTAGTATCTGCGAATATCCCCATCCAAATATAATCGCAAATGGAATTGCCATTACGATAGCACCCCAAAATCCAAAGACTCCAGTAAGACCCATCTCTACACTTATTACTGCTCCAATCAACCCTGCTTCTACCCCTAAAGGCAGTCCAAAGTTTAACCCTGTCCCCGAATATATCATAGGCATAAGAGATAATACCAAGATAGCATTCATTCCAAATCTTATCAGCGTATCACTTATAGACGTCCCTAGATTTAAACCTACAAATGGAGCCATTATATACATACTCAAAAGAAATAGTGCTATTATTACCCTTGGCCATCCCATAGTTTCAATATAACTTTTAATTTTTTCCATCAGTTCCTCCTATCCCTACCATCAATTCCCCAAATTTAATTATATCTGCTTCTGGAGGCAATATTCCAGCTACCTTACCTTCTGTTATTATAGCTATCCTATCACTGATCCCCCTCAATTCCTCAAGCTCTGAAGAAGTTATAATTATCGTAGTACCATATTTTTCATTGTATTCACGCAGGGTTTCCAAAACTAATTTTTTTGCTCCTACATCTATCCCCCTGGTCGGCTCCGAAACCATCAACAACTCGGGTTTCATGGTAAATGCCTTGGCCAGGCAGACTTTCTGCTGATTTCCCCCACTGAGTTCTCCAGCCGTCTGTTTAGAACTCAGGCATCTGATCTCTAATTTTTTTATATATTCCAATGCGTTTTTTTCCACATTTTTTTCGTCGACCCATTCTACCAATCCGCCGAGATATTTTTTGATGAACTGATCCTTGATTTGGATTGCAGAGTAAGCTATATTATCTTCAATAGTTCCATCTAGGAGTAACCCCACTCCCTTTCTGTCTTCCGATACCAGGAAAATACCTTTTTCCAAGGGTAATTTAGGCTGATTCAACCCTAAGTTTTTCCCTCTAAAAGTTAGTTTTCCCCCAGTCGTGTATAGCCCCATGATTCCATTAGCTATCCCCAGTTTTCCCTGCCCTGCCATTCCGCCGATACCTAATATTTCACCTTTATATACTTTCAGGTCTAATTTTTTTACTGTTTCTCCAGGCATATCTACCCAAAATTCATCTAATTCCAGCAGAATTTCCTTGTTTTCAGCTGTTTTTATCACTGTTTCTGATTCACTTAAACTCCTACCGATCATCCATTCTGTTATCTCATGGGAGCTGGTTTTCTTTGTTTCAACTTCTTTTATCAAGACTCCATCCCGAAGCACTACTACCTTATCACTTATCTCCATGATCTCATTCAATCTATGGGTGATGAATACTATAGAGATTCCTTCATTGGCCAATCGTTTCATCGTTTGCAGCAAGATCTCTGCTTCTGATTCTGTAAGCACTGCTGTAGGTTCATCCAGTACCAACAGCTTGGTATTCTCCCTCTCTATCTCACGGGCTATCTCTGTAAATTGTTTATGTGCCACCGGCATCTCTTTTATTATAGTTTTTGGATCCATCTTTACACCTAGATGTCCCACTGCTATCCCTGCCCTAGCTTCCATCTCCAAACTGTCCAACTGCTTTATCCTGTCACCAAATAAGACCTCTAAAAAACTATTTTTAGTCGATTCCCTATTAAGAACTATATTTTCAGTAGCTTCAAATCCAGGTATTAGGGAAAACTCTTGGTGCACCATTCCTATTCCTGCCTCTAAAGCATCAAATGGAGATTTAAAATCTATCTCCTTTCCTTCAAATTTTATACTTCCGCCATACCCGCCTGTTTCACGAATTACAGGCATCCCAAATATAGTTTTCATTAGAGTCGACTTCCCTGCACCATTTTCTCCTACTAAGCCTATTATCTCACCCTTGTTTATACTTATGTTTATATCTTTCAATACCTGGTTTTCACCAAATGATTTGGATAAATTTTCTATTTTTAAAAGTAGTTCACTCACTCATTGTCCTCCTTTTTTCCGATTTAATGATAAAAAAGGGGCTTTCGCCCCCCCATCTTATCTTTGTTAGGTTTATTAATTGATTTCAAAATATTTTTCAGGAACTTCAAGATCTGTCATATGAAGATACCCTTTTCCAAATACATATGTATCTTGATACACTAAGAAAAAGTTCTCTCTCTCTATACCATCAACATCTACATATTGACTTCCATTCCAACCTGCTCCAGGACTTTGCATTCCTAAAGATGCCATAACTTGGTCAAAATCATCTATCTCCGATCTTCCCTCTATTACATCTATAGCATGAGTTCCTAAAGCCACTGCTGCAGCAAAGTTATACGAATATGCCCATGTTCCCATTCTTCCAGATCCACCAGCTTTAACTACTGATTTTTCAACTTTCTTTAATATCTTAGGCCAATTTCCCTTTTCACTCTTATTAAATTTAACTCCTAAAGCTCCAGGATATCCCATTGTTGGAGAAGGCAGGTCTGCTTCTACGAAGTATCCTCCATCTTCTGCTACCCTCTTTAATAAAGGCTCAGTTTGTGCATCATTTGTTGCGAAAAATGCAGTATCCTTACCATATTTTTCTAACCATGAAGGTACTTTTTCTAAGATAAATTGTTGAGCTCCTGCTACACCGACGTCACTTACAGGATCCGGAGCAGTCATAGTTATGAATTCCATTCCTAAGTCTGATGCCGCCTGTTTCATGATATCTCTTCTTCTAGATAAAAGTTCATAACTCATATGTCTAGGAAATGATATATGCATAAATTTCTTTGCTCCCATCTCTTGAGCAGCTTTTACAATTAAATAACCTCTAGCTATGTTATCAGGATTTAATACTAAGTCTGCCACGTCTGCAATCATCTCTGGATCTTCATGGGGACTGTTTGCAACTAATAGAATATCAGGATTTTTTTCCCTTACCCTTCTAAATGCTTCCACCGTTCCAGGAATAGCTTCTGTTACAACTATTGCTTTCATCTTAGGATCGTCTGCTAAACTTACGATTTGAGAGATTGTAGTTTCCATCTCCTGCATGAAGTTATCCGGGTAAGTTATATGGATTACTTTCCCGCCCTTTTCAGCAGCTCCAAATTTTTTGATTAACTCTTGAGCTCCTCTAAGACCATCTTCCGATTGAGATACTGTCCCAGATACTACACCAATATGGTAGTCTGCTGAAAATGCAAACGCCGACATTATAAACATTGTAACTAACAAAAATAATTTTTTCATCCTTTCATCTCCTTAAAATAAAATTATATATAAATACCATTTAGTTGGCACTATACTTCGTTAAAAAAGTACCTTTTAAACTATTAGTACTGAGTTTACTCTAATGTGAACAACTTGTCAATAGTTTTGGACATTTTTTATTTTCAATCTAAAAAAGGTGCTAAATTTTCAGCACCTTCTTTAAGTTTTTTCTTATTTTTTTAATTAATCCCTAAATATCATACTTTTATTTATTTCTTCTAAACTGCCGGCACCTGTCAGTATCATACCTTGATACAGCTGCTTTTTCAAAGTTTCTAAAGTTAATCTAACTCCTTCTTTTCTGCCTCCTACACTTCCCCAAATAATTGGTCTCCCCACCAATACACAGTGAGCTCCAAGGGCTAAGAATTTCACTATATCCATACCTTCCCTGACTCCTCCGTCGGCTATTACTACCATTTTATCTCCTACAGCTGCAGATATTTCAGTTAGAGTCTCTACAGAACTGATAGTACCGTTTAACACACGTCCCCCATGGTTCGATACTATGATCCCTGCCACTCCTGCTTCCATGGCTATTCTAGCTTCTTCTACACTGAGGATCCCCTTTAATATAAACGGTAATTCAGTTGAATTTACCAATTCCTTTAATTCTTCCACTGATTTTGGTCCTACAGGCTGCCCCATGGTATTCATAACCAATAATCCAGCTCCGTCTACATCTACACCTACAGCCAGTGCCCCTGCATCTTCTGCCATCCTTATTCTTTTTATAATCTCAGAATTTTCCCGGGGTTTGATGATTGCCACACCATTACCGTCCACTTTTTTTATAGCCTCTATCCCCCATCTATAAAAATCAGGATTCCCACCATCGCCTATCATGGCGATAGTCCCGCATTCTAAACTTCCATTTACAATGTCATCTATATAGTCTTCCTCTGCTATGGCTCCTCCAGCATTATAATTT
>Ga0316198_10000181_pt1 | contig 29572 bp, 23 predicted proteins | sample OudBieAanoxic_MG_FD_204935 | JGI IMG/M metagenome (GOLD analysis project Ga0316198, IMG submission 204935) | Coastal sediment microbial communities from Oude Bieten Haven, Netherlands - site A anoxic | ecosystem: Environmental > Aquatic > Marine > Coastal > Sediment | place: Netherlands... | reverse complement strand
ATCAGCTCGTCGTCCACAACCAGAATCCGAAACGCATGGCGTCGGTCTGCAGTCAGTTCAACGGCATTAGACGGACAGATCTTTTCACATTCGCCGCATCGTGTACAGGCGGCGGTATCAATCACGTAGGTGTTGGGAATATTGTGTGGAACCGGCAGAAAAATCGCTTTGTGAGTACTCAACTTCTCATTAAATGCGTCCGGCACATCCACAGGGCACACATCCTCACAGGCACCGCAGCCGACACAAAGCGCCGGATCGACCCAGGTGGGTTTTTCCCGGAGTGATACGGCATAATTTCCCGGTTCTCCTTCGATAGAGGCGATTTCCGTATTGAGGAAAATATCAATATTTTCATGGAAAAGCCCTTTGCGGAGACAAAATTGCGCGGAGGCGTCTCGCTCAACCAGGGGAAGCATTTTGCACATGCCGCAATGGTTGGTAGGAAACTGGTAATCGAGTTGACTGAGAATACCGCCGATATGCGGCGCCCGCTCGATCAACGTAACTCCGTACCCTGTCTCCGCCAGATCCAGAGCTGCCCGAATTCCGCTGATACCGGCGCCAACCACAAGCGCCTTCCCGATCTTTTTGTTCATTATCTTCCCTCCGGATCCCCTTTAAACCTGTTAAACGTTAAACGGAAAAAACTAGATAGTTCAGTGTCCATCCACAAGTGGTAGATTTATTCTCAGGGCAAGGCCTGAGCGTTTTTGAAACCGCAGGCATAGTCGACTATTTCGAGGATTTCAAAAACGTGAAAACGCCGACCTGGGGAAAAATATGCCATTTGTGGATGGACACTAGTTGATTCCCACGACTTCCTCAAACTCATCTTCCCTGAATTCGGACAAAGGCGGTTTCTCCTCAAGACTGCGCCCCGCCTCATAGTCAAATCCTTTCTGCGTTCTGTGGGCAATACTACGAAACAGCTCCATGACCGGGATTTCGTTGGGACAGGCATTGGAACACTGGCCGCATCCTATACAGGCCAGACTCATATGAGCCAGACGCGTGATGTGGTAAAAAACCGTATCCGTGGGCATTTTTATCGCGCCTTTTTTAGTCGCCCAGCGTAAATACTGGGAAGGCTCGTGATCGAAAACATCCGTTACAAAAACGCATTCCCGACAGTAGCACACGGGACATGCCACCCGGCAGTTGTAGCAGTTGACACAATTGGCCAAATAAGCAGTTAATTTCTCCAGGCTGTCCGTGGCGGCCCGGGTTTCGGTGAACATGCTATCTCGAAAAGCGATTCGTTCCGCTATCAGCGCATCAACAGCCTTTTTACGCCCGGGCGGTTCATCCGTTTCCGAAAACTGCATTTTTAGAAAAAGCCCTTCACCCGCAGGCGTCCAGGCCTGAACCAGGATTCGGCTATCCGTGTCCATGCCGAAAAGGCCCACGGAAATATCAGCGCCACCGGCCACGGGAAACTCACAGGCCTGACAGGAAGGCGCCCAATCGATGCCGTCACCGGACGCCCCTTTACCGGAAAGGACACGGGTATAAAACGCTTTTGTGGAAGCGTCGATATCTTCCCCTACCCATCCGAAATAATCGGTATTCCGGTAGGCGCCCAGGCAATCAACGCCGATGATAACCAGGTCTTCGGTATGCCCCTGCTTGAGTTTCACCAGCTCAACAAACGCCCGTATTTCGCACGGTCGAATTACCACCGCCACCTTACTCCCCGAAGCCTTGCGGGTGAGTCGGGATACAACCTTGGCGCCGTTCATCGGAAAAGCCGGAGACAATGGATCAGCCCCGTCCAGGCGCTCAGCATCGGTGATCAGGGTCGGCATCACCATGTTTTTCATGGGAAGCCGCCAGGGAACCAAAATCGCGCTGATATCGTCCTGCGCCAGAACACTTTTGAATAGTTCCCTAAGCGTTTTTAAAAGATCCTGATCCTTAACTTCTAATTGTGCCGTCTTCGCCATCGCTTCCTCCAAAATAGCCGTTAAACTCGCTGGCTCAACACCTTTTCAGGTTAGGTTGCTTTTAGATCACCATCTTCATTTTGGCATCACTGGGCCCCAGCGCTTTTATCTGTTCCGTCAGGTCCCGTATAGCCTCGGCCAGCAGGACGCCGTCGCTGGCTGCTATCCAGGTCAGGCGGAGGCGTTCGGGCTCGAAGCCGAATTGGGGCAGGATCTCTTTCAGCAGCTTGATTCGCCGGCGGGCTTTGTAATTACCGTTGATATAGTGACAGTCACCGGGGTTGCAGCCACTGACAAGAACGCCGTCGGCGCCTTCGAGTAGGGCTTTGATCACATATTTGGGGTCCACCATACCACTGCACATCATTCGAATGATCCTGATATTCGGTGGATAGGACAAGCGCGACGTACCCGCCAGGTCCGCGGCCGTGTAAGTGCACCAGTTGCAAAAGAAGGCCACAATTGTCGGTTCAAAATCGCTCATCGGATGACTCCTTTCCAGATAGTTAACCCGCTAACAGCCCGTCGATTTCCGCAAAAACCTGTCTGTCCGTAAAGTGTCGAACTTTGGCAGCCCCGCTGGGGCAGTAAGCCGAACAGCTTCCGCAACCCTTACACACGGCTTCATTTACCTCGCTGATCCCCTTCAACGCATTGAACTCGATGGCCGCGTAGGGGCAAAGCCCCATACATATTTGGCAACCGATACATATGTCCGCATCGATCGATGAAATCATCGGGGCCACCGATACCTGCCCGGAAGAGCTTAAGGCCAGTGCTTCGGCGGCCGCCCCCTTAGCCTGGGCAACCGTGTCGGGAATATCCTTGGGTCCCTGGCAGGCACCGGCTAAAAAAACACCGCTGGTAGGTGTGGACACCGGCTCAAGCTTGGGATGCTCCTCCTGAAAAAAACCGTCGCTCCCGGTCGTAATCCCGAAGGTACGCATGACTTCGTTGGTGTCCGGACGCGGCTCCATGGCGGTACACAGGATCACCATTTCCACGGGAATGTTTACCATTCGGTCGGAGAGGGTATCCTCGGCCGCAACGATCAGCAACCCGTCTTTTTCTTCCACCCGGGCGGCTTTGCCGCGAACCATGCGTACACCCTCGCTCTGTACGCGCTTGTAAAACTCTTCGTACCCTTTTCCGAAGCAGCGCATATCGATATAGAAATTATAAATTTCGGTATCGTGGCCGCACTTGTCTTTGAGAAGGTGCGCATATTTCAACGCATACATGCAGCAGGTACGCGAGCAGTACTCGTGATAGTTGATATCGCGGCTGCCGATGCAGTGAAGGATCGCCACACTCCTGGGAGGCTCAGTGAACTTCAGACGGTCGTTGGGGTCCCGTTTAAGAAGTTTCCCGCTCGTCGGTCCCGTTGCGTTGGACAACCGCTCGAACTCAAGATTGGTAAATACGTTGGCATATCTGCCATAGCCGTATTGCGTCATCGGTGTCGGATCAAGCGGATCGAAGCCGGTGGCAACAATAATTGAACCCACGTCGACCTCTTCCACCGTATCCGTCATCGTGTGATTGACCGCTTTAGCTTCACAGGCGCTGACGCAGAGTTTGCATTCACAGCACCCCCCACAATCCACGCAGCGATCCGCCTCCTTTATGGCCGCTTCCTCGGAAAAACTGGTATCCACTTCATCAAAGTTGGTACTCCTCTGCACGGGATCCAGATGAGTGGGCACCACTCTGGGGACATGGGCCGCTTCTTTTGAAATTGCCTGCCAGTACGTTCCCGGCGGTTCTTTTAGTACTGCTTCTTGCGCGAACCGGTCGAGGTCTTCACCATTCATAAAAAGGTGCATTGCCGTCACCGCTTTGTGACCGGCGGCCACGGCTTCGATAACTGTTGCCGGCCCGGTGACGGCATCACCGGCGGCAAATATGTTGACGATGCTGGTTTGTAATGTATGGGGATTTACCCTGAAGGTGTTTCTTGAAGTCAATTCCAGATCGGTCGCACCCTCGGCCCAGGTCACATCGATTTTCTGGCCGATGGCCGGTATCACTGCATCGCAGTCAATAACGAATTCGGAGCCTTTTACCGGCACCGGTCGCCTTCTCCCGCTGGCATCGGGCGGGCCCAGCTCCGTGCGGATACATTCAAATCCTGTCAGCTTCCCCTTCTCACCCTGAATGCCGACCGGTGCGGTCAGGTATGAGAATTCGACCCCTTCTTCCCTGGCGCCTTCTATTTCTTCAGGATAGGCCGGCATTTCCCGTTCGGACCGCCGGTAAACCACCGTGACTGACTCCGCCCCGAGACGTTTGATGACACGCGCGGTGTCTATGGCCACATTCCCGCCGCCGATGACAATGACCCGCCGGCCGGGGACATCTCTTTTTCCCAGGTTTACATCTCTTAAAAACCTGACCGCATCGATGACATTGGCCACCTTATCTTCTCCAGGGATTTGCATTTGGAGGGAGTCATGGGCACCGATCCCCAAAAATACTGTGGCAAACCCCTGTTTTTGCAGATCTGTCAGTGAAAAGGTTTTCCCCAACCGCATACCGGTTTTCAATTCGATACCGTGGCGAAGCAGGTAATCGATTTCATTGTTCAGGACCTCTGCCGGCAGACGATAGTCTGGAATTCCGACACGGAGCATACCACCCGGTTGATCCAGCGCTTCAAAAATCGTGACACCGTAACCCAACAGTCTTAAATAATAGGCCACCGTCAGACCAGCAGGTCCGGAACCGATCACCGCTACTTTCTCTGAACGGTCTTCTATTTCCGGCAAGGTCAATCCGGAAAGATCCACCTGGTCCGCGGCAAACCGCTTCAAATCACGGATCGCAACGGCACTGTCCACATCGGCGCGGCGGCATTGCTTTTCGCATGGCGCGGGACAGACCCGTCCCAGCGTTCCGGGAAGGGGTAGACGCTCCATGATAAGCTTGAGCGCCTCCTGGTATCTACCCATCTTGATCAATGCGACGTAGCCCTGCACATTGGTTCCGGCCGGGCAGGTTTGAACACAGGGAGCACGATCATACTTATCGATACAATAGGTAATCGGAACGGCCTGGGGAAAGGGTCGGTAGATGGCCTTGCGGGTTTTGGTGCCCACGTCCCATTCATTGGGGAACTCGACTGGACAGACCCTTTCACACTCACCGCACCCGGTACAATTATTCTCAACGTAACGGGATTTCCGGCGGATTTTAACCTTGAAGTTGCCGATAAATCCGCTGACATCCTCTACCTCGCTGTAAGAGAGCAGTTCGATGTTGGGTTCCTGACCCACGGAAACCATCTTGGGCGTGCCAATACAAGCCGCACAGTCAAGGGTGGGAAAGGTTTTATCGTACTGAAGCATGTGCCCGCCGATGGTGGCTTGTCGCTCCACTAAATAAACCTTGAAACCGGCCTTGGCGATATCAAGAGACGCCTGCATCCCGGCAATCCCTCCGCCGACAACCAGCGTGTTCGTGCAGACCGGAAATCTGCCTGGTATCAGGTCATACTGGTGAACAACCCGCATCACTCCGGCCCCGACTAAAACCTTGGCCTTTTCGGTGGCCTCATCTTCATTCTCGGTGACCCAGGAAACATGCTCACGCACGGAAACCATGTGGAACGCTCGATAGGGATTGAGTCCGGCCCGCTCGCACGAACCTCGGAAGGTTTTTTCATGCATCCGCGGGGAACACGAGGCCACGACCACACGGGTGAGATGATGGGCCTTAATATCGTTTTCGATCAATTCCTGCCCTGGATCGGAACACATGAAGAGATAATCACGTGAGATTGCCACACCGGGCAAGGTCGCCACGTATTCGGCGACTTCCTTCACCCGCACCCGGTAAGCGATATTGATACCACAATGGCAGATATAAAATCCGATCCGTTCAGACATGGTAAGCCTCCTGATCAATTTTTAAAACGGCGCGATCGACCGTCTCCATTTCCCCTGTCGACGCCACCGACTGTAGGAGTAGTTCGGCCACATCTTGGACAACAATGCGATCCCCGACACCCAGTTCTCTGACAGCATCGGTCAGCATGCGGATGCAATAGGGACAGGCCGTGGCGATCACTTCGGCACCCGTACCAAGGGCCTCACGTATCCTCAATACACCGAAACGCTGTTCAACGGGCGGATTACGCCACGCACCGCCGCCACCCCCCCCGCAACACAAGCTTTCTTCCTTATGGTTAAACATTTCCACCAAATGAAGCCCCGGAATGCTTTGCAGGATTCGGCGAGGAGCCTCGTAAATACCGTTGTGACGCCCCAGATAACAGGGATCGTGAAAAGTAACGATGCGGTCCATCGCCCCAATCGGCTTTAGATACCCCTTAGCGATGAGTCGATCGAGAAGCTCCGTATAATGCTCACTGGCAACGGATTGTGCCAGCTCAGTATCGTTTTTCCGGAAAGCGTTCAGACAGTGGGGCGATGTCGTCAGTATCTTCCGCACCCCGGAACGCAAAAACAGCTCGGTGTTTTTCTTGGCCAACTCAGAGAATATCTTTCCCTCCCCGAGCTTGTGCGCCGGGTCACCACAACAATTCTCATCAGTACCAAGTGTCCCAAAAGAGACGCCCGCCATTGTCAGCAATTGGGGCAGCGCCCGGCCGGCTTTTTGACAGTCCGGATCATAAGCCGTGGTGCAACAGGTGAAGAGGCAGTACTCATGCTCAGCATTAAAGTCAGGGATATCCAAGTCTTCGGCCCACTCCATCCGTTTATCACGAACACCATTCCAGGGATTGCCGTCGGCTTGCAGGCTATTCAGTGGCACCTTGAAAGGTTCGGGAATCTTTCCGCCGCTGACGTTGAGTTTCCGCACGGCTTTGATCACATCGATAATCTCGATCCCACGCGGACAATTGATTCCACAGGCATTACAGGTAACACAGCTCCAGACGGCCCGATCAATAGACTGATCGGTGCCGGCATCCAGGGAAATCTCGCGCAGGATCCGACGCGGGTTGTAAGATGATACCTGGTTCCATGGGCAACCACTCGTGCAAGTCCCGCATTGCATACAGCTCATAAAGGCTTCTCCGGCCTCGGCCAAGATATCCTCGGCACCGGTCTGAGACGGCTTTGATGCCTTCTCCTTAACCGTTGCCAAAAATATGGCCAGGGGCCGGTAAAAGAGATGGGACCATTTCCCGAAGGGGACTTCTATGACCAGCATCGGTACGGCGATGGCCAGGTGGATGACATACATGACATAGGTGCCCATCGGCCATCCGGCCAGGCGAACGATGTGCATGAGGATACCGGTTAGGGTGGTGAAAAAAAGGAGGATTAAAAACAGCCAGTCGGAAAACTCGGAATACCGGTGGATTGCTTCTTCTTTTTTCCGACGGCTGCGGAACATCGCTACTGTAATAAACAGCAAAACAGCGGTGGCGTAATAGCCGAAGATGCTCGTGAAGTGCCAGCTGCTGTCGTCGACCTGAAACCAACGAATGCAGACTATGATCAAAGTCATCATGGTGAGGTAGCCGGTCACCAGAATAAAGTGCATCAACCAGCGGCGACGGTCTTCTCCACACTTTCGCCAACGCTTCTGGGTTAAAAAATTTAAGATAAAGGTTTTTCCCTCCGTAATATAGAGTGAAAGCGGCACTTTCGTATCCTTCATGATGAAGCGATACATCCTGAATGCGTTGGACAGCAAGAACGTGGACAGGATAGCGGCCATGGTCAGATCACCGATTTCGATCCAGAGAACCGGAGCAAACGTATTTACGGAAACACGATCGGTAATGATCGGGCCGTGGCCCAGGCAGAAAAGAAGAATAACACCCAGGGAAACTGCCACCAGCGCACCGATTTCCCAGGCCTCGGAGAGATAGAATCGTCGGGCGAACCCGGTCCAGTCATACTGGGCGGTCAGCCAGCGGCGGGTGGCCATCATAGTTTCGGCCGGCTCGGCCCCCCGGGGACAATCTAGATTGCAGTCACCGCAGTAATAGCACAGCCAGGGTTCGGGCGATGCAAGCAGCTTATCCTTGAACCCCAACTGAAGATATCGATATATCTTGCGTGGAAACGTATTCGTTCCACTGGAAAGTGGACACGATGCACTGCATAGGGCACACTGCATGCAAATCTCCATGTCCCGGGCACCAAATTTTGCCACCTCGCGAACCAATTCGGAATCTACATGGTTATTCATCAACTCAAGCCACCCCATAAAGAAAGGTCTCAAAATTTATACAACCAATCGACATGACAGCCACTTTCAACTCATGGGCTTAGTCTGCTTGTCGACCAGAGGAAAATCGGCTGGTAAAATGGCCCTCGACGGGCTCATAAGGCTGATTGTCTGATCAATCCATTGTTCCAGTAATCCATGCCAGCATAAGACGGCATTTTTTCTAACTTGATTGAGGTGTCACTTCACTCATTCTCCATCATGTCACTTCTGAAACATCCGTAAAGGTGACATTATTTTCTTTCCCCGCATCCCGCACGGTCAACGATTGCACCAGGTCCAAAAGCTCATCCGCCTCGGGCGGCTTTTCCAGGTAAGCATCCGGTTCCGGTACGCACGATCCGCATTGGCTGGACTGAAATTTTTCATAGAGAAAAAAAGTTTCCCGATCGATGGCGGAAAGCATGATGACGGGAATGTCTTTCAGTATTTCGTCATTTTTCAGGTGATGATACATGCGGATCCCCTCTTGATCAGCCATCATTACATCCAGGATGATGAGGGCCGGGCGGCTGGTTTTAGCGGTTTGGAGACCCTCCGGCATGTTAATAGCACTGATCGGCTGAAATCCCACCGAACTGAGAAGATTGGACAGAAAAATTCGCATGTCCGACTCATCAGCCACTACCAGGATGATATTTTTTATCGCAGCCGGGTCCAAGGCGCCCCCATTTCAAGAAAACCACATATTCGACCCATAAAAAACCGGTGCCATCCGCCGATTCACAACGCGTTTCACCATCTCGTAAGCATATCGTGTGCCACAATCAGTGATCTATCTAAATATCCTATTTTAACAATTAGTTATGGTATCGTACGGGCGATCGATATCGGAAGAGATAGGACTGTTGCGTGGGTTGCAACAGATGGGAATATAATCTTAACTATATAAATTATATTATAAAAGTTAACAAATGACGTGTTGCAATTGCTATGCAAATTAAATGCAACATGTTGCGCAACGTTTCATCGGTACTGGATGCCCCGTAAGAAATCCGAATAGATAGGTCACACCTATCAGGAAGCGATCCCGTACTTATTCATTTTTCGCCAAAGGGTTGTTCGATCGATGCCCAGGGCTTTTGCGGTTTTCATGCGATGACCGTTGTATTGGTCTAGCATCCGGATCACCTTTTCGCGTTCGGCATCATCGGTGTCTCGGGCCGGGATAGAGTGGAAACGGACAAGATCTTTAGGTGAGACGGTCTGTTTTTTCAAAACCACCGGGAGATGTTCCGGTTTAATAATATCGCCGGCGCAGATGATGAGGGCGTGCTCCAGGATATTCTCAAGTTCCCGCACATTCCCCGGGTAATCGAAATTGAGCAAAATATCCATCACTTCTTCGGAGATTCCCGGTGGCGGTTTTTCCCTATCCGCATTCAGCTTTCGAACGATATGGGAAATCAAGAGGGGAAGGTCTTCACGACGTTCCTTGAGGGGAGGAAGTTTTATCTGCACCACATTAAGCCGGTAATACAAATCTTGACGAAACTGGCTTTTTTTCAACAGCTTATCGAGATCACGATTGGTCGCTGAAACGATCCGGACATCTACCTTGTGCGTCTGGCGACTTCCCAAAGGATAAAACTCTTTGTCTTCCAGAACTCGCAGAAGCTTGGCTTGCAGGGATTGTGGCAAATCGCCGATTTCATCCAGAAAAATGGTTCCCCCGTCAGCCAGCTGAAATCGACCCGGCTTGTCCCTTTCCGCCCCGGTGAAAGCTCCCCGGACGTAACCGAAGAGTTCCGATTCCAGCAGATTTTCCGGTATAGCGGCGCAATTTACTTTCACAAAAGGTTTTTTCGAGCGCCTTCCGGCGGAATGGATCACTTTGGCAAGCAGGTCTTTGCCGGTACCGGTGGCACCCTCAATTAAAATGGTGGCGTTGCTTTTGGCTACCACGGCCACCATTTCGAAAGTCTTCTGCATGGCAGGGCTTTTCCCAATCATGTCGTGGAACGTATATCGGTCGCTGATGGCCTGATTTAACCGGTGAACAAGCGTTAAATCATGAAAAGTGGCGAGCCCCCCGACGATCTTGCTTTTTTCATTCCTCAAAGCCATGTAGTTGGCCCGGACAGGAACGGTGATGCCATCAATGGTGAACATCTTTCCGTTGGCCGTACTGCGCGTTTTTCCATCGGCGATGGAATCCTCGAGGAGGCATATATCGTCGGCTCCGTTTTCCTCAAATATGGCCGTACAGGGTTCACCCAGAACCTGGTTTTTCTGATACCCTGACATTTTCTCGGCCGCTTTATTGAAAAAAGTGATCAATCCCCCCCGGTTTACCGTAAAAATCCCCACATCGAGATTATCGAGAACCATTTTCATGCTGCGCTCTTCATATTGAATCCGGTTGATCAGATCGGCAATGGGTGAATGATCCTGAAGAATGGTCAAGCACCCGATCATCTGATGATCTTGATCGTAAACCGGCGTTGCCATCCGCGTGACCAGAAATTTTTCATCATATTCATCCTGAAACGATACATCCGGCTCGGCTAGGTCGTCCGCCTCATCTCCCCGGATCAAACAATTGATAAGGCAGGGAACTCCCCAGAAAACTTCCCGGCAGTCACGACCGACCGCATCGCCTTCGCGCAATCCCATCAGCGCCTGAGCACTGTGATTCATCGATAAAACCCGTCGATCGAAACCAACGGTAAATGCCCCGATATTGAGTTCATCCAGGATCTCAAGCCACTGTTCACTGTGAAGGTAACTCTGTTCGAAATTTTTCTCATCCATGATGGTCTGACCCCTGACGATTATCCCGCCCAATTTCCTCAACCGTTTTTCCATTCACCGGCAATCGGAGGGTAAACATCGTCCCTTCCCCTAAGCGGCTCTTCACACCCACGGAGCCCTGATGATGCTGCATGATGCCGAAAATAGTTGAAAGTCCCAACCCTACACCATAACCTTCCTTTTTAGTTGTAAAAAACGGTTCAAAAATATGGGGAAGATCACTATCTGGCATGCCATGACCGGAATCGCTGACCGAAATGATAAGTTGATTCTCAGTTCGATCACAATTGCATCCGATCGTCAGGGTGCCGCCCTTTGGCATGGCATCGATGGCATTGAATATCAAATTAATGGTACATTGCTGAAGTTGATTGAAATCGCCGGAAACACTTGGCAGCTCCGGCTCGATTTCAAGTACCAGCTTGATATTCTGCAGCTCCATTTTATGCCGGCTCAAGGCCGTACTCCGCTGAAGCAGATCTTCAATATGAACCGGCCCGAAAGTCGGTGGAGATTTTCTGGAAAAGGCCAACAGGCTGGAAACGATATGGGAACAACGATCGGTTTCATCTTCCACCAGGTCCAGGTATTGCATAAATTTTTCTCTCCGATCGTCGGGAAGCGGACCCCGGCGAAGAATCCGAGTCATCAGGCGAATGTAATTGAGAACTCCGGACAGGGGGTTATTGATTTCATGCACCACGCTAGCCGCCAGCCGGCCCATGGACATCATCTTGTCCTGGTGGAGAATGCGAGCCTGATCCGCCACTTCCCGTTCCATCCGGCGCAGTTCTCTCAAGTCCCTGAAAAAAAATACCGAACCGGATGGACGCCCCCCATCCATGAGGGCGCTTGCCGACACTTGTACCGGTACTTTGTCGCCATTACAATCCAACAATTGGGTCTCAAAAAGTAGCAGCCGGTTTGGACCCCCATAGCCTTCCCCCTCAAGATTGTTCTCAAGACGTTGAACATCGTCCGGGTCCAAAAATTGATCGAGGGTCATGGTACCGATCACCGCCTCCCGCGAATAATTGAGCATATTTTCCAGACTGTGATTCACCGTCACGACCCGACGCTGGGCATCACAACCGAGGATGCCGTCCATGGAGGATTCGATCAAATTATTTCTGTAATGGATGCTTTTAATCAGATCCTTGGACGTTTTTGCATTTTCGGCCTCCAGTAAGGCGGTGTAATCCCGGATTTGTTTCCGGTCCTGACAACGGGTTTTGGCCCGCGCCAGGGCGGTGTGAAGCGCATCATCATTAAAGGGTTTGGTGATAAAATCGGACGCATCCAACTGCAGGGCCCGGATGGCCAGATCCATCTCGCCGAAGGCCGTCGCTACAATCACTTCAATGTCCGGCTGGGTCTGTTTGAGGGTTTCCAATACTTGAATACCGTCCATCCGGGGCATGCGAATATCGGTGATCACAATCTGGGGGGTTACACGCCGGCTCAAACGGATACCCGCCTCACCGTCTTCGGCCGTCCATATACGATAACCAGCATCGGCGAGAGTGATGCGAATAACCTCCCGGATATCAGCTTCATCGTCGATGAGAACGATTTTCCATTCCTGGTTAGCCTCCATTAAACCGCCTCTAAACTGGGGTGATTGGGGTTGCTTGCACTTAAATCCTCAGCATTTTATATAACAAACCCTCAGACCTGGGTCAATTTTCTCCGGATTATATCAACGACTACCTTGCCAATCTCACTAATGAGGTTGCAATTTTCTTCTTGATTCAGTATAGGATTTGCACCTATCGAATGAGCCAACTGATGTCCTAAACAGGCTTGTGTGCGTGTAAAACAAGGAGGAAACATGCTTGACAGGCAACACTGGGATTGGGACACCGAAGAGAAAAAAATCCCGCTTTCCGATTGGAAGACGTCATACAACTGGGTGGAAGAACCCCAGACCAGCCTGGACGGCGAAAAAATTGCCTCTATTGTGAATATCGATGAAGGCGAGTTCACCGTGTGCATCAACGGTGAATCCTGGGGACCGGTTTATGATAAAATCTGGTATCTACGATTCTCGCCTGACGGTCGGGCGACGGCCCTGGTATCGGAAATGGGGGAATGGACTGTCGCCGTAGACGGTGTTCCCTGGGAAAATCGGTATGGTTATGTGTGGAATACCCGTTTTAGCTCCGACGGAAAACAGATTGCCGTGGCGGTTCAGCAGGACATGAAATACGGCATAGCCACCAACGACGTTCTCTGGAAAACCACATATGCGAATATGACGGATCCGGTCCTGAATCCCGATGGCAACCGATCGGCAGCCACCGTTCAAGTCATGAATCTTGGCGCAGCTGAAATTGAAAAATTCAAGAGCGGGATATTCAGTGTGGCCATTGATGGCGTTTCCTGGGAGAAACGATTCGTCAACGTATGGAAACCTGTTTTTGATCCCGCTGGTATCCATCTCGCGGCACAGGTTCGAACAACCCTTTACGACTACACCATCGCCGTAAATGGAAACGTTTGGGATAAATCATTCGCAACGGTTTGGGAGCCGGTGTTTCACCCCACCGAAGGCTCCGTGGTGGCACCGGTGCGAACGGGGGGGAAATGGACCCTCGCCAAGGATGGCGAAATAATTTGGGAGGGCCGCTATTTACAAACCTGGCACCAAAAGTACAGCGCTGACGGACGAAAACTGGCCGCCATTGTCTCTCCCAAATACGGCCGGTGGACAATGGCCGTGGATGATCGCCCCTGGACCAGTACTCTAGGTGACATGGTTGCCGATTGGGCTTTTAGTAGTAACGGCCAAACGATTGCAGCAGTTTTCAAACAGGGGGCCGATTGGTCTTTGGCTGTGGACGGACAAAAATGGCAACATCGCTTCGATATGGTTTTTGCACCGGTCATCAGTGATGACGGTCAGCGGGTGGCAGCCAAGGTAGAGAAAGATGGGAATTTCACTCTCGTCGTCGATGATAAGATCTGGAACCGGGCCTGCCAGGCTGTATGGGATCCCATCTTCAGCCCAGATGGTCAAAAGCTGCTAACCCGATCGGTTGAAAACGACACTTATTATCGCCGCGTGATACCTGTTTCCGAAATAACAGGGAAGTCAACACCCTTCGGCTAAAGCCGAAGGCTTGGGGTCCAAGGATCCAAGGGTTCGAGGGGTCAAGTGAAAAGACCATCCAAGCCTTTGCTTGAATCCTTGAGCCCTTGGCCCCTTGAATCCATGCGGCAGGATCAACAATTAAACTAAAGTCTTCGCCTAAAGGCGAGAGTTTTTTCCATTCCCCGAGTGGGACAATAAGGAGGAGAAGAAAATGCGCGATCTGTATCATTTCGTGAGCGGTCCCCTGGTCTGGGTGGCTTTCGCTGTCTTTTTCTTCGGTTGTCTGTACCGTTTGATCCGAATGTTGGCTCTGGTCAATCAAAAGGAGAAATTTATTTTTTCTTACATGAGCCTCAAATACAGCCTGCGTTCCATTCTACATTGGAGTGTCCCATTTGCTACCGAGAATATGCGCCGGCATCCCGTAATGACCTTGGTAACCTTCGCCTTTCATTTTTGCCTGATCGTTACTCCCTTGTTCCTGCTTGCCCACGTGATTCTTTGGGACGAGGCTTGGCATTTCTCCTGGGGCCATCTGCCGGAAGGGCTTACGGATATGATGACACTGGTGGTAATCTTCGGTTGTCTTTTTTTTCTCGTTCGGCGCTTGAAACTTCCCGAGGTACAATTCGTCACCAGCACCTCGGATTATATCATCCTGGGTATCGTAGCGGCACCGTTTATTACGGGCTTCCTGGCCTACCACCAATGGTTTAACTATCCTTTTTTTATGACCCTGCACATCCTCTCAGGCGAAATCATGCTGATAACAATCCCGTTTACCCGCCTGGTTCACATGGTGTTCGCGCCCTTTACCCGGGCGTACATGGGTTCTGAATTTGGTGGCGTAAGGCATGCCAGGGACTGGTAGACATTCATTCAAGGAGATTAGAATATGGTTGAAGCGGCCACACAAAAAACACAAGCATTGGACGAAGGCATTGAAAAAGGCGTGGCCCAACTGACACCCGATCGGATTGCGGCGGTTGTAAATAGGGTCCTGAAAACTGAAACCGGTGCCCGTCTAAAAACATATGTAGAAACGTGTATCCACTGCGGTCTCTGCTCCGAGGCTTGCCATTACTATCTTTCCCATGATAATGATCCTCTCTATTCGCCGGTGGGAAAAGTTAAAACAACCTTATGGGAAATATTGAAACACAAGGGTAGTATCGATCCAAAAGCGATGAAAAAAATCGCTCTCACGGCCTACACTGAATGCAACCTGTGTAAGCGGTGCGCCATGTACTGCCCTTTCGGAATCGATATTGCCTACCTGATGCTGGTTGTCCGCCGGATTTGCCATCTTTTGGGAGTCACGCCCCAGTACATTCAGGATACAGCCCACAGCCACGCGGCCACCTTTAACCAAATGTGGGTAAAAGATGACGAATGGATCGATACCCTCCAGTGGCAAGAGGAAGAAGCCCAGGCAGAAATTCCCACTTTGCGTATCCCTTTGGAAAAAGAAGGGGCCGATATCATGTATTCGGTCATCGGGCCGGAACCCAAGTTCCAGGCCCAGTTGATTTATCAGGCCGCCGTAATCATGAATACGGCCGGGGTTAATTGGACCATGCCCGCCACCCCCGGCTGGGACAATAGCGACATGGCCATGTTCACCGGTGACAACGAGATTATGGGACGTCTCAAACGTGCTCATTTCGAAACCGCGGCCCGACTACGCGTCAAAAAAATCGTCATGGGGGAGTGCGGCCACGCCTTCCGCTCTGTATATGATGTCGGCAACCGCTGGCTGGGTTGGAAAATGCCGCCGATTCCAATCATTCATGCCATTGAATTTTACTATGACTTGTTAAAGGAAAAGCGTGTACGGATAAATAAAAAATTTTCGGAGGCGGTCACTCTTCATGATCCTTGTAATGTATCTCGGGGCGGCGGCTTGCATGACAAGGCCCGCTATGTGACGAGCGCTCTCTGCGATCATTTTGTTGAAATGCACCCCAACCGGGAGCACAATTATTGTTGCTGCGCCGGTGGCGGGGTTATCAATTGCGGGCCACCCTATAAGAAGGTGCGCGTTGATGGAAACCGAATCAAAGCCGAACAGCTGTTTGCCGCAAAAAGCCGGGGAGCCACCATTTTACTGGCACCCTGTCACAATTGCCACAGTGGGCTGGAGGATATCAATCATCATTACGGGCTTGGATTTAAAATTAAGTTCATCGGTGATATCCTCTATGAAGTGATGGAAAAACCGGAATAATTCACAGGAGGACTTGCATGAATAAAGGTATCATCACGCTTTTGGCGATCTTTCTGGTTTTTATTTTGATGTTTGCATCGGCCCATTCACAGGATGAAATCATCCAAGTCAATAATGATGTGTTCCTTAACCCTCAACGACCGGCAACGGTATTTCGGCACGAGGAACATAACGAAGCGGCTGAAATTGAAGACTGTACCCAGTGTCACCACCTTTACGAAGACGGGAACTTGGTGGAAGGTGAGTCGTCCGAAGATATGCGCTGTGCCGACTGCCACGAAGAAGTTCAGGCAGAGAAGGTCCCTTCCCTCATGCAAGCATTTCATTTAAATTGCAAGGGCTGTCATCAGGAGAAAAATAGTGGACCGGTGATGTGTGGTGAATGCCATCTCAGACAGTGATGAATCTATAACCTAAATTGAGCGATTTTTTAATTGCTCTGCACCAATCTATTGAGCGCTAAGGCTCACAAAAATACTCGCCATATCCACTGGGTATGACTGCGTTTTTTGAAAGTCTTATCATCTCAATATCTCAGCACATAGCTTCATAAAAAATCGCTCAATTTAGGGTTAAAATATGAGCAGTTGTGGTGAAACGGCATCCTTTTCGGTAACCTTGCCAACCGGTAATTAGGTCCGGCTACTTGGTGGTTACAATCGAACATCCAATTCAGAGATGGGAGGACAACGATGGCAAAAAAAATTCTCGTGGTGGACGACGATCCCATCATTGTGAAGTATCTGGTCAGCTTATTTAAGGATAACGGTTATGAAACCTGTACGGCCTCTGATGGAAAAACCGCTTACGATGTGGCCGTCCGGGAAAAACCCGATCTAATCACCCTTGATCTGGATATGCCCGAACAGTGGGGTCCGCGGTTTTACCGTCGCCTTTTTAAAAATGCCACCTTAAAAGACACGCCGGTTATCGTCATCAGTGGTATCGACGGGGATCATGCCATCCGAAAGGCCGTGGCCTTTGTACGCAAGCCGTTTGATACCGACAAACTGGTGGGGATCGTCAAGAAAACGATCGGATAACGTCACCGTATCCGGCGATGACAGATCTGCGACTCGGTTTTTCGCCATTTCTTGAACCATTCAATTCATGACTAAACTTGACTACCAATCAGAACCCCGAAAGACGATCACACCATGGTATGACTCGGAAGCAGTCTGCCTGGTAATGATTATCCTGATGTTTTTCGTTTTCATGTTCGGATACATTGGCCTCGCCCTGGCCAGAGAAACAACGATCTACCAGGGTCATTTTTGGGTACCCATTCTCCTGATGTCAGCCAGCGGGATCATTATCGTCTCAATTACCATCCGCTTAACGAAGCGCTACATCATCCGACGTTTCCAATAAAAATCAGAGCCGGTTGATCATTTCAGAAAATCGGTAAAAAGAATCCGCCCACTTATCAACCGGCTTTGATAAAATCCTTGAACGACATATTCTTATAGCTGTTCGTATGAATAAATTTCAGAGAATTTAAGAGTAACTCAGCCGAGATGTAACCAGGTAAGCTGCTGATTTTCTCCCCGGTTTCTGATACGAACCAAGTGGAGGGAAGCCCACGGATATAATAGTTACGGGCCAAATCCCGATCCTTGTCTGAGTTAACCCGGACGGGAATAAAATTCTGGTTTAAATATTCGATCACAGCAGAATTTTTCAGGGTTTCCTTTTCCATTTTTTTGCAATAAGCGCACCAGTCGGCATAAAAATGAACAAATATTTTTTTTCCTTCCTGTTTGGCCAGGGCCAGCCCCTGCTCATAAGGATACCATTTGATTTCATCTGAAGCATTGGATGTTGAAATGCCGAAGAGGGCCACACAATAAATGGCCATCGTTATGAAAGTGAGTTTTTTAATCATCAGATTTCCTGCGCATGTCTTAAAATATTCAGTTCAATAGTCCCAGTTGATTGGTCATCAATAAAATTCCGACTATGATCAATAGGATGCCCGCCACCCAGTTTACGTATTTCAATACCTTGGTCGCACGACGCATAAATACCAGCATATAATTAATAAAGATGGCGATAATGACAAACGGGATCGCCAATCCCGCCGAGTATATACTTAGCAGGACCATTCCCTCCATGATGGTTTCCCGGCTGCTGGCGATAACCAGAATTGAACCGAGTAGCGGCCCGATACACGGGCTCCACCCCGCCCCAAAGGCCATCCCCACCATAAACGCCCCCAGAAAGTGAAGCGGTTTTTCCCGGACATGAACCCGTTTTTCAAAATCAAGTCCCGGGATGCGAATCAATCCCGTCAGATGAATACCCAAGAAAACGATCAACAAACCTCCACCAATGCGAAGCCAGGCGCTATGGGTAGTGATAAACCCACCAAAAAATGAGGCCGAGGCCCCCAGAAGAACGAACACCAGGGAAAATCCCAGGACATACGCCAGGGTCGCCAGTAGTACCTTCCTACGAATATCGGCATCCGTTCCTCGGGTCAGTTCCTCCAAAGAAGTGCCTGTGATAAAAGTAAAATACGCCGGAATAAGCGGCAAAATACAGGGCGAGAAAAAAGACAATAACCCTGCCGAGAATGCCGCAAAATATGATATGGATTCGGCAAACATTAAAGGGCTGACATTGACTCCCTATGGATTAGCGCCGAGAATGATAGCCATCATTCAATTCAATTCAATTTTAATATGGGCATACATATATGTACCGCTCCTCAATTGTCAACGCTACCCAATGGTCTGGCCGTCTCAGCAAGGGGGAGCGAAGGTCTCAGTAATTTCGGAATCGGGCTAAAATGGTTTTTAATGGTTTTTAAACGATTTTGTCATGTTTTCGAAAAATCTTGACTTATAGGGAGAGATTTGTCATTAGAGTAGCCAAGTCGTTGAATTTTATTTGCGAATAGACACTAACAAACGTCTTAAAAGGACGGGTAAGCATTAATGTTCATTCTCGGCTATTTTTTAAGTGCGCTGGCCACTGTCATTAATTATGTATTGACCTTTTATTTATTCATCGTCCTGGCGCGGGCGATATTGTCGTGGGTGAGCCCGGACCCTTACAACCCGATTGTAAGGTTTATCCACAATGTGACCGAACCGGTTCTTTACCCGATCCGAACCAAGTTGCCGGTTGGCTTTAGCGGCATTGATTTATCGCCAATAGTTGTTTTCTTGGTGATCATTTTTCTACAAAAATTTCTCGTTAATACCCTGATCAGATTATCGGCCTTCTTCATCTAAAGCCGACCAAATAAAAGGAGAAACCATGCCATTGACACTTGAAGCGATAAAACAGCGCCGATTTAAAATTCGGTTTCGCGGGTTTGACGTTCGGGAAGTCGATGCTTTCGTGGAAGAAATCGCTGCCGATTTTGACCAAATCCAAATAGAAAACAGCCACTTAAAAAATAAACTGCGGCGGCTGAAACAAGCTTACCAGGAGATAAAAAAACACGATGAAACCCTGAGAGAAACCATTGCGGGTACCCGCAAAGTGGTTGAACACCTGAATAAAAACGCCCGCAAATCGGCCGAGGTGATCATCGCTGAAGCCGAAGCCAAAGCCGGAAAGCTGCTCAACCGAACCCAGAACCGGCTGGCCCAATTGCATCAGGATATCTCTGAATTAAAACGACAGCGTATCCAGATTGAAGCGCAGATCAGATCGGTTATCGATACCCATGGCAAACTCCTGGACAGCAGTCGAAAAGAAATGGCTACAATGGACGAAACCTATGAAAAGGTTCGATTTATTAACCATAATAAATAAATTGGGTGGATCTTACCAATTCAATATATATATCCAGTTTAACTGTTAAGGAGTGTCACGATGGCAAAAATCGATGCTTTCTTTAAATTGATGCATGAACAAAATGCTTCCGATTTGCACCTGGCGGCCGGTCAGCAGCCCGCATTACGAATCCACGGAGACATGGAGCGGGTTAAATATGATGCGCTGGATAACGAGGAATTGAGAAAGATCCTTTACGAGATTACTCCCGAAGAAAAAATAAAAATTTTTGAAGAGACCGGTGATCTCGATTTTGCCTATGAAATACCGGAACTCGCCCGTTACAGGGTTAATTATTATATGCACAAAGACGGCATAGCCGCCGCTTTCAGGGAAATTCCAAGTGTCATCAAGACCGTCGAAGAGCTAGGATTGCCGCAGGTAGTTAGCAAACTGGCCGACCTTCCCAGGGGTCTGGTGCTGGTAACCGGGCCCACCGGCAGCGGTAAATCGACCTCTTTGGCCGCAATTATCGATGAGGCCAATCGTAGACGTCAGGACCATATTATCACCATCGAAGACCCCATCGAATTCGTTCATCAGAGCAAGGGGTGTTTGGTAAACCATCGTGAAGTCGGCATTCATACCCGTTCATTTTCAGCCGCGTTGCGGGGCGCCTTGCGGGAAGACCCCGATATTATCCTGGTTGGTGAAATGCGGGACTTGGAAACCATTTCATTGGCCATCGAAGCGGCCAACACCGGTCATCTGGTCTTTTCCACCGTGCATACCACCAGCGCGTCCTCAACTGTAGATCGAGTGATAGAAGTATTCCCATCCCATGAACAGGCTCAGATTCGATCCACTCTGGCTGACAGCATAAGAGCGATTATTGCCCAAACATTGTTCAAACGGATTGATATCCGGGGTCGTGTCGCCGCAATGGAAATTCTGGTAGCGACACCGGCCGTGAGGGCACTAGTCCGTGATGCCAAATCCCACCAGATCCCTTCGGCCATCCAGACCGGAAAACGATACGGCATGCAGATGCTAGACGATGCAATCATGGATCTGCTCAATAAGGGAAAAATCGATCCTGACGATGCTTATGCCAAAGCTTTTGAAAAAGCACGATTCAGGCCGATGCTCAGGAAGCCGCCGAGTGATTTTACCGAAGCATAACCTTTTTTTGACCTTCTGTTTCGACAGGGAGAATTACCATGCGCAGACACGAGATCGATTATATTCTCAACCGGATGCTCGATACCTATAAAGACGTTTCCGATTTAAATATCACCGTCGGCAAACCATTCCAGGTGGAGGTTTTTAGTCTTCTCCGTGAAGTGCCCTTGGTACCGCCCATAAAGGAACTAACCCCTTTCCAAACCGAGATATTTGCCTTGAACCTGATCAATCAGGACCGCCGTTTGACAAAAGACCTGATTGAAAAAGGTTCCTGCGACCTGTCGTATGAACTCTCGGGAAAGGCGCGCTTTCGCGTTAGTGTGTTTTCTCAGATGGGGAACATTTCGATCGTGTTGCGAAGATTGGAAACCCGAATTCCGACCCTGGCAAAACCGATGTTTGATTCACCCAAACTCCCCGATGCTTTTCACCAAATTGCCAAGGAAAAAAACGGCATCGTTCTGGTAACCGGTGCTACCGGCAGCGGTAAGACCACCTCTTTGGCCGCAGTGCTTAATGAAATCAACGAAACCCAGTCGCTGCATATCCTTACCTTGGAAGATCCGGTTGAATACAGACATACTCATAAGAAAGCAACTTTTAATCAACGTGAGATGGGGACTGATTTTTTGTCTTTTGCCCACGGACTGCGAGCCGCTTTGCGGCAAGCCCCGAAAGTCATCCTTGTCGGTGAAATGCGAGACCGGGAGACGGTCGAGATTGCCTTAAGGGCAGCGGAAACAGGACATCTGGTATTGAGCACCCTACACACGGTGGACGCCGGCCAAACGGTCAATCGTATTCTTGGCATGTTCAATATTGAAGAGGAAAATCAGATCCGGATCCGCCTGGCCGACCTGGTGCGCTGGATTGTTTCCCAGCGACTGCTGCCCAGGGTGGGTGGTGGACGGGTGGCCGCTTTTGAAATTATGGGAACGAACCTGCGCATAAAAGACGTCATACGCCACGGTGAGTCCGAAGACAAAACATTCCACAACATTATCGACCAGGGCAAAGCCTTTGGCATGACCACTTTTGATGCATTCATTGTCGATCTCTTTGAGAAAGGCATTATCACTGAAGAAACCGCCAGGGCGTATGCCACCCGAAAAGGGGTGACCGGCCGCGGCATTGACATGGTCAAGAGCCGACGCGGAGAAGCAACAACTGATATCAAGGGCTTGGAAGTGGATAAAGAGTATACTGAGGGGATGGGATCTGATCTGTTGTAGATGTAATGATTGCGTTTGAAGACGTTGCGAGCCAAGGAGAGATAAATGGATATCAAATGCCCCGCGTGTCAATCCGGATACAGGATTCCAAAGGAAAAACTGCCTGTTGATAAGGAGGTTATTGCTTTCTCTTGCCCGAACTGCGCCCATCCCCTGACGGTGGATTTAAAAGAGTTAACTAAACCGGATCATTCCGCCGAGAAAGAGATCACTTTGGAAAAACCACCCTCTGATGGCAGTAACCTGATGGATGATCTGTCACAGTCATACGACGCGTCGGAAAAACCGTTTGATTTTGTGCATGAAGGGCAGCGGACCGCCCTGATTTGTGAATCTGATCCAGGGCTAAACCAAAAGATTCGCAAGACGTTGGAAAACCTGAATTTTTTCTGCGCCGATGCGGAATCAACTCTGGCAGCGTTAAAACAGATGCGTTACCACATCTTCGACCTGGTCGTTTTGAATGAAAGCTTTGACGGGAAGGAACCGAAAGACAACCCTTTAAGAGTTTACTTGGGCCGTCTGCCCATGGCCACCAGACGAAATATATTTGTCGTTCTTTTAACCAAACGGTTCCGAACCACGGACAATATGGCCGCCTTTAACCTGAGCGTCAATCAGGTGATCCATGAGAAGAATATTGATGAAATGGAAAAAATTATCCAGAATGGTATCACCGAAAATGATACTTTTTATCAGGTTTATAAAAAGAACTTGGATTCATTGGGAGAAACCGGGGCTGGTTGATAAGGAGATCTTTAAAAGAGGAATACATTTTGAGCATGATCTATAGCAACTTTTACAAAAACGTTCCGATTGAATAAACCATCGGGATCGGGAGCCATGAATGGCCACCACTACATCCTACAAACGTTTGATACCGATTTCGATAGCAATCCCGACCCCGATATCTTACGGAACAGTTTTTTGAAAATCGGTATATTTTGGGTACGGACACCTAATAGGCATGGAAAAAAATAGCGTAAAAGGGGGTTTTTAAAAGGTAACAGAGATTTAGCGTTTGCATTTGTTCATTTCGTCACTGATGATCCGCAATCCTTCCAGGGTTAAATCGCGATTAACCGTATCAATTGAATCAGTAACACCGGCTATTAGTTCAGCCAGCCCGCCTGTGGCGACGATCTTCGGATCAGTACCCATTTCAGACCGCATCCTTGCAACCACTCCGTCCACCAGCCCGGCGTAACCGTAAATGATCCCCGATTGGATGCTATGAATGGTGGTATTACCAATGACCTTATCGGGTGGCGAGAAGATTTCCACCCGGGGCAATTTAGAGGCTTTCCGAAAAAGAGCCTCGGAAGCGATCATAATCCCGGGACTGATGATTCCGCCCAGGTATTCACCTTGAACAGAAATTGCATCGAAGGTCGTGGCCGTCCCGAAATCGATCACCACCAGGCTGGTGTGATGTCTGTGGTAGGCCGCCACCGCATTGACAATTCGATCGGCGCCCACTTCCTGGGGGTTGGGAAGGAGAATCGGCATACCGCTATAAGAAGCGGCATTGACCCAGTTGGGACAATGGCCCAGATATTTTTGGCAAAACGAATCGAGAATGGTGACCATGGGCGGGACCACGCATGAAATCACCGTTTGATCGACCTGATCCGACGAAATACCCTGGCCGGCAAACAATCCTGAGGCCAGCAAGTTAAATTCATCCTCCGTTGTATTTCGTTCCGTTCTGATCCGCCAGTCCGTTATGAGTTGATCGCCACGATATACACCCAGAACAATATTCGTGTTTCCCACATCAATAACTAATAGCATGACAATTTATCCTTCGCTTTCATTTGGGGAAGCAATATGCACGGTAAATAATTCGGGGGTTGCCATCATCAGGGTCGTATTTATGGGAAGTATAATAATGGCACGTCGGACATACACCCCTGGAGCAAGTCCCTCCAGATCAACATAAACATCAAAATCCGGATTAGCCTTCAGGTTGTTGACTGCTCGCGAAGGGCCTTTTACCGTCATTTCTATCGTCGGAGGAGATATTTGATAGGGTTTGCTTCCCCCATGTCCCTGGATGATAATGTTATCTATCTGTTTAACAACAATTTTTTCTTTAACCGTGACTTCAGCCATAAACTCATCCGGTTTGGCCGGTTTTATCCCATCCGGCAAGTCGAGAAAAACGCGTTGACGTAAGGGTTTCGAAATCCCGCTGATATCCAAAGGTTTCATCCGGATACGCGTCAATGCCGAGACGACACTCTCCGGCCCCTTTATCTGAATAAGTCCCGGTTGAATAACGGTATTGCCAACAGCAAAGCTGGAAGCTGGCGAGCCCGACAAAACGACTTCAACGGGAAGGGTTTTCTCAATGAGACGTTCAACCCGGACTGTGATCGTCAAGGGCTGGATATGGACAATGGATACATCCACCGGTAATTCGATTATACTGAAGTCAACATCGATCTTTTGGACACCGTACTTTGCTTCGGCAATCGCCAGCTGATACCGAAGCGGTTTTTGGGACAATGCGGCTATCGCTTTGGCCGGCCCCCGCAGGTGGACATCCAACCCCGTCGAGCGGGGAGCAGTAATAGTAATACTCCGTGATGAAGTATCGCTTTCGATGGGGATAAAGATGTCGATTTCCTTATAAACCGGTTTCTGAGAAACCAGGAGCCCGGTTACACCGATCACCGTTAAAATAATCACCCCGATGAAAATCTTCTTGCTACGCAATTCTCTCTCAGGGAAGCTCATGGAGCCTCACGCCGGATGGCGTCAATCATTTTTACCGTCACATGCGTTTGAGCAACATCGTGCACCCGAACCAGGTGCGCACCGTTAAGGATGGCACCGGCCACCACTGCCTGGGTACCGATGGCCACGTCGGGATGACTGGGTGCCAGGTCGTCCTGGTGAGATTTCTTTAAGGTATGCCGAATAAACGCCTTCCTGGAGGGACCGACCAGAATGGGCGCATCCAGCGTTTTTAATGTGCTCAACCGGTTAATCAGGATGAGGTTGTGTTCATAGGTTTTCCCGAAGCCGATACCCGGATCAATAATGATCCGGTCGCGGGTGACACCGGCAGCCAGCGCCCTGTCCATGGCGTCTTTTAGAAAACCAATGATCTCTTCCATCAGATCATCGTAGCAGGGGGTCTTCTGCATGGTCTTGGGGGTACCCTGCATATGCATTAGGATCATCGGCACTCCCGCTTTCGCCGCTATAGCGCCTATTGATGGATCCATCCGCATTGCACTGATATCATTCACCATACAGGCACCAGCCTTTAATGCCTGTCGGGCGACTTCGGCCTTGGTGGTATCGATGGAAATGGGTACCTGCAACCGCTCGGCTACCCTTTCGATTACCGGCACTACCCGTCGGATCTCTTCATCCGCAGAAACCGGATCGGCGAATGGCCGGGTCGATTCACCCCCGATATCGATGATATCGGCACCATCGCCAACCAGTTTTTCAGCTTGGGTCACGGCCTTTTCCACAGTGCCAAACCGGCCGCCATCCGAAAACGAATCCGGAGTGATATTGAGCACACCCATGATCAGTGTCCGCGGCCCTAAAATCAAACGATGAGACCCCCAGGTCAGGGTGAACCGTTTCATCGATTCTTTTTCCTTATCAGGATTCATCCCCGTTGGAATCTTCAATCGTCTCTTCTGATTGCTCGCCTTCATCCGATGATACGTTCGCGGATGTTTTCGGCGATCGGGTATCGGCGACATCCGGTTCATCATCGATATAAGAGTCATCGGGTGTGGACAATTCGATTCCCGGCCGCATCTCCCTGATTATCTCATCGAGTTTAGCCCCCATCACGGTCTCTTCTTCCAGCAGCAAGTCGGCCAGTTTGTGGAGTATATCCGTATTCTCCTGGAGCACCTTTCGAGCCCGCTGGTAGGCCTCATCGACTAGTCGGCTGATTTCCCCATCGATTTTGCGGGCTGTCTCTTCCGAATAGTCCCGATGCTGCGCAATCTCCCGGCCTAAAAAGATCTGCTCGTCGCCCTGATCGAAAGAAAGCAGCCCAAGGTTTTCACTCATGCCCCAGTTGCGAATCATTCGCTGAGCCAGGTCCGTGGCCTGTTTGATGTCGGCGGCGGCACCGGTGCTGACCCGGTTGAATATAATCTCTTCAGCCACCCGGCCGCCAAAGGCCACCGCCAGCTCGCTCTCCAGTTGGTCCTTGTATTTAAAATCCCGCTCCTCAGGCAAAAACCAGGTAATCCCGGCAGCCCGACCCCGCGGCACGATGGTAATTTTATTGATCGTTTCAGTGTTGGGTAAAAACCGGGCCACCAGGGCATGGCCGCCCTCATGATAGGCGGTTGTTTTGCGGTCTTCTTCCCTGACCACCTTCGACTTACGCTCAAGACCCATGTAGACCTTGTCCTTGGCGTCCTCGAAATCGTCCATCTCCAATTTTTTCTTATTGCGCTTGGCGGCCAACAGGGCGGCTTCGTTGACCAGGTTTTCCAGGTCCGCGCCGGAGAACCCCGGCGTTCCCTTGGCCAGTACTTTAACATCAACCTCTTTGTCGATGGGGCTCTTTTTCATATAAACTTCAAGAATTTTTCGGCGCCCCCTAATATCCGGCATGGGGACGACGATCTGCCGATCGAATCGACCGGGTCGCAGCAGGGCCGGGTCGAGCACATCAGGCCGGTTGGTGGCCGAGATCAGAATAACACCCTCGTTGGATTCGAATCCGTCCATTTCCACCAGTAACTGGTTCAAGGTCTGCTCGCGTTCGTCATGGCCGCCACCCAATCCCGCGCCCCGATGGCGACCGACAGCATCAATTTCGTCGATGAAAATGATGCAAGGTGCATTTTTCTTTCCTTGGACAAACAGGTCCCGAACCCGGGAAGCGCCTACACCGACAAACATTTCCACAAAATCCGACCCACTAATACTGAAAAACGGCACACCGGCTTCTCCGGCGATGGCCCGCGCCAAAAGGGTCTTGCCCGTTCCGGGCGCACCCACCAGCAGGACCCCCTTCGGAATCCGCCCGCCCAAGCGCGTGAATTTTTTCGGATCCATTAAAAATTCGACGATTTCACCCAGCTCTTCCTTGGCCTCGTCGATTCCGGCCACATCCTCAAAGGTGACCTTCTCCTGTTGATCGGATAACAATCGCGCTCGGCTTTTGCCGAAAGACAGGGCTTTTCCCCCACCGGCCTGCATCTGCCGCATAAAGAAAATCCATACGCCGATCAAAATAATCATGGGAAACCAGGAAACGAGGACGGATACGTACCAGGGGGACTCCGACGGTGGTTTGGCCTTGATGGTCACCCCTTTGTCCCGTAAAATTTTAATCATATCAAGATCCTGAGGCGTGTATACGCGGTGCCGATTGCGGTTGCTGTCGGTCACCAGAACATCCTGCCCCTGGATGATCACCTCTTCGACCCGTTCGCCTTCAACCATAGATAAAAACTCCGTGTAACTCAGGCTCGATTCGGATAGTTGCTGCTGATTGAAAAGATTATACAACATGATCATCAACAGAGTGATCACCAGCCACAATGCCAGATTTTTATAAAACGGATTCAAAGACAATTACCTCCATGAAAAATTTGGATTCTACCTTGCGCATCAGGTTCATTTATAGACTTTTAAAAAATCAATTTCAAAAAGATAGCGTAAGGCAGTTGGTAATAGGCCGACGACCGATAACGCCGTGAATTTGGTTTTTTAAGCGTCTATAGCACCCTCATATTAATCATCAATCATCTTTACGCAAGCAAAACCTGTACCTTTAACACATGACGGGTTCCGGGACCGATCTTGACTTCATTGTCTATGCGATACCCGATAACCCATACGATCCGATCTCCGCTGATCATGACGGGACACAAAGACCGTTTGCGGTGATCCTTTTCCCGGCCCGCTAAAAATTTTCGAACCGATTGAGTGCCGCCAAGGCCCAGGGGTGAAAAGCGATCACCGGCATACCCGTTTCGAATAATCACGGGAAAGGTCAGTTTTTCCAGATCCAAGTAGGCGGCGGAGTCGGTTGCATGAAATTCCAGGGGAAATTCACTGGTATCCAGGATGGAAAATACCAACCGAAGGTCCATCTCGTTGATAACCAGTTCACCGGGCGGTGTATAATAATAAATAACCGACGGTTTCATTCCGGCTGATCCGCCTGGCGGGATGTTGCGCAATGATCCTTTCTCCCGGGAAAAAACCAACGCGTTGCCTTTCCGGCTGACGCGGGTGCGGTGCGGCAGATCAAGGCTTTTCCATGATTGTCCTGTGCTTAATAAAGCCAGCACGGCCTCGATATTCCCAAAAGATATCCTTCGCAAGTCTCCGGATAGTAAATTGATGGCACGTCGAAACAACCGTCTTTGTACCGCCGGATCAAGATTGGCCACCTCCGGAATAGAAAAAATGATTTTATTACGAGTACGTTCGATCAGACAAGTATCGAAAATCGGGTCGAGGATTTGTTCGATCCATCGGTTTTCAGATCGAATAATAGCGGCCATTTTATTCAGGTTATGAGCCATCCTGGGGTTATACTCGGCAACCAGCGTCGGCAACAACTCGGATCGAATTCGGTTGCGAAGATGCTGCCGATCGGCATTGGAAGCATCAATAACGTAATCGTGTTTTTCCCTTATCAGGTAATCCATAATCTGCCGTCGGGTTAATTCGATTAACGGACGAACAATTTTATTTTCCCGGACGGGCGGGATGCCGGATAGTCCCGTCGGGCCACTGCCGCGAAACAGATTCATCAGGACCAGTTCGGCATTGTCATCCATATGGTGGCCCAATGCAATTTTATTAAACCCGTGCGTTTCCATGACCTTGGTGAAAAAAACATACCGGACATGACGGGCGGCGGTTTCCACCGACAATCGATAGCGGCGACGATATCGAAGAACATTCTTCTTTTCCGAATAGAATGCCAATCCAAGCTTTTGGGCCAATGCGGCCACAAAGTCGGCATCCTGATCCGAAGCAGCCCCCCTTAAGTCGTGATTCAGGTGGGCAATCGCCAGGGTAAGATCAAAATCAGACGCCATTTCCTTGAGCAAGTGCACCAACGCCACCGAATCCGGCCCCCCGGATACACCGACCAAGACGGTATCACCCGATTGAAACATCCGGTGAGCGGCAATTGTCCGACTGACTGTCTGACGCAATACATTCGATTGATCACCCAATA
>Ga0316198_10000180_pt1 | contig 29637 bp, 37 predicted proteins | sample OudBieAanoxic_MG_FD_204935 | JGI IMG/M metagenome (GOLD analysis project Ga0316198, IMG submission 204935) | Coastal sediment microbial communities from Oude Bieten Haven, Netherlands - site A anoxic | ecosystem: Environmental > Aquatic > Marine > Coastal > Sediment | place: Netherlands... | reverse complement strand
CTTTGAAGTGGCTCGCAAGGCTAATCGAATCGAGATCAAACGATCGATTGAAGCCGTTTTTAACGTCCGGGTTGCCACCGTTCGGACCATGCAGATACGCGGGAAACTGAAGCGAAGGGGGCGGATCTTGGGCAGACGCCGAAGTTGGAAAAAGGCGGTGGTTAAACTGATGCCAGGTGAACGGATAGAATTTTTTGAAGGGGCCTAAAGGACCGATGATATCACCTGAAAAAATGGAAAATGGAATAATTGCAGGGGCGGATCATGGCAATTAAAAAGGTTAAACCGACATCGCCGGGGCGAAGATTCCAGACTTATCATACGTTTGAAGAGATTACTGATAAACCGCCGGAAAAAGGGCTACTAAAACCGATCCAGGCTAAGGGAGGGCGGAACAATAATGGTCGTATTACTTCCCGGCATCGGGGAGGCGGACATAAACGTCATTACCGGGTGATTGATTTTAAACGCGATAAAGTTGAAATCCCAGCCAAAGTAGCCGGGATTGAATACGATCCAAATCGGTCCACTCGGATCGCATTGCTCCATTACGCGGATGGTGAAAAAAGATATATTCTGGCACCTTTAAAACTGGCGATTGGAGATACGGTAATGAGCGGGCCAGAGGCGGATATTAGACCTGGAAACGCGTTGCCTTTGAGCCGGATTCCGCTTGGTACGCATATCCACAATATTGAACTTCGCATAGGAAAAGGCGGGCAGATTGTACGTAGTGCCGGCACCTATGCCCAGCTAATGGCCAAAGAAGGCAAATACGCCCTGGTCAAACTTCCGTCAGGGGAAGTCCGCATGATCCTTGGGAACTGCCGTGCGACAATCGGGCAGCTGGGAAATGTGATGCATGAAAACCTGTCTCTGGGAAAAGCCGGCCGTAAGCGATGGCTGGGAAAAAAGCCGAAAGTTAGGGGCGTGGCAATGAATCCAGTGGATCATCCCATGGGTGGCGGCGAGGGAAGGTCTTCGGGTGGGAGACACCCGTGTTCTCCCTGGGGAGTACCTGCCAAGGGATATCGCACCCGAAAAAACAAACGTAGCGATCGTTATATCGTTAAGCGGCGCACCAAGTAAAAAATATTGAAAAATGAGTTGAAATCGATTGAACCCTTGATGATCGGAAAAAGAATAGTAACGATTGTCTGGTGTTGTAAATCGCAGGAGATGCTATGCCACGATCGGTAAAAAAAGGGCCTTATATCGAACCGAAATTGATGAATAAGGTGTTGAGATCTCAACAATCATCCAGCAAGCAGATTATTAAAACGTGGTCTCGACGTTCAACTGTTGTTCCCGAGATGGTGGGGTTAACCCTGGCAGTTCACAACGGAAGAAAGTTTATTCCGGTTTTTGTGGCTGAGGACATGGTCGGCCATAAGCTGGGCGAATTCTCACCGACCCGCACATTTTTTAGCCATGCCGGTGATAGAAAATCAAGGGTGAGATAATCACGGTTATGGGAGTTGATAAAAATGGCTGAATTAGAGGTAAAAGCGGTGGCGCGTTATGAACGAATTTCACCGCGAAAAGTCCATAAAATCATCAATGCCGTAAAAAAATTGCCGGTTGAGGATGGCCTCAACCGACTACATTTCATGCCGCAGAAAGCGGCTCGGCTGCTGGAGAAGGTCTTGCAATCCGCCGTGGCCAATGCCGAGACCAATCATGATCTTGATATTGATAAACTGGTGATCCGTAATATCACCGCCGACCAGGGCCCCACCTTGAAAAGATTCAAGGCGCGGGCGCGAGGCCGGGGTACACGGGTTTTAAAAAGAAGCAGTCACATAACCGTTATTCTGGCTGCCGAAACGGTATAAAGGAGGGAACAGCTTGGGCCAGAAAGTACATCCCACTGGGTTTAGGTTGGGCATTGTTAAAACCTGGGAATCACGCTGGTATGCGGATAAGAAGTATGCCGAATACATTCTCGAGGATTTCGAGCTTCGCCGGTTTCTTAAAAAAAAGCTTCAGCATGCCGGTATTGCCAAGATTGAAATCGAACGTTCGACCAAACGAATCCGTTTAAGGATTCACTCCGCTCGTCCCGGAATTATTATCGGAAAAAAGGGATCGGAGATCGCACTATTAAAAAAAGATATTGAGAAAATGGTTTCACGGGACGTATCGATCGATATTCAGGAAGTCCGCAAACCTGAAGTTGATGCGCAGCTGGTTGCGGAAAATGTGGCGTTACAACTTATTAAAAGAGTGGCTTTTCGGCGCGCCATGAAACGAGGAATCGCTTCGGCCATGCGATTTGGCGCTGAGGGTATCAAGATAATTTGCTCCGGACGACTTGGCGGTGCTGAAATGGCTCGCACGGAAGCTTACAAAGAGGGGCGCATCCCTTTGCACACAATAAGGGCGGACATAGATTACGGATTCACAACGGCTCGTACGACTTATGGTGCCATCGGGATTAAAGTATTCATCTTCAAGGGAGAAGTTTTAAAAAATGAGCGCACGGCCGCATCAAAGGCGTAGCGGATCGAATTTTTAGGAGATATGAAAGATGCTAAGTCCCAAGAAGGTAAAGTATCGTAAACAACAACGGGGTAGAATGAAAGGTATGGCCAGGCGGGGGAACCGCTTGAATTTTGGTTATTACGGCCTCCAGGCATTGGAAAGCGGATATATCAGTTCCCGGCAGATTGAATCGGCACGGATTGCTATGACCCGGCGCATCAAGCGCGGTGGTAAAATATGGATTAGAATCTTTCCGGATAAAACAGTAACCAAAAAACCGGCGGAAGTTCGAATGGGTAAAGGCAAAGGACCCCCTGAGGGCTGGGTTGCCGTGATACGTCCCGGTCGTATTCTTTACGAAATGGAAGGTGTTTCAAAAGATGTTGCCGAAGAGGCCTTACGTTTGGCATCGTTTAAGCTGCCGCTCAAAACCAGGTTTATCGAAAGGGGCAGTATTGCATGAAAGCCAATGAAATCAGAGATATGAGTGTAGAAGAACAGCAGGGTAAGTTGATTGATTTAAAACAGACACTGTTTAACCTGCGGTTTCAACTTGAAATAGGCCAACTTGAAAATCCTAGAAAAATCGAGGAGACCAAGCGCGATATCGCCCGGATTAAAACGATCATTCGAGAGTCTGAATTAAGCTGAACTTAGAGGAAATTCATAAAGCCATGAAAGCTAGAGGGAAGAAACGACAACTGGTCGGGACGGTTATCAGCAATAAGATGGACAAGTCCGTGGTTGTCCAGGTAGAGCGGCTGGTTAAACATAAATTATATTTAAAGTATATCCGCAGGCGGACGAAATTTGCTGCTCATGATGAAAATGGTTCCTGTGGGGTGGGCGATAAGGTCCTCATCGCTGAATCTAAACCCATTAGTCGCACTAAGCGGTGGCGGGTTTCTAGAATCGTCGAAAAAGCCGTTTAAAACATTATCCGAGGAACGAAACGATGATTCAGGCAGAGACAAGATTAACGGTTGCGGACAATTCCGGTGCCAAGGAAGTATACTGTATCAAGGTACTGGGTGGTTCAAGGCGGCGTTATGCGGGTATCGGCGATATTATTGTGGTGACGGTGAAAGAAGCTTTGCCCAATGCCAAGGTAAATAAAGGTGATATTTTGAGGGCAGTGGTGGTGCGCACGAAAAAAGAAATTCGCCGCCCGGACGGTTCGCTTATCCGGTTTGATGATAATTCGGCGGTCTTGATCAATAATCAGCGCGAACCAATCGGAACCCGGATATTTGGCCCTGTAGCGAGAGAACTGCGTGCCAGAAGATTCATGAAAATCATTTCGCTGGCCCCCGAAGTGTTATAATCGCCGGTGGAACAAGCTTAACAACGATCAGTCGTCCATTGGAGACGAAGTTATGCAACAACTCAAGTGTCATTTAAAAAAAGATGATAAAGTAAAGGTATTAACCGGCAAAGATCGGGGGAAGATCGGCAAGATCTTGAAAGTTGATCGGAAAAAGTCCCGACTGTTGATTGAGAACGTCAACATCGTTAAAAAGCATACCCGGCCGAACGCCCAGACTAAGCAGGGTGGTATCGTGGAGACGGAAGCCCCTATTCATATGGCCAATGTGATGCTTATGTGCAGCAAATGTGTCAAACCTACCCGTATCAAGCGTAAACGGCTCGAAGATGGCAAGCATGTGCGGGTTTGCAATAAATGCGAAGAAATTATCGACGCATAGAGGAATATGCCCATGTCGAATCTATATAATTATTATAAATCCGAAGTAATGCCCAAGCTGAGGGAACAGTTCAATTATAAAAATATAATGGAGATTCCGAGGCTGGACAAAGTTGTGCTGAACATGGGGCTTGGTGAGGCTATCCAAAATATTAAAATCCTCGATGCCGCCGTCGAGGAATTGAGGATGATATCGGGGCAAAAACCAATAGTGACACGGGCAAAAAAATCCATTGCGGCATTCAAACTGCGTGCGGGAATGCCCGTGGGCTGCACGGTGACCGTTCGCCGGGGGCGCATGTACGATTTTTACGATAAACTGGTAAACGTCGCTTTACCCCGGGTCAGGGACTTTCGAGGCGTATTGCCGAGGGGTTTTGACGGTCATGGCAATTACACTCTTGGGATTAAGGAACAGATAATTTTTCCTGAAATTGATTATGATAAAATTGACAAAATCAAGGGATTGAATGTCTCTTGTATTACTACAGCTGGGACCGATGAAGAAGGTAAGGTACTGTTAAAGCTATTGGGAATGCCGTTTCGAAACTAAACAAACATTCAATCGGCTCCCAAGCCAAGCTTTAGTTTAGAGGGAGGAAATGATTTGGCTAAGAAAGCGCTAAAAGAAAAAGCGAAGAGAGAACCTAAATTTAAGGTCCGCGCGTATAATCGTTGTCCCATGTGTGGTCGACCGCGCGCATTTATTCGTAAGTTTGGTATTTGCCGAATTTGTTTTCGAACTCTGGCTTCCCAGGGTAGTCTGCCGGGTGTGACCAAGTCGAGTTGGTAAAAAAATATTTCGTAGTTGCTCGTAACGAGGTAGTCAATAAAATAAACTGTTCATTTGATTTTAAAACGATCGGTGAAAGAACCGGTAAGCATTGATGGAGATAACCATGGCGATGAGCGACCCAATCGCGGATATGTTGACCCGAATTAGAAATGCGGGGAAGGCCAAATCTAAAAGCGTTGACATTCCCGGATCTCGAATGAAAACCGAAATGGCGAAAGTCCTAAAAACGGAAGGATATATTCGAAATTATAAATTTCTAAGCGATAAAAAACAGGGGGTGTTGCGGGTCTACCTAAAATACAACTCTGATCAGACCCACTCAATATTTGGTTTGAAGCAGATCAGCAAGCCGAGCCGACGGGTCTACGTGAAAGGGAAAAAAATAGAACCGGTCCTGAATGGATTGGGAACTGTCATTTTATCAACCTCAAAGGGAATCATGACCGATAAATCGGCCCGGCGGGAAAATATCGGTGGCGAGCTTTTGTGCCACGTATGGTAGGTAGCCTAATTTTAATTCCAGACAAATTAAGGCATAAGGCCTGGTCGAAGGAGAACGATAAATGTCGCGCGTAGGTAAACAACCCGTTCCGGTTTCCGATAAAACCAAAATCACCTGGCAGGATCCGATGATTACAATTAAGGGCCCTAATGGGAGTTTGTCCCGGAAGATCCATCCCAATGTAGGTATCGAGGTTAAAGAGGGGATTATTGAAGTCACTGTCCGCGAGGAGACAAGGAATAACAGAGCGTTGCAGGGCCTAACTCGTTCCTTGATTAACAATATGGTTATTGGTGTGAATAAAGGATTCGAACGCGTACTGGAAATAAATGGTATCGGTTATCGGGCCACGTTGAACGGCGATACCCTGAACTTGAACATCGGCTACTCTAAACCCGTCGATTTCAAGCTGCCGGCCGGGATCAGCGCCACGGTCGATAAAAAAAACAACATCCGGCTTGCGGGAATTGATAAGGAAAAATTAGGCCTTACCGCCGCTGCCATCCGACGACTCAGACCACCGGAACCATACAAGGGGAAGGGAATTAAATACGCCGAGGAGCGCATACAGCGAAAAGCCGGTAAGGCGGGTGCAGCGCAATAAATTGTTGTATTTTTGTGCCGTTGAACCGAATTCATGGCAGGTAATAGAAAAATTATCATACGGGCATCATATTATACTTTAAAGATGGACAGCATCACGATAGTCAAACTGGTGAAGGTGACATAATCATGGGAAGGCTTGAGTTAAAACAACAGACGCGATTGAAAAGGAAAAAGCGGATCCGAAAGAAGATTAATGGTACCTCTGAGCGACCCCGTCTATGTGTGTTTCGAAGTGCAAAACATATCTATGCCCAGGTTGTGGATGATTCTACCGGCCGGACTTTAGCTGCGGCGGGCAGTGTTGAGGAAAAAATTAAGGCACAATCGGAGTTAAAAGGTAAAATACCTATTGCATCGCTGGTGGGCCAATCAGTGGGTGAGCGTGCAATAAAACAGGGAGTCCAAAAAGTGGTATTTGATCGGAATGGGTTTCTATATCATGGCAGGATAAAGGCCGTGTCTGATGGTGCCCGGAAAGCGGGATTGTCGTTTTAGACAGAAGAGCATCAACGAAATGAAAAGTAAAAACAGGAGCAATAAACGGAGGCAGGCGGTTGTATAAACCAGACAGAGAGGAAAACCTATTAATCGATAAAGTCGTCCATATCAATCGGGTGGCAAAAGTAGTTAAAGGCGGTCGTCGGTTTAGTTTCAGCGCGATTGTGGTAGTGGGTGACGGGCTGGGCAAAGTCGGTTTCGGTTTGGGAAAAGCTGGTGAAGTTCCAGAAGCCATCCGCAAGGGAGTTGAAAAAGCAAAAAAAAGTATGTTCAGCGTGCCCCTGTCGGAAGGAACCATTCCTTACAAGGTAATCGGTAAATTCGGGGCCGGTCGAGTGTTATTGAAACCTGCGGCTGAAGGTACCGGATTGATTGCCGGCGGAGCGGTTCGGGCGGTTCTGGAGGCCGCCGGCGTCCAGAATATCTTGACCAAATGTATGGGATCCCACAACGCCCATAATGTGGTCAAGGCAACTTTGGAAGGATTGTCGCAACTGCAGAGTCCTGAAGAAGTGGCGAACCGGCGCGGAATAGCCGTGGCTGATTTGTAGCGACGAGAGGATATTGGTTTCATGTCGGAAAAAATAAAAGTAATGCTAGCTAAAAGTATGATTGGCCGGCCGGAAAAACATCGTCGTGTCCTGAAAGGGATGGGCCTGACTAAAATGAATAAAACCGTCGAGCTGTCAGACACGCCAGCAATAAGAGGGATGATTAATACCGTCTCGCATTTGGTAAAGGTTGAGGAATAGGGAAATGAGACTGAAAAATCTATCACCGCCTGCCGGTTCCCACCGGAAAAAAAAGCGTTTGGGAAAAGGACTGGGGTCTGGTTGCGGTAAAACAGCTGGCCGAGGTACCAAGGGAAGCAACAGCCGCTCGGGAGGTGGTGTGCGACCCGGTTTTGAGGGCGGCCAGATGCCCCTACAGCGACGATTGCCCAAGCGGGGGTTTGCCAATATTTTTAAAAAACGTATCGCCATCGTTAATGTGGGCGATTTGGCACGGTTTAACAGCGATACTGTGGTGGATGAGATAGCGCTGGTTAAAGCTGGATTGGTCAAGGGAAAGAGAGACGGCATCAAGATCTTGGGCAAGGGGGATCTGGATCGTGCGTTGACCGTCCGGGTTAGTGGCGTCAGCGAGGCGGCCAGAGTGAAAATTGAAAAAAGCGGTGGGATGGTCGAGGTTGTCTAAATGATCGGCAGTGGATTCCAGAACATATTTAAAATTCCTGAACTGAAGCGCCGGATTTTATTTACCGCAGCCCTGCTGGCCATTTATCGTGTTGGCGTTGCCATACCGACGCCTGGAATTGATAGTGCCGCGTTGGCCGATATTTTCGACCGTGCCAGGGGAACGATCCTCGGGGTGTTCAATATGTTTTCGGGTGGCGCCCTGGAACGATTGTCGGTTTTTGCTCTCGGAATCATGCCGTATATTAGTGCTTCCATCATCCTGCAATTGCTTACCGTGGTCATCCCTTACCTTGAGCAGCTAAAAAAGGAAGGCGAGCAGGGACGGAAAAAAATCACTCAATATACCCGATACGGTACGGTCGTTTTGAGTATTATTCAAGGCCTGGGAATCAGTGTAGGGCTTGAAAAGATGGGGGTTGTGCTATTCCCGGGATGGTCGTTTCGAATAATGACCGTTATCACCCTCACCGCTGGCACGGCGTTCATCATGTGGCTCGGAGAACAGATCACCGAGCGGGGCATCGGTAATGGGATTTCTCTAATCATTTTTGCCGGTATTGTGGTCCGATTGCCCAGTGCCATTGCGAATACATTTCGGTTGTTATCCACTGGAGAGATAAACATTTTCGCTGTTCTAATTCTACTCATACTCATGCTGGCCGTGGTGGGATTTATCATTTTTGTTGAACAGGGGCAGCGGCGTATTCAGGTTCAATATGCGAAAAGGATGGTGGGACGGAAAATGTACGGTGGGCAGAGCACGCATTTGCCTTTAAAAATTAATACCTCTGGTGTAATTCCACCGATCTTCGCCTCATCTATTATCATGTTCCCGGCCACTATCGCTAATTTCATTGACATCCCCTGGGTGCAGGCAATTTCTTCCAGCCTGTCTCCCGGTGGGATAGTTTATAACCTTTTATTTGTAGGTTTCATCTTCTTTTTCTGTTATTTTTACACCGCTGTGACTTTTAATCCTGTGGACGTGGCCGACAACATGAAAAAGAACGGTGGCTTTATTCCCGGTATTCGTCCCGGTAAACGCACGGCGGATTATATCGATCGGGTATTGACCCGAATTACTTTGGGTGGTGCTTTGTATGTATCTGCGGTTTGTGTATTGCCTTCTATTTTAATCAGCAGATTCAACGTTCCCTTCTATTTTGGCGGTACGGCCTTGTTGATTGTGGTAGGAGTGGCGATTGATACCATGTCTCAAATCGAGTCACATATGCTCACACGTCATTACGAGGGATTCTTAAAACGGGGCAGCGCTAGAATTAAAGGAAGGCGTTAATATCAGGAAGGTGTTGAGACAAAAAAAACAGGGTGATAGATTAAGGGTTTAGTTCGAAAGGGGCAAAAAGAATCCATGCCGAAGGAAGAACCGATCAAAGTAGAGGGAGTGGTTCTGGAAACACTGCCAAACGCCATGTTCAAAGTTGAACTGGAGAATAAGCACCAGGTGCTGGCCCATATTTCCGGGAAAATGCGGATGCATTTTATCAAAATTTTACCGGGAGACAAGGTCTCTGTGGAGTTGTCCCCTTACGATTTAAGTCGGGGCAGGATTACTTACCGGGAGAAATAAGCGATTTGTTGAAACTAAGTGGTGCACTTCGTTTCAATGTCAGTTGAAGGATCTAAAGGAGCCGGAGAGATGAAAGTCAGGGCGTCCGTCAAAAAAATTTGCGATAAGTGCAAGATTGTTCGGCGCAAAGGTGTTGTCCGGGTAATCTGTGAAAATAAACGACATAAGCAGCGGCAGGGCTGAACTAATAGGAGGATAAACCTTGGCACGAATCGCAGGTGTGGATTTACCCAGGCGTAAACGGGTCGAAATCGGATTAACTTATATTTACGGGATCGGAAGAGTTTCATCCCAACAGATCCTTGGAAAAGTTGGTATTGATCCGAATACGAAAACCGATGACCTAACCGAGACGGATATTAACCAGATCCGTAAGGTTATCGATAGCGAATATAAAGTTGAAGGTGAGCTGCGGTCCAGCGTTTCAATGAGCATCAAACGATTGATGGACTTGGGCTGTTATCGGGGACTGCGTCATCGTCGTTCGCTGCCTGTCAGGGGCCAGCGAACGAGTACCAATGCCCGTACGCGTAAAGGGCCGCGACGCACGGCAGTGAAAAAGAAAGCTGCAACCCAAAAGAAGTAAATAGATGATAAAAGGATATATCAATGGCTAAAAAACCCCGCACGAAAAAAAGGGAAAAGAAAAATATTGCCAGCGGGATTGTTCACATCCAATCTACGTTCAATAATACCATCGTAACGATTACGGATCCAGCGGGAAATACGATAGCCTGGTCCAGTGCCGGAGTCCAGGGCTTCAAGGGTTCGCGCAAGAGTACCCCTTTTGCCGCACAACTGGCTGCCCAGAGTGCGGTCAAAGAGGCCATGGAGCACGGTATGAAAAGTGTTGAAGTATATGTCAAGGGTCCGGGTAGTGGAAGGGAATCCGCCTTGAGAGCACTTCAAGCGGCAGGATTCACCATTACACTTATCAAGGATGTCACACCGGTTCCCCATAACGGCTGCCGTCCACCGAAGCGTCGCAGGGTTTAGAATGGCTAACACTATTTAATCGTTTGTCGATTGAATGATTGAGCAATTATATCGGCAGGGGAGGATCATTTGGCACGTTATACAGGTTCGGTATGCCGGCTATGCCGGCGGGAAAATTTAAAGCTGTTTCTTAAGGGTGACCGTTGTTATTCGGATAAATGCGGATTTGATCGCCGGGGATATCCTCCCGGGCAGCATGGTCAGCGCCGCGGCCGGAAAGTGTCCGATTACGGTATTCAGTTAAGAGAAAAACAAAAAATCAAGCGGATGTACGGCCTGACCGAAAAACAATTTCACCTGTTTTTTATAAGGGCTGAGAGGCAAAAGGGCATTACCGGCACAAATCTTCTGGTCATGCTGGAGCGCCGCTTTGATAACGTGGTTTATCGTCTAGGATTTGTCAACTCGCGCACCCAGGGACGCCATCTGGTCAGACACAATCACTTTCGAATCAATGACAAAAAAGTGAATATACCGTCCTATCTGATCAATGAAGGCGACGTCATTCAGCCCAGCGAAAAAAGCGCTAAGCTTCAGATTTTCACCGACGCAATGGAAGCCGTCGTTAGACGGGGAATCCCGCAGTGGCTGGACCTTGATAAGGACCAGGTCAAAGGAACCATAAAATCCATGCCTGTTCGCGAAGATTTAACCATGCCGATGCAAGAACAACTGATTGTAGAACTCTACTCGAAATAGAAAAACTGAAAGCGCTTTAAAATAAGGCACCTTGTGACGGAGTTTGATAAAGGATGCCTATCCATTTTGTCGGAGATGATATCATGCCATCAAATAGACTTATGCAACTAAACTGGCAACAGATGATAGTGCCTGAAAGGGTTAAAATAGATACGGCTGATCAGGCCTACGGAAAATTTGTCTGTGAGCCTCTTGAGCGGGGATTTGGTATTACCATCGGTAATTCTTTAAGACGAATCATCCTCTCATCGTTGTACGGGGCCGCAATCGTATCGGTGAAGTTTGATGATGTTATGCATGAATTTGCTACAATTCCAGGTGTTCTGGAGGATGTGTCTGAAATTATTTTTAACCTGAAGGAAATCCGGTTGAGAGTTTCCGATCCGGAACGAAACCGCATCCGTCTTGAAGCGAAGGGTGAAAAAATAATTACAGCCGCGGATATTATCAGTGACGACGGTCATTGTGAAGTGCTCAACCCCGACCAGCACATTGCCACTTTGAATGAAAAGGCCGTGCTCAATATGGAGATGATGGTGGCAGTGGGTAAGGGCTATTCACTGGCCAAAGAGAACAAAGACCCCGAAGCACCTGTCGGGACCATCCCGATTGATGCGGTTTTTTCACCAATTAAACGTGTGGTTTATACAGTGGGCCAGGCTCGCATAGGGCAAAAAACCGATTATGATAAGTTGACGCTCGAAGTGTGGACCGATGGAAGTGTTTCACCTGAAAATGCCGTCGGATATGCTGCAAAGATTATGAAAGAGCAAATGACTACTTTCATCAATTTTGATGAGGATACCCTTCCGGAGCCCAGGAAAAGTGGGAAAAAGAGGGAACCACATTTTAATGAAAACCTCTATCGCAGTGTGGAAGAGTTGGAACTGTCGGTTCGAAGTGCCAATTGCCTTAAGAATGCCGATATTGTTAAAATCTATCAACTCGTCAGTAAAAACGAAGGTGAAATGCTAAAAACTAAAAACTTCGGCCGCAAGTCTTTAAATGAAATAAAAGAAGTTTTAACCGAAATGGATTTGTCACTGGGGATGGAACTGGAAGGATTTGAGCCTCCCGAGGAAGAGGTTGTTGAAAAAGAGGAGTAACCGATTCAATGAGACATCGAAAAGCCGGTTTAAAATTGAACCGAACGTCGAGTCACCGGAACGCTATGTTTCGAAATATGGTGACGTCGTTGTTTAAATATGAAAAGATCCGGACCACCGATGCCAAGGCTAAAGAGTTGCGTCGTTGGGGGGACAAATTAATAACATTGGCCAAGCGGGGAGATCTCCACGCCCGCCGCCAGGCTCTGTCGATCATACGCGAAAGGGCTGTGGTAAAAAAATTGTTTGACCAAGCCCCAGGACGTTTCGGCGAAATATCTGGTGGATATACCCGGGTAGTTAAATTGGGTCGCCGCCCCGGAGACGCGGCGTCCATGTCTTTGGTCGCCTTGGTTGCGCCCGGAGATACAAAGCCCAAAAAATCCAAGAAAAAAACAACCCAACCTACCGTCCAACCAAAGCCGGAAGCAGTGAAAACCGAAGCTGCCAAAAATAAAAAGGAGCCTATAAAGGATGGATTGGATACCGGCTCAGCTTCCTCGGTAACAGTTGCCGAGGTTGCCGGTGAAACGATAGACACAGATGATACCGTTGAAGTGATGGAAACTAAAACGGAGAGGACACCGTCTCAGCCGTTAGCTGAGAAAAGCCCGCAGGATTCCGAAACTTCGAAGGCATCGGATGATGCGGATACCAAATCATTGGATGATACCGATGTGGATGCAACCCGCGCGGCTGATTCTAAGGCGGTTGAAAAATCGTCTAAAGAATAGCGTTTTCTAAAATATTGATAGTTCTTAAAGGCTCCATGCAATTGTGTGGGGCCTTAATTGTTTGACCCATACTGTGGTTTTAATAACGTCTAAATCGTTTCGAATTGGAGCGAGTCAATCAGCCCATGATTATCCTTCCAAATTTTTTTTGCTTGACAAAAATCAGTGTAGCTGCAATATAGCTATCGATATCATTTAAATGGGAAGCTGGGTTTTCCATGCTTCCGACGGTCATAATATAAACCAAGCGAAAGGAGGAGGGGATGCGCAATAGAAATTTTTGGGTGGTATTATTTATGTGCATGGCGATTGTGGGGTTGATTGCAGGTCCGGCCTTGGCACAAAAAAAGAAACCCTCACTGGACAAATGGAAACCGGCGTTTGATCCGTCAGGGGCCAAGTATAAATGTATCGTTTCCAATGTATCCCACCCGGCAATTAAGGGGGTTTATGCCGGTTTTGCCATCCGCGATGAGTTGTGGAAGAGAACCAACGGCCAGATCTATCTGGATTACAAACCGTTTTCCATGCTTGGCGGTGAAGTGGAAGTTCTCAATCAGCTTCAGATGGGCGCCATTCAGGGCATGAGCGTAAGTTCCGTAGCTTCTACCAATCTCGGTCCCCGCTTTGGTATTGTCAACTTGCCGTTTTTAATCAACTCATTTGATAAGCTGGATAAATTTGTCAACAGCGGCGATCTTTACGAACATTTTCTGATGGCTATGGACCATCAGGGGATCATGGCAATCGACATCACCGGATATGGTAATTACGGATGGGCTACCACAAAGCCGGTTCGGACAATCAAAGAGGCACAACAGCTCAAATTCAGAACGGCCGAAGCTGCTGTGAACCAACTCAGCTATAAGGCGTGGGGCATCAATCCGGTGGCGATGCCCTGGCCCGATGTTCCGGTTGCCTTAAAGACGGGTGTTATTGATGGTCTGGATCACACCTTCATTGTTTGCAGCCTGACAAAAAAATTCGAGGTGGCAAAACATTATACTTTCCTTAACTATGCCCAGGGACTGTTTATCTGGACTTTCAACAAGGCATGGTTCAACAGTCTGCCTGCAGATCTGCAAAAAACCTTTAAAGAAACTGTTAAAGACGTGAGCGCTCAGATTCGAAAGGAAACCATTGCCCAGGAAGCTGAGGAGATCGCCAAGGCCGAGGCCCTCGGGGTCGAGATTATTCGGCTGTCTGACGACGATTATGACTGGTTGCGGACAAAGGGTGATGTTGTCCATCAAGAATATGCAGCGGAAATCAATAAAACTTATCCTGGAGACAAACATAAATTCGACAACTACTTGAAGAAAGTGCAGGATTACATGGGCTACAAGCCTTGAGTCTGAGCTGAAATAGATTGAAGGGGGCTCTGGATCTGAAATCAGGGCCCTTTTTATCTTGGGTTCTCACCGGCGACAAGGAACGCGTTTATGTTTGGAAAGATCCTTAATGTGCTTGATAAAATCCTGACCTTTTTCGAGGACTGGACGCTGTTTATCACCGTGTTTGTAGCGCTGATCGCCATGTTCTTTAACGTCGTACTGCGCTACGGCTTCAATTATTCCCTGGCCTGGTCCGAGGAACTGGTCCGGGAGGTGATCATCTATACGACGTTTATTGGCTGCAGTGCCGCCGTTAAAAATCGGTCAATGATCAAGATCGATGCCCTGGTTCAACTGGTTCCCAAACTGAAAATCCCGTTAAATTATATCAGCAACCTGGCCACTCTGATTTTCGCTCTGATGATGCTCTATTACGGCTGGAAAATAGCGGCCTTGCAGGCGGCGACCCACCAGAAAACGATTATCATGCAGATCCCCCTGGTATATCTTTTCGCGATCTTACCCCTGATGGGTGGTATGATGTTTATTCGAACGATCCAGGTAATTTACCAGGACGTAATGGAACAACGCACCGCCAAAGAGGAGTGAGGAGTGACCAGTGATAACCCGAACGGAGTTAAAGAAGTAAAACGATGGAATCGAGCCACATAATAATTCTGTTGATCCTGCTGGGATGCATGGCCGCCTACATTCCTGTTTTTATGTGCCTGTTTTTTACAGCTGTATTGGGATTTTTGCTGTTTACCGATTTACCTCTCCTTCTTTTGGCTCAGACAATATTTCGCAGCATGGATAAATTTGCCCTGGTGGTAGTACTGTTTTTTATCCTATGCGGTAATATCATGACGGCCGGCTCCATTGTCGAAAAATTGATTAAAGTAGCCAATGCCCTGGTCAGCTGGCTGCCTGGTGGCCTGGGGATGGCGGGGGTCCTGGCCTGTGGTTTGTTCGGCGCTATTTCCGGCTCAACCGTGGCCACGGTGGTGGCCCTGGGTGGATTTATGATCCCGGCCTTGCTGGACAACGGCTATCCGGAAAAATATACGGTGGGTTTAATGACGACCTCTCCGAATCTGGGCGTCATTATCCCGCCCAGTATCGGCATGATCCTGTACAGTATGATCAGTAATGTCTCTTTGGAAGGGCTTTTCTTAACCGGCTTTTTGCCGGGTGTTTTGATCATGCTGGGGGCATGCCTTTACTCCTATCTATTTTTTCGTAATAAAAAAGACATTGTTCGCCTGCCGGTGCCAAGTTTTATGGACGTTTTAAGGATCATAAAGGAAGGTTTCTGGTCATTGATGCTGCCGGCCATTATTTTCGGCGGGATTTTTTCCGGCGCCTTTACCGCCAACGAAGCGGCTGTAGTGGCCTGTGTCTATGCATTTTTCGTTGAGCTGTTCATTCACAAATCCATGAAATTTGCCGACGTCAAGCAGATTACCGTCAATTCGGCGGTGACCTCGGCCACGTTGTTGATTATCGTGGCCGGTGCGACCTGTTTTGGTAACTTGCTGACCCTGGAAGATATTCCCGGAAAAATTACCGAGGCCGTTTTGACGGCCGTTCAATCGCCGGTCATGTTTCTTTTGGCCATGAATGTACTCCTGTTATTCGTGGGGATGTTCATGGATATTATTTCAGCCACCTTGATACTGGGACCGGTTTTTCTACCCATGCTGGATGCTTTCGGCATCAGCCCGATGCATTTCGGGCTGATCATGACGGTGAATCTTGCCATCGGCTATTGCACCCCCCCCATGGGGGTCAGTCTCTATATCACCGGTTCAATTGCCAACCGGGATATTGTCTATGTTTCCAAAGCGGTACTGCCGTTTATTGCGATCCAGATAGCCGTCCTGATGATCATTACCTATCTGCCCGGCGTGGTGTTATGGTTGCCGAAACTGATGGGTTTCTCAGAATAGTCCATTAAAAATTCCCCACATTTACCCCCCCGGTCGTACCTTTTTCGCTGGTTTTTTTACTTGACACGATGAATACCGCTTCATTATAATCACATTATAGCTAAATAGTTTGGTGTGGTTTTCCTGAAAAGATATAATTTATCATAAATCAGTCATCGTTATTAGATCTGTCGACTGAAGGGTCAGTTTCGATATGTCTGAATCGAGCGTATAGCTGCACGAAGGAGGCTTTCCGTGAAACTAAAACAAGTTGTCCTGTCAATAGAAAACTCACCGAATCGATTATACGAGGTCACCAAGGCCCTGGGCGATGCCGGCATCAACCTCAGGGCACTTAGTTTGGTGGATACCGGCGCTTTTGGACAAGTTCGCTTGCTGGTTTCCGATGTTGCCAAGACAAGGCAAATTCTGATGACGATGCATATGCCTGCTTATGTCAATGAGGTCGTGGCGGTGGTAATTGAGGATAAACCGGGACAATTGGCCAAAGTGTTGAAGCCGCTGACCGACGCCGGGGTATTGGTGAAATATACATACGCCTTTGTTGGCTTTGCCCCAGACAAGGCGGTGATGATTTTTCGATTCAGCGACAACGATAAGGCAATTGCCGTGCTTGAAAATGAAGGCGTTAAAATTCTTGACGCGGACGCTTTTGGCATTCTGTGAATAGAGTTAAGGAGCGCAAGGCTTAAGGCTCTAACGCGTAAAAATGAATACGAGGCGTTACAGGTAGAAAGTAGGGGAGGTCAACATGACTGAACAAACCCAATTTCACCCGCAATCATTTGCCGTGATAGGGGCCGGCCCGGTGGGGTGTATCGTGGCGGCTTTTCTGGCCAGAGGGGGATACCCGGTCACATTATGTGATGTGATTCCCGAATTGATCGAGCCTGCCGCTGAACGGGGCATCATCATCGAAGGTGCCGAGAATTTTCAGCAAACTATAAATAAATCGATTACGAGCATTGATGATCTGGTCGATGATCCGCCGGGCGTAATGATTATCACCGTTAAAGCCAACGCGCTGCCCCTGATTGCATCGGCTATTGAAGGTTTTCACCGCGAGGGAATTTATGTCGTTAGCTGGCAGAATGGGATTGATACCGAATTGGAGCTGGCCAAAACGCTGGGAAAAAAATCGGTGATGCGCGCAGTTGTGAATTATGGCTGTGGGCTGGTGGGCCCGGCCCATGTAAATATGCCCTTTCACCATCCACCTCATTTTATTCAGGAACTGGACGCCGTGTCCGCCCCGGCCGCCAAGGCCATTGCAGAGGCTTTTTCCAGGAGCGGCCTGACAACCGAGCATACCGATCAAATTGTATCGATGGTATGGCGGAAATCGATCATGAATGCCAGTATGAATCCAGTCTGTGCTGTAACGGGGTTAACCATGGCTCAGGCCATGAACGATCCAATTGTTTTCGAGATAGTTGATGCGTTATTGAAAGAGTGCATCCAGGTTGCCCGGGCCAATGAGATCCATATCGGGTGGGACTACTATCCGGGTGCCGTTACCTATATGCAAAACGCCGGTAACCATAAACCCTCGATGCTTATGGACATTGAAAACAATCGTCGCACTGAGATTGGTTTTATCAACGGAAAATTTGTCGATTATGGCCGGCAGGCGGGCGTGAAGACACCCTATAACACGACACTCAAATCCCTGGTTAAAGGGCTGGAATCGAAGATCGGAAGTTGACGGGCGATATATTGATGGATGAATAAATTACAGTCGCTTGATCGAGAGGAAATCACCTAAAATGAATGATCGCCCGGTATTTATCGGTACCGATGTGGGTGCATCCCGGACCAAGCTGGCCGTACTTGATTCCGATAGACGTCTGGTGGGGTACGCTGTACTAAAATCCGGCACTGATTTCACCGTTACAGCTAATAACTGCCTGGCCATGGCTCTTAAAATGGCCGATGTAACCCCCGGCGATATCCGTCATTCCGTGTCGACTGGCTATGGTCGCAAAAACGTAGAATTTTCTGAGGCAACCAAAACCGAAATCAGCTGTCACGCCCGTGGATGTTATCACTACTTTCCCATGGCCATCACGATTGTCGATATCGGGGGACAGGATAACAAGGTGATCAAACTGGACGACCAGGGACGCCGCCTGAGTTTTAAAATGAACCGCAAATGCGCGGCTGGCACAGGTGCTTTTCTCGAGGAAATGGCGTTACGACTCGATATTCCGCTGGGAGAAATGAATGATCTGGCCGTTCAATCCCGGAACATGGAACGCCTGGGGAGCTTTTGTACCGTGTTTTCCGGGACCGAAGTACTGGAAAAGATAAGAAACGGAAAAAAAGTACCTGACATCGTCAAGGGGCTTTTCTATTCGGTGATCCGACGGGTTATGGAGATGGATTCATTGACCGCGAAAGTGGTGATGACCGGTGGTGTCGTGGCGCATAACCCGTATCTCGTCACCATGACGGAGGAACTCATCGAACGTGATATTCAGGTAGCCGAATATCCCCAATTGACCGGAGCGGTGGGCGCAGCATTGTATGCAATGGATGCTAAATTATAAAACAGAGGTTATGTAAATATAAAGGAGTAGAAATGGCAGAAGAAAAAGAAGTTAAACGGTTAAAGATAAAAGCCACCGCCCAGATGGGCAAGATCATGGCCGACTATTTTTATGAATTAGATGCGGCTGCGAAAGATCAGAGCAAGCCCATCGCCTGGTGTACCAGTGTCGGTCCGGCGGAGCTCTTGCGTGCCATGGGGTATCTGGTTCATTTTCCAGAAAATCATGGTGCCATGTTGGGCGCTACTCGCATGGCGACAGATATGATCCCCGAGGCCAATGCCATCGGATACACTCCTACCATTTGTTCTTATCTTACGGCCGATATCGGTGCTTATCTTAAAGGGGTTACCCCCTTGTCCCAGGCATATAAGGGGATTGATTCCGTCCCCAAGCCGGATGTGCTGGTCTTTAATACCAATCAGTGTCGGGACGTGCAGGACTGGTTTTCTTGGTATGGTGATGAATTTAACGTACCTGTCATTGGGATTCACACCCATCGGGGGATTAAGGACGTGGGAGAAGAACATGTGACATCCGTGGCCGAGCAGATTAAAAACCTGATTCCCACCCTGGAAAAAGTATCTGGGAATAAATTTGATATCGACGAGTTGAAACGCGTGCTGGCGTTATCCCGGGAATGTTCGCAGCTTTGGCAGAAAGTACTTTTCACGGCCGGCACAAAACCATCTCCATTGACATTTTTCGATGGGACGATCCACATGGGGCCAGCCGTCGTTTTACGGGGCACCCAGCCGGCTATCGATTATTACACGCTGTTACTGGCGGAGCTCGAAGAGCGCATTAAGGATCACGTCGCTGCAGTTGAAGGTGAAAAGTACCGAATCTACTGGGAAGGCATGCCGGTATGGGGTCGCTTGAGCACGCATTCCAAACTATTTGCCGGCTTGAGCGCCAACGTTCTCGCCTCGACCTATTGCAACAGCTGGATTTTTTCGGATTTCGACGAAAATGATCCCTTCAAAAGCATGGCCCGGGCCTACACGAAATTGTTCATCGTACGATCGGATGAAGCCAAACAAGAATATATCAAACGGATGCTCGAGTTTTTCAAGGTGGACGGGATTGTATATCACGATGCCATGACCTGTCCCAATAACTCTAATTGCCGCTACGGTATGGCTCAACGCATGGAGAAGGAGACGGGTATTCCGTCCCTGATAATCAACGGCGATTTAAATGACTTGAGAATGCTTTCCGACGAACAGACCAAGACGAATGTGGAGGCCTTTGTTGAGCAGTTGGAAGAACAGCGCGGATAAATAATATGCCAAAGACAAAGGGCCAAAGCTTGCGGGCAATTGTCAATATTAATGGACTAAGGAGTCATACATGTTAGATGCTTTGTTTAAACCGAAAGGAGTGGCCGTAATCGGTGCTTCCAGTAAGGAGCTCCACATCGGTAACCGGGTGATAAAAAACCTGATTGATTTTGGATACAAAGGAGGCATCTACCCCATCAATCCTAAGGCTGATGAAATTCGGGGCGTCAAGGCTTATAAATCTATTCTTGATGTAGAAGGTTCTGTGGATGTAGCTCATATGGTTATCCCCGCTAAATTTGTCCCCATGGCTTTTGAAGATTGTGGGAAAAAGGGCGTCAAGCATATCATCATCAACTCGGGTGGATTTTCGGAGGTAGGGCCAGAAGGCGCGGCCATTGAGGATGCTTTTATGGAAGTGGCCCGAAAGTACGGTATGCGGGTGCTAGGTCCCAACTGCCAGGGGGTTATCAATTCGGACCCTGAACTGCGGGCGTATTGTAACTTCACCTTTACCTTTCCCAATCCAGGTCATATTTCCATCGTGGCACTGAGCGGGGGTGTGGCGGAAGTTATTCACCAAGGGTTTTCCGCCATGGGCGTGGGGACGCGGATCTATGCATCCAACGGTAACGCCTGCGATATCACTATTCCGGAAATTATTCGCTACCTGGGTGACGACGACGGTACCCGGGTGATTGTGACTTACGTGGAAGGATTAAGAGATCCGTCCACGTTTATGGAAGTCGCCGCAAAAGTAGCGGCCATGAAGCCGGTACTGGCCATGAAAGCCGGTCGAACCATGGAAGGCGCCAAAGCAGCGGCCTCCCATACGGGCGGGTTGGCCAAGGAGGATATCACGACGGACCTGATCTTTAAAAAGGCGGGAATTGTCGATTTTCGGGATGAAGGTGAATTGATTAACGCGGCCGCGGCTTTTGCTTCTCAGCCGATCCCCAGGGGTAATCGGGTGGGGATTATCACCAATACTGGTGGCCCGGCGGTGATTGGAACAGATATTCTGGTGGATGCCGGGCTCGAATTACCGCCGCTTTCAAAGAAAACAGAAAAGCGACTAAAGGAAAAACTCTACCCGGAAGCCGCCGTGCACAATCCTGTGGATGTGCTGGCCACCGGCACTGCCGAACATTACCGGACCTGCTTGGACGCCATGATGGACGACGATCATTTCGATTGTGTTCTCGTTAATTTTGTTACGCCGTTTTTCGTGGATAACGACAGTATCGCTAGAGAAATCGTGGCCGTCAGTAAAAAACAGATAAAACCGATCGTTTGTAATCTGATGACCGATCGTCGACAATGGACAGAAACGGTTCGAATTCTCCAGGATGGCGATGTTCCCTGCTTTGCTTTACCCGGAGAAGCTGCTCGCGCACTGGCCGCCCTCGTGCGGTATCATCGCATCCGTACCCGGGATACGGGCCGGATAAAAGAACACCCTGATGTGGACAAAGATCGGGCCGAAAAAATCATTTCAGATGCTTCCAGCGCCGGTCGCCCCATTCTCTCCGCCGAGGAGGCATACAATCTACTAGATGCCTATCGTATCCCGGTGCCCGATTGGCGAATGGCGGATTCGGTTACTGAAGCCGCCAAAGTAGCGGAAGAAATTGGTTTTCCGGTAGTCGTTAAAGCCGATGCCGCTTCCGTGATTCACAAAAGCGATATGGGGGGAGTGGCGGTTGATCTTAAAAACGCTGGGGCTGTCCAAGTGGCCGTGCAAAAGATGGCGGATGAACTGGCGGCAGACGACCTTCGGTTTTTCGTTCAGAAATATCTACCGGGTGGAACGGAGATCATCTTGGGGGCCAAAGCAGAAGAGGGGTTGGGGCATATCATCATGTTCGGCTTGGGCGGTATTTTTGTCGAGGTGTTAAAAGATGTGGTCTTTAACCTGACTCCTGTCACCGACGTCGATGCAAAAGAGATGCTGGTTACCATTAAAGGTGCACCACTGCTTGCGGGTGCCAGGGGGCAAAAAGGGGTCGACCGAAATGCTATCGAAGAACTCATCTGTCGTTTATCCCAACTGGTTGGAGATCTTCCCGCAATTCAGGAAATGGATTTAAACCCAGTCCTGGCCTATGAAAAAGGGGTATTCACTGTTGATGCGCGAATAGCCATTTAGCAATAAAGCTGATGAGCTGTTAAGCTGGTAGGCAACCCAGAAAATTGTAATCCTTTGCTTACCGCCTTGATAGCTAAGCAACTCATCAGCTTACTAGCTTAACAGCTTTAACAAAGGAGGTCCCCTTGACGGCGTGGATGAACCTTGGACAGCACTTAAAACTGAACGCCAAGAAATTTCCCGATACGGTGGCCCTGAAGGATGCCGAACGCAGTTTTACCTATCTGGAGCTCAATCATCGGGTAAATCAACTGGCTCATAGTCTTATGGGACGTGGCCTTGCGAAGGGCGATAAGGTGGCCGTGCTGCTGGAAAACAGCATTGAGATCGTTGAAGTCTATCTGGCTACTGCCAAGATCGGCCTGGTTATTGTACCCATCAATTTCCGACTGGTGAGTGGGGAGGTTGAATATATTGCCAATAATTCAGATGCCCGGGCGATCATTGTTCATGATGAATTCACACCGGTTGTCGACAACATTCGAGCACAGCTGACAAAAATTGATATAAACAATTATATTGCCGTGGGCGGTTCGGTAAACAGATATAAGAATTATGAAGACATAATTGCCAACGAATCCGCAAATGAACCCGATATTCAGGTGGCGCCCGATGATACCTGGATATTGATCTATACTTCCGGTACCACAGGAAAACCGAAAGGAGTGGTCCGCTCCCATGCATCTCATGTCGCCTTCTACCTGATCAATGGGATTGATTTTGGATTCAATCAGCATGACATCTGTTTAAACGTTATGCCCCTTTGTCATATTAACTCCACCTTTTTCACATTCACTTTTCTCTATATCGGCGCAAGCGTTTATATCCACCCCGGGCGATCGTTTCGGGCCGAACAGATTCTTGAAATTATTGAGCGGGAAAAGATTACGTTTATTTCGCTGATTCCCACTCATTACAATCTTCTTCTTAACGTGCCGGAAGAGGATAGACAGTTTGATGTTAGTAGCATTCGAAAGCTGCTCTGCTCTTCGGCACCGGTGAGAAAGAGCATGAAACTGGCCATCATAGATTTTTTCCCTGGCGTTGAGTTGTATGAGGCCTACGGCTCCACCGAGGCTGGGATTGTCACGGTACTGAAACCGGAAGATCAAATGCACAAGCTCGGCTCCATCGGCTATGAAACCCTGGGAACCGATTTTGTGAAGATTCTGAATGAGAACGGTAATGAAGTCTCCCAGGGCGACGTGGGTGAGTTGTACTCCAGGGGTCCCATGTTGTTTGATGAGTACTACAAAATGCCGGAAAAAACAGCAGCGTCCTTTCAAGGGGAGTGGTACTCCGCCGGAGATATGGCGCGGAAGGATGAGGACGGTTTTTACCAGATTGTTGATCGAAAAGATAATATGATTATTACCGGTGGCGAGCATGTATATCCCAGCGAAATAGAAGAGCTGGTCGGTAGCCATGAATGTGTGTTTGACTGTGCTTGTATTGGTCTTCCCGATGATAAGTGGGGTGAAAAGGTAGTGGCCGTGGTAATCGCGAAAGAGGGAATGGATGAAACCCAAATTAACGAGAATGCGGTCAAAGACTGTTGCAGGGGTGCTCTGGCCGGGTATAAACGGCCGAAAGAAGTCATTTTTATCAAGGAAGATGAAATGCCTCGGACACCGACAGGTAAAATACTGCACCGAAAGTTGAGAGAAATTGCCAAAGAGAAGCCAACCACCTTCGGCTAAAGCCGAAGGCTTGGGGTCCAAGGATCCAAGGGTTCGAGGGGTCAAGTGAAAAGACCATCCTAGCTTTTGCTTGAACCCTTGACCCCTTGACCCCTTGAATTCTTGCGGCAGCATCAAGAATTAAACTAAAGTCTTCGCCTAAAGGCGGGGGTTTTTCTCCCATTCCCCGAGTGGGACAATAAAATTTAGGTACTGAAGAAATGGTAAAAAGTTGAAGATCAAGGCACGCGGCTTATATGTTGCCGGACTTACTTGCCTGCACCGCAGGAAAGATGAAATCAAATGAAATGCAGATTCTGGACTTTTTTCGGACCGTCAGATTTTTGCCAAACAAATTATGATAACAGGAGGGACCATCGATGTTGACCAAAGCGTACATTCCGTATGGCGGATATTTCAGTTCCCCGTTTGCCCGTTGGCAGGGAAGTTTTGCCAACGATAACGCCATTGTGCTGGGCGCGGAAACAGCCAAGCGCTGGCTGGCCGAAAAGAAATGGGACCCGGGGATGCTCGATTACCTCTATTTGGGTACGACCGTTGGCCAGCACTATCTCTTCTATGGGAGTACCTGGGCGGCGCACTTGATGGGTGCCGGCCATATGCCGGGGGTGACTTTAATGCAGGCCTGTTCCACCTCCACCACTTGTATCTATCAAGCCAGTATCGGCGTTGAAACAGGATTATATAGTCAGCCGTTCTGTTTAATGGTTGACCGGTGCTCAAACGGTCCCCATACGGTTTGGCCCAATGTGAAGGGACCCGGCGGACAAGTCGAATCGGAAGACTGGGTCATGGATCATTTCGGTTATGATCCGACTGCCAAGGGAGCGATGATTCAAACCGCCGAGAATGTGGCCGCGGAAGCAGGTTTAAAACGTGAAGAATGTGAACATGTGGCGTTGCGGCGTTACGAGCAGTATATGGATGCACTGGCTGATGACCAAGCCTTCCAGAAACGATACATGTTTCCGGTGGAGGTCAAGGTGTCCAAAAAGAAGACCAATGTGGTGGCCGCCGATGAAGGGGTGTTTCCCACCACGGCGGAAGGTCTGGCCAAACTCAAACCGGTGCTTCCCGACGGTGTGCATACCTTCGGGGCCCAGACCCATCCAGCCGATGGAAATGCCGGTGTTCTGGTAACAACACGTGACCAGGCCAAGGAGTTAAGCACTGATCCGAATGTCGAAATTCAGGTGGTGTCATACGGTTATCACCGAACCAAGAAGGGATTTATGGCCATGGCCGTGGTGCCGGCTTGTCGCATGGCGCTGGAAAAAGCCGGCATTACCATTGATGATGTAAAGGCCGTAAAAACCCATAACCCTTTTGCTTCCAACGATCTTTACCTGGCCAAGGAATTCAATATCGATGTTATGGGTTTTAATAACTACGGCAGTCCGATTGTATTCGGACACCCCCAGGGCCCGACAGCCGGCCGATGCATTATCGAAGGCATCGAGGAAGTCGCCATGAACGGCGGAGGGTATCTCTTATTTGGTGGGTGTGCTGCCGGGGATACGGCCGGCGCAATGGTATTAAAGATCGGATAAGCAACAGGACCCGCCTTTATGAAACCGATGAAGCTATTAATTGAGTCCAGGCCGTTTTGTGTTTTTGATGCAGCCCCCATGGAAGCGCTTATAAACACACCATCCATTGAGATCGTAGATATGCGCGGAATGGGCATTAAAGATCCGGCTTTTGTGGAGGCGTTAAAATCAGTCGATGCCGTGTTGAGCGGTAACGATCTGGTGGTCGACGAGACCTTGTTCGGCCTGGCACCCAAATTGAAGGTGATTGCCAAAATGGGGGTTGGCTTGGATATGATCGATATCAATGCCGCCAGTCGTCATGGGGCCATCGTTTTCAACACGCCTGGGGTGAATAATCAGGCCGTGGCAGACCATACCTTTGCCATGCTTTTGACCGTGGCCCGAAAAATCATCTATTGCGACCAAAGCTTAAGAGAAAAACGTTGGGAGCACGCCAGAATCATGGGTGTCGAACTGTGGCAAAAAACAATGGGTATTCTGGGCCTCGGTGCCATTGGTCGTGCTGTGGCATTGAGGGCAAAAGGTTTTGACATGAAAATCGTAGCCCATGATCCCTATTGGCCAGATCAATTCGCAGCTAAAAACCGGATCGAACGGATGGCGTTGGAGCCATTGCTAAAAATATCCGATGTGGTTTCGTTGCATATGCCGCTTACTCCGGAGAGCAAAGGGATGATCAATGCCGGTACACTAAGGCTGATGAAGCCTACGGCGATACTGATCAACGCGGCCCGGGGAGAGATTGTGGACGAGGCGGATCTTTACCGGGCTTTAAAAGACGGTGTCATAGCCGGGGCCGGTCTCGATGTTTTTGAGAATGAACCGCCCACGGCATCCCCGCTCCTTGAACTGGATAATGTCGTGCTGACACCACATACCGCCGCGTTTACCACGGAAGCCATGAACAATATGAACGTGGGTGTGGTTGAACAGATCATCGATTATTTGGATGGCAAGCGCCCCGCGCATCTGGTCAATGCAGATATATATGATCAGCATAAACAATAGTACTTTCATGTATATCAGCCCGGCGAATGTATATTACCTTGGCGTTTATCGTTTGACTTATTAATTTTCGTATTTCACAGTTGTCCAATCAGGGTTTTTACGAAAAGAATTGTGAATTTCACTTAAAGGGGTGATCACCCGTGAGCAGTAATTGCGTCCTTCTTATGGATATCCGCCTTAATCAGTAGGAAGGCTAAGCCAGATTTCCAACTGGCCCTGTGGTACCAGCGGATAGATTTTGGCCAGATTTTTCATTTTAAATTTGACATTATCCTTATGGGGATGAAAATCCTTTAGATAGTTGACTACCTGCATTTTAAGGTCTGTTGCAAGGTCTTGGTCGGCAGCATGAAAATAGCGAATGTCATTTCCGGTATACTTAACCAGATCTATCTTGGGCACGACAAAGTTTCCGGACATAAGGTGATCCGCCAACTGGTAGGCTAGATGGCGGTTTTCAGGATGCGCATAGTGCAGGTAAACGGTAAATAATCGCGGATCAGGCGCTACTTCAAGTGCCAATTTTACTTTTTCCGGCAGCACCTCTTTGGTAGAGGAGACACTTTCGGGCGTATCTTTTTTCGATTGACCAGCATCCGCTGAGACTTCAGGCGCTTTACTCAAAAGGTTGTTTTGTTTTTTTGTTTGTTCCGGAATATCGGTGCCGACCTCTGGGCTCAATTCCTCTTTTAGGGGCATCAATTCTTTTATAGAGGAGATGCTTTCGGGTGTATCTTTTTTCGATTGACCAGCATCTGCTGAGACTTCAGGCGCTTTACTCAAAAGGTTGTTTTGTTTTTTTGTTTGCTCCGGAATATCAGTGCCGACCTCTGAGCTCAATTCCTCTTTAAGCGGAATCAATTCTTTTATAGAAGAGATGCTTTCGGGTGTATCTTTTTTCGATTGACCAGCGTCCACTGAGGCTTTAGGCGATTTGCTCAAAAGGCTGGTTTCTTTTTTTGTTGGCTTAGGAGTGGAAATATCTGAGGGTGATGTTTTTTCAGTATCCGCAGCTGGTTGGTTGATAGTTTGCTTTGATGGTGACGAACGGTTAACGAGCGGGTCTTTCATATATGGGCTCAATAGATAAGCGGCTATCAAAAACAGCACCAGTACAACGGCAGCGCCTGTTGTCATCGGACGATGCAGGATTTTAGTAATTCCTGATGATTCAGGTGGCGTTGGTAAAACCGGGATTCCTTCAGTTTCAATGGATTCAGTGGGTTCCGTTTCTTTTTCTGAAATTCGAGGAGTTGGGATATGACTTATTAATTTCTGATAATTTTGTTTTTCTTCCTGGGCGGCATCAATCCACGCTGAACTCGAATAGGGTTTTTCTTGATGGTCCTTTTTTACCTGGCTTTCAATCAGCAGTGCTTGTAAATTTGACCGGATCTTGATCATTGAGATATCGCAGGAATCCTGGACGGAGATCTTGACGTTTTCCCATGACAGTAATGCGTAGGCAGCAATTTCGCCCTGAACCGTCTTGAGCCGGGCGTTTTTGAGCTCCCCTTTCTCAAAAAATAAGATGCCCAGGCGGCTTTCGGTATGATCCAGGATACGCAGTGTACAGGTTCTTAGTTCGTTTTGAATCATTTGGACAAAGTTTGATACATCCGAAATGAAAATATATCCACCTTCCTGTTCGCGTTTCAATGCTTTATCGATTGCCGACGGCCACTTATTTAGGGGTAAACTTTTAGAAGATGAGACCGCGATCCCCTTCTCTTCGATCATCAGTGATTCGGGAAATTCCTGTTCACCGGACAGATTGAGGACAGGGATGTCGGGGAAGGCGTTCCAGATATAAAATAAAAAAGCGATGGTGCTTTCTTTTTCAGGAAGGTACCCCAGCAGAACAAGTGCGATCGAATGTTCCCTTAATCGGTCGGCCGCCGCCTTGGTGTTTTTGGCAAAGGTCATTGAATAGCTGTCGCCACAAGTTTGCTTACAGGTCTTTTCGATTTGTAGGTATGTTTGACGGTCGGCATTAACGATGAGGATTTCTCTGACCATAGCAGATGTAGAAATACAATTTTTAGCCATTTAATTTTCGACCGCCTTGACCGGGTTACAGTTCAATTCTGTAGCTATCAGGTTAAGTTATGCAATTTGGGGGCCAAGTATTTAAACGAGATCTAAATCGGTTCTACAGACCTGAAATACAAAGTAATCTTTTTGTTTCGGATGGTTATGACGAACAAGAGGGGTTGCATGATTGGGAAATAAATGACATAAAATTGTGTAATTTAAAATTACATGCAACGGTTTTTTGTTTTTGATAACAAAAGTCAGGTAGATTTCATGCCATCCGATAAGTTTTCACATCCACTGATTCAATACTGGCAAACTGAGCGATTTCTGATCTTGCTGGTTTCCCTGCTATTGATGTTGGTATTATCTCCATTTTTACAATATTTTAGGTGGTTTGAGATTTTTAGGAATATCCTGAGGACTTGGATCTTTTTGGCCATTTTTAATACCACCACTTGGAAAAATAAACAATTGGTTTATAGTTCCCTGCTGGTTAGCTTTGCGATCGCAGCTTTATGGGCGCCAACTATCTTTGGACCGGGAATCAATATTTTAGCCATATCCAGCGCATTGATTGGAATTTACCTTTTGTTTTCAATTGTCGTTTTGGCGGCATTTATTAGAGGAGCAGAGCATGTCGGCCGGGAAGTCATCTATGTTTCTATTATCATTTATCTCCTGATATCTATAATGTGGGCCTATTTATATGCGACCTTGGAGGCCTTTGTTCCCGGGTCGTTCTCCATGCCATTCGATACGAGTCAATCCGATAAGTTTTTCTGGCACATGTACTTCAGTCACATAACGATCACGACGCTTGGATATGGTGACATTACCCCTTTAAACGCGAAAGCCGCCGCTTTGGCATCTACAGAGGCAATAATCGGGCAAATATATCTGGTGGTGATCGTTGCCTGGCTGGTGGCTATGCATGTCTCGCAGCGATCAAAGAAATAGAGAAGCGCGCCAACCTGTTATTGATATTGAGTTTGCGCCATGGTACACACCTTTTTTTTATAGTATGTTAGAAAACACTCTTGTCCAAAATAGGTTTTTCTTTGGACAGCATATCAAAGATTGAGAGTTCTTGACGGTTATTCCAAAGCCGCCGCAAACGATCAAATACGTTTATATTGCGTGTTTGCCGAGCTTTCTTGGC
>Ga0316198_10000179_pt1 | contig 29754 bp, 25 predicted proteins | sample OudBieAanoxic_MG_FD_204935 | JGI IMG/M metagenome (GOLD analysis project Ga0316198, IMG submission 204935) | Coastal sediment microbial communities from Oude Bieten Haven, Netherlands - site A anoxic | ecosystem: Environmental > Aquatic > Marine > Coastal > Sediment | place: Netherlands... | reverse complement strand
GCGCCAACACCGCATACATATACATTCGCGGCGAGTTTGTTGAAGAGGCGCAGATTCTCGCCAAAGCGATCACCGAGGCCAAGAGGAAGAAGTACCTTGGCGGGAAGATCCTTGGCAGCGGTTACGATCTCGAGGTCCATATCCACCGCGGCGCGGGTGCTTATATCTGCGGTGAGGAGACAGCTCTCATCGAGTCGATTGAGGGAAAGCGTGGATTGCCCCGCCTGAAACCCCCCTTTCCGGCAGTGGTCGGCGTTTTTGGGTGCCCAACTGTGGTCAACAACGTCGAGACTCTTGCCTGCGTACCTCACATCCTCGAGCACGGAGGCGCCTGGTTTGCTGGTATAGGCACCGAGCGAAGCACTGGTCCCAAATTGTTTTGTGTCTCAGGCCACGTCGAGCATCCGGGCGTCTATGAAGCCCCGATGGGAATCACCTTTCGAGAGATCATTGAGGATCTCTGCGGTGGTATGCGCGGCGGCGGGAAACTCAAAGCGTTCATCCCCGGTGGCTCATCCGCGCCCGTGCTGCCTGCCGACAAGGTCGATACAGCCGCCGATTTCGAGTCGGTGGCGCAGGCCGGGTCGATGCTCGGGTCCGGCGGTATCATCGTAATGGATGAAACAGTGGACATGGTGTGGGCACTTGAAAACTTACTGGTTTTCTACGCCCACGAGTCCTGCGGGCAATGCACCCCTTGCCGCGAGGGATCTGACTGGGCGGTGGACATCGTCCGCCGCATCCGCCGCGGGCACGGTCGACCCGGAGACATCGAAACTCTTCGCCGAATTTCGAGATTTGCTAGCCAGGGGATGACGATCTGTCCGCTGGGAGACGCATTCTGCGGTCCAATCGCAAGTTTTCTTGAACACTTCGGATGCGAGTTCGATGAAGCGATATCCAAGGCATCTTCGATGACGGCGAAAGCACTGCCGATCCTCCCGGTCCAATCGGACCGGGAGTTGTTTGGAACCTGAGGCGGCGAGATGGTGAGCTTGACCATTGACGGTAGGGAGATCACGGTAGCCGAAGGCACCAACCTGGTGGAAGCGGCGGCAGCAGCGGGAATCGAAGTTCCGACGTATTGCTATCACCCCGGTCTCTCCGTTGTCGGCCAGTGTCGAATCTGCTTTGTCGAGGTCGAGGGCATGCCGCGTTTGGTCACCGCGTGCTCCACGCCGGCGCAACCAGAAATGGTCGTACTGACCGCGTCGGACCGTGTTCGCGAAGCACGCGCCGCGGTCATGGAGTTCCTACTCGAAAATCACCCACTCGATTGCCCGGTCTGCGACCAGGCGGGTGAGTGCGGCCTTCAGGACTATTCGGTCGAGCACGGGCTCGACTCGACCCACATGGTGGACGAACGACGCACCAACCCCGGCCGCGAACGGCATCTCATCGGGCCTCACGTTGTCCAGAACCAAAATCGCTGTATCCACTGCACGCGTTGCATACGTTTCACCACTGAAATCTCCGAAACATCCGATCTGACCATGAAATCACGCGGCAATCACTCCTTCATCGACACATTTGATGGGCGTCCATACGAAAATCCCTGGTCCGCATGCGCTGCGGACGTTTGCCCCGTCGGTGCGCTCACCGTGAAGGAGTTCCGCTTTCGGGCGCGGGTCTGGCATCTCGAGGAGACCGCGACAATCTGTCCCGGATGCAGCATCGGCTGCAACGTATCGCTTGGCCACCTCAACGGAGAGGTCCATCGGTTCGTGCCACGCGAAAATGCGGAGGTCAACGGCTGGTGGATGTGTGACTACGGCCGGTTTCTGGCCGAGGGCCTCAACGATCGGACGATTGAAGTCCCTCTCGAGGGCATCCACGAGGGTAAACTTCGGGTTTCCTGGGACACCGCATTGGCGCAGGTCGCACGGTGGCTCCGTCAAGCGCCACAAACGCTTGTCATTGCCTCCGCAAACTTGAGCAACGAAGCTCTGTTCGTCGTCCGTCGCAATCTGGTCGAGGGAGCACGAATGGACGTCATCGTGCCGGTTAGTGAAGGCGAGACCCGTCGCATCAAAAACGGCCGTGGAGTCTGGTTCAGCAGCATCGATGCCCATCCGAACTCGACCGGCGCCCGCCATCTCGGTCTGGCTACAGTTGACGCCGCGAACCTCGAGAGCTACCTGCGCGATGGCACCGGTCCCGTGCTGGTTCTCGATGCACATGCCCATCCGTGGCTGGAATCAGAAGGCGCCGCAGCTATCACCGCCGACCGTCAGGTGGCAGTGCTCGCCCGGTATCGGACTCCAATGGTCGATGCCGCATCGATTGTCCTGCCTCTTGCATCCTGGGCGGAAACCGACGGCACATTTACGTCATCGACAGGCCGTGTCCAGCTGGCCCGAAATGCTCTCCCTCCCGGTGGTCAGGCGCGGCGAGCCTGGGAGGTCGTCTTCCGCCTCGCCGTCGAACTCGGGATTGAGCAGGAGCGGGCCGTCACACCTCGGATATTATTTGCTGAAATGGCGGCCGAGATCGCGGCCTTTTCCGGAATGACCTGGGGTCGTCTCATGGCGGAGCCGGGAATGCTGGTCCACGAGGAGGTGCTTGGTGTGGGCTGAAGTTGCGGTCGTCGGCGTCAAGTTGGCCTTCGTGCTGGCCGTGATGCTGACCACGGTGCCGATCATGGTGTGGGTGGAGCGGCGCGGCTCGGCTCTTATCCAGGATCGCCTCGGACCCAATCGGGTCGGCCCCTTCGGTCTGCTGCAACCCGTGATCGACGTCGTCAAACTTCTCACCAAAGAGAATCTCAGACCGGAGGGTGCCCAGACATTTCTGTATGTACTGGCACCGGTGATCGCCGTCGCCATTTCTCTCAGCACATTTATCGCCGTGCCCTTCGCTCGAGATTCAGGGCTCTCTATTTTTGGTCACCCGGTCGACGGCTTCATCGTCGCGCCGAATCTCAACATCGGCGTCCTTTACATTTTTGCCATCGCCTCACTAGCTGTGTACTCGGTCGTTCTCGCAGGTTGGGCCTCGAACAACAAGTTCGCGCTGTACGGAGGCCTTCGCGCCTCAGCGCAGGCGATCTCCTACGAGCTCGCAATGACGATCGCGGTGGTCGGTGTGCTGATGAGCGCAGGTTCTCTGCACCTTCAGCAGATTGTTGACGCCCAGACCGGCACCTGGCTCGGCTCTCTTCCACGGTGGAATGTGTTTCCCCAGTTGTTGGGCGCGGTGACATTCATGGTCGCGGTCTTCGCCGAGACCAATCGTTTGCCATTCGATTTGCCCGAGGCGGAAGCGGAGTTGGTCGCCGGTTATCACACGGAGTACTCGTCGATGGGCTTTGCCGCGTTCTATATGAGCGAGTATCTCCACATGATCGTCGGCGCGTCCCTGATCACAGTCCTCTTTTTCGGTGGTTGGAACTTGCCGTGGATTGACATTCCATTCAAAGGTTGGACGGGCGCTCTGATGTCGATGGGGGTCTTTGCCGCCAAGGTGGCCTTTTTCATGTGGTTCTTCGTGTGGGTGCGTTGGACCCTCCCCCGCTTCCGTTACGACCAGCTCATGGCGCTGGGCTGGAAGGTCATGATCCCGCTCGCGACTCTCAACTTCCTCTGGGTCGGGGTCGGTCTGGCCCTCGGGTATTTTTAGGCGGTATGCAGTGGTGACCTACGTTTTTCTCGCTGCAGCGGCCCTCGCGGTGATCTTCGCGATTCTCGCCGTCGTGCCGCGCAATCCGATGACCAACGTTCTATCGCTGGTGGTTTTGTTCTTTTCAATGGCCGCAATTTTCGCCATCCTCGGCATGGACTTCCTGGCCGCCATCCAGGTCATTGTTTACTCGGGCGCGATCCTCGTTCTCTTCCTCTTTGTCATCATGCTGCTCAATATCCGCGAGGTGGAGGCGTTCGGCAGCGGCCGTCGATGGCAAGCATTGATCGGCACCTTGGTGGCAGGCAGTATCGGTTCGATGATTCTCGTAATCGCTGGCCTGCTCCTTCCCGAGCAGGGGTCTGTGTTGCCGGGAGTTGCCGATATCGGCACAGCCGTACCGATCGGCAAGGCCCTCCTGAGCACCCACCTCTTCGCATTCGAATTCATCACTCTTTTACTTGTGGCGTCGATCGTTGGCGCGGTCTATCTGGGGCGGAGGGAAGATCGGTGACGCCGGCTGAATTGGTGCCCGTTCCCTACACCTGGGTCCTCGCCCTCTCGGCGGTTCTCTTCGCGATCGGTGTCGTCGGCGTCCTCCTGCGCCGCAACGGCATCGCAATTTTCCTGTCGCTGGAGATCATGCTCAACTCCGCCAACCTCGCCTTCGCAGCCTTCGCATACCGGTTCGCGGCCGGCCACGCCACCGCCGCTGCGGCCCTCGACGGGCAGATATTTATCTTCTTTGTCATCGCGGTTGCCGCCGCCGAAGCCGCGGTCGGTCTGGCCCTGTTTATTGTTTTCCATCGACTCAAGGATTCCATCGATGTCGACCGCGCCAACATTCTTCGCTGGTAGGAACGAGTGATGCTCGGTTCCCTCTGGTTGATCCCGATCTTGTGCCTGGGCGGCGCCATGCTCAATCTGCTTCTCGGTGCCATCAAGGCGCCGAAACCGCTGGTGACCGTGGTCGGGGTCGGTTCGGTCGGCGCCGCAACTGTAGCGGCGTACGGAGCGCTGTGGGAGTACCTCCATCAACCCTACAAGGAGATCATCGAACGGTATTTCACCTGGATCTCGGCGGGTGAGATTACGGTCAATGCATCATTCCAGCTCGACCCGCTGTCGGCGGTGATGCTCGCCTTCGTGACCGTCGTCGGTTTTTTGATTCACGTCTACTCCGTTGGTTACATGAACTCGGAGAGCGAGGCCGGCTACGCCCGCTACTTCGCCTACCTCAATCTCTTCATGTTTGCCATGTTGCTGCTGGTGCTTGGATCCAACCTGCCGGTGCTTTTCGTCGGTTGGGAGGGCGTGGGTCTGTGTTCCTACCTCTTAATCGGCTACTACTACGAGCAGGCATGGTGCGCGGCCGCCGGCAGCAAGGCCTTCATCGTCAACCGCATCGGCGACCTCGGATTCCTGCTCGCAATATTCGCCACTTTTGCGGTTTTTGGAAGCGTCGAGTTCAGCGAGATTTTTTCAGCCGCCGCCGGCCATCCACACCAGTACGCCGAGGCAGCAACAATCATCGCATTGCTTCTCTTCGTCGGTGCGATCGGAAAGTCGGCGCAGATTCCACTCTATGTCTGGCTGCCTGATGCGATGGCCGGACCGACCCCGGTGTCGGCCCTGATTCACGCCGCAACGATGGTCACCGCGGGCGTATACATCGTCGCCCGCTGTAACGTTTTCTTCAGGCTCAGTCCTACCGCCATGGTAGTCGTTGCGATTGTCGGCGGAGTCACCGCCATTTTCGCTGCCACCATCGCCCTGGTCCAGAACGACATAAAAAAGGTCCTTGCCTATTCGACCGTTTCCCAACTCGGCTTCATGTTCCTCGCTGCAGGGGTTGGCGCGTTCACGATCGCTATCTTCCACGTCGTGACGCACGCCTTCTTCAAGGCCTGCCTTTTTCTCGGCTCCGGATCTGTAATCCACGCCAACTCGGGCGAACAGGACATGACCCGAATGGGCGGCCTCCGAAAGTACCTGCCGACCACCTATTGGACTTTTCTCGCGGCAACCCTGGCGATCGCTGGCATCCCGATCTTCGCCGGCTTTTTCTCCAAAGATGAAATCCTGGCCCGCGCATACGCTGCTGGCGCCGCCGGCCTCAACGGCTTCGGCGACGTGTACAGGGTCCTCTGGTACCTGGCGATGGGCGCCGCCCTGCTCACGGCCTTTTACATGTTTCGCGTCGTCTACATGACGTTCCACGGCGCCTTCCGTGGCGGCAAAGAGGCCGAACACCATCTTCACGAATCTCCACGGACCATGACTGTTCCGCTGATCGTCCTCGGAACCCTGTCCATTTTCGGCGGGTTCATCGGATTTCCGGGCCAGCTTTTCCACAAGACAGACTGGAATCTGATCGAGAACTTCCTCCACCCCATCATCCTCCCGCTCGGCGAAGCCCATGGCGCGACGGCAGCGACAGAGCATACGATCCACGCCGTGAGTCTCGGCACAGAATGGCTGCTGGTCGGTATCTCAATCGCGGTCGCAGTCGTCGGGTGGTTGGTCGCACGCCGTTTCTATCGAGGAGATGGAGCCTATGCCCTCCCCCGGGCACTTGCCCATCGAATGCCCTTGATTCACAAGCTTTTGTTCAACAAGTATTGGATCGACGAGATTTACAGCGCTCTCATCGTCAGACCCGTTCATCGACTCGCCTTGTTCTTATGGAAAATCGTCGACGAACTCGTTATCGACACGCTGTTCATTAATGGCGCCGCTTTCACCGTCGAATTGACTGGTGACGTGCTGCGCTTCATCCAGACCGGCAACGTCCGCAACTACGCATTGGCTGTCGCCGCAGCGATTCTCGCCCTGGCTGCGGTCCTGTGGTGATGGAGGGGAAATGCTGAACGACCACCTTCTCTCCATCGTTACCCTGGGCCCGACGGTTTTCGCCGTCCTCCTGCTCTTCATACCCATGCGGTACAAAACCGTCCACCGAATCGTCACGCTCATGACCTCGATCGTCATGTTCGCCTTCTCGACCCGGCTTTGGACCGGATTCAACCCCGACGACCCGGGTTTTCAATTCGTCGATCGTTTCGCCTGGATCCCCCAGTTCGGCATCAACTATCACGTCGGTGTTGACGGCGTCTCGATCCTGCTCGTGCTCCTCACCACACTCCTTCTGCCCGTGGTCGTCCTCGCAGCGTGGTCGCTCAACATCGAACACATCAAATCACTCCACATCACCTTTTTGTTGTTGACCACAGGAATGATCGGAACCTTCGTCTCCCTCGATCTCTTCCTGTTCTATGTCTTCTGGGAAATCACCCTGATCCCGATGTACTTCATCGTCGGCATCTGGGGAGGCCCCCGCCGCATCTATGCTGCGGTCAAGTTCTTCATTTTCACGATGGCGGGATCAGTCTTCATGCTGGTGGCGATCCTCTATCTGGCCTGGTTCCACCACCAACAGACCGGCGTCTGGTCGTACAGTTATCTCGACTTTCTCGAGACCGCTCCCCTCTTGCCGACCTCCGGCGGCCTATTTGCTCCCGGACTCCTGGTCTTTGCCGCCTTTTTACTCGCCTTTGCGATCAAGGTCCCGATCTTCCCCCTCCATACCTGGCTACCCGATGCCCACGTCGAAGCGCCGAGCACCGGGTCGGTGCTCCTGGCCGGCGTCCTCCTGAAAATGGGCACCTACGGTCTCCTCCGATTCAACCGCGCGCTCCTTCCCGATGCGTGGGAGATCTTCGCGCCATTGTTGATGGTGCTGGCAGTGATTGGCATCATCTACGGTGCCCTGGTGGCGATGGTCCAACCCGATGTCAAAAAACTCGTTGCCTACTCGTCTGTCAGCCACCTCGGCTTTGTGGTCCTCGGGTTGGCTGCAGGTACTCAGGCTTCAACCCAGGGCGCGATCCTGCAAATGGTGAACCACGGCCTGACCACCGGCGCCCTCTTCCTTCTCGTCGGGATGCTCTACGAGCGCACCTACACCCGGCTCATCGAGCAATACGGAGGTCTGGCCGAGGTGATGCCGATATTCACGGGTATCTTCCTCGTAGTGACTCTTGGCTCGATCGGTTTGCCCGGCCTCAACGGCTTTGTCGGCGAGTTCCTGATCCTCGCCGGCTCGTGGGCTGTGCACCCGATAGCAGTCGTTTTTGCCGGGCTCGGCATCATTCTCAGCGCCGTTTACATGCTGTGGATGGTGCAGCGGGTCTTCTGGGGACCAGTCCATATCGCGGCAAATTACGCTCTCCCGGACATCAGCCTCCGCGAGGTCTTCGTCGTCGCACCGCTGATGGTTCTGATCGTCTGGATCGGCATCTATCCCAATACATTCCTCGAACCGATGGAGGCGTCAGTCCGCCTCCTGCTCGCGCGATGATCGGGAGGTAGCGCCGTGCTGACGCCCACTCACGCCGAGATCGTCGCCATCGCGCCCGAGCTCATCCTCACCATCACCGCCTCGTTGGCGCTCATCATCGAGGCCTTCTTGCCCCGCCTTCGACGATATCTGAGCGGTCTGACCATGCTCGCGATCGCAGGCGCAATCTGGGCGCGGTTGTCGCTCGAACTGCCGGGAGCGGTGTGGGCGGGGATGTTGCGAATCGACCAACTAACCGCCTTTGTCGACACCTATATCCTGATCGCCGCATTCTTCGCGGTGTGGATGGCAGGCCCCTTCATGCGCCGCACCACAGCCGAGTGCGGCGAGTTCTACGCCCTGATCCTCTTCGCGACGGTCGGTTCGATGGTGATGGCGTGTTCGGTCAACCTGCTCACCATCTTTCTCGGCCTCGAACTTCTGTCGATCCCACTCTATGTACTCAACGCTTTTTACAGGCGCTACGAGGTCAGTGTCGAGGCGGGGATCAAATACTTCGTGGTCGGCGCATTTGCCTCGGGTTTTGTCGCCTACGGCATGGCTCTACTCTACGGTGGGTCGGCGAGCACGAATCTGGTCGAAATAGGCCACCAGGTCGTCGAGTTCGGCTCCCTCGGACCTTTGACCGCAGTCGGATTCGCGATGGTCGTCGGAGGCCTTGCATTTAAGCTCGCGCTCGTTCCATGCCATGCCTGGGCTCCCGACGTCTACCAGGGCTCGCCAACTCCGGTCACCGCATTCCTATCGGTGGTGCCGAAGGGCGCAGCTCTCATCGTCTTGCTGCGGATGGTCGAGGGAATGGACCTCCTCCAGGTTTCGCCACGATGGGTGTTGGCGGCGAGCGTCATCGCCGTTGCCTCGCAGACCCTCGGCAATGTGGTCGCCATCGTTCAGAGAGACATCAAACGAATGCTCGCCTACTCGGGCATAGCTCATATGGGTTACGCCCTGGTAGCGGTGATTGTCGCCGGCACCGATGGCGGCGCCGCAGTCCTCGTCTATCTCGCCGCATATACCGTGATGAACATGGGCGCCTTTGCGTGCGTCGCACAGCTCTCCGAACGCGAGGATCGCCCACATCTCATCAACGACCTGTCCGGGCAAGGCTACAACCGCCCGGTGGCCGCCCTCGCGCTCACCATCTCCCTCTTCGCCCTCTCCGGGATCCCGCCGTTCATAGGTTTCACGGCCAAGTTCGTGGTTTTCCGAGCCGCCATCAACGAAGGCTTCGTTTGGCTGGCCGTCATCGGGGTCATCAACTCGTTGATTTCGGTCTTCTACTACTTGCGCGTGATCTACGTTCTCTATATGCGCCCGCTGCCAGAACGGCAGCCGGATTACGGCTTTTATCTTCCGATCTGTACCGCCGCCTCGGTCGCGGCCCTGGGGGCCTTGCTGCTCGGTATCTATCCAACCGCGGTGCTGGCCGCGGCCCAGAGTGCTATTCTCTCTTTAGCGAGGTAGCGCATGGTTGCATACAAGCGTCACGTCGACACCGCCAGCATCTCTGAACTCACGATCTCACGTCTGTCGATCTACCTGAGATGCGTTGACCAGCTCCTCGATCTCGGCGTCGAAACCGTCTCCAGCCAGGAGTTGGCGAAAAGATTCAACCTCAACTCGGCTCAGATTCGGAAAGACCTCGCGTACTTCGGCGAGTTCGGCGTTCGCGGCGTCGGCTACAACGTGCGCGAGCTGCGTCAATACGTGGTGGAGATCCTCGGCCTCGACAGCGAACGGCGTTTACTCATCGTCGGTGCCGGCAACCTTGGGAACGCCCTCTGTCACTACTCGGGGTTTTCGAGCGGTAACTTCCTCGTCGTTGGCGTGCTCGACTCGGATCCGAGCCGAATCGGCGATGCAACGCCGGCCGGACTCCTGGTTGAGGATGCGGAGCGCATGGCCGAGATTGTCATCCAACGTTCAGTGGATATCGGCATTATCACGACGCCAGCAGCAGCCGCGCAGCAAGTCTGTGACCAGATGGTCGATGCCGGTCTACGGGCCATTCTCAACTTTGTCCCGATCCGAGTCAGAGCTCCAGAAAACGTACTTGTAAAGACGGTAGACCTCAAGGTTCACCTCGAAGAGCTCTGCTTCTTCCTCGCTCACACCACGAACGCGTAGCCAAAAGCTAATTGCTTACAGCTAATAGCTAATAGCTTTCAATGCGATCTCCGATTCGCGAAAATCCTCCTGTGGCGTCTTGAGACCGTTTCCGCTAAAGTAGGCAACATGGACGAGCCGACGACACTTGGAAAGTACGAGGTGATCGAGCAGATCGCTGTCGGCGGCTTCGGCATCATATACAAGGGCTGGGATCCATTTATCAAACGGAAAGTGGCAATCAAGATGTGCGCCACTCCCGACGATGAGGTGCGACAACGCTTTCTGCAGGAGGCTCAATTTGTCGGCAACCTCGTCCACCGCAACATCACCCTCGTCTTTGACTACGGGGTCGAGGACGAAGTCCCCTATATCGTTCAGGAGTTTCTTTCGGGATACGACCTCGACGAACTCCTCAAGGCTGACGTGGTGTCGGACGAGGACACGATCGTCTCAATCTTGATCCAGGTTTGCGAAGGCCTCGAGTTTGCCCATCAACGCGGAATAGTTCACCGTGACATCAAGCCATCAAATATTCGGGTCCTCGAAGATGGCACGGTCAAGATCATGGATTTCGGTATTGCCAAGTCCATTCTTGCAGCCAGCAAGCTGACCCAGACCGGCATAGCCCTCGGCACAGCGGGTTATCTCGCCCCGGAACAGATCCAGGGCCGTACCGTCGATGCGCGTACCGATATTTTTGCGGTCGGCGTTGTCGCCTTCGAACTGGTGACCGGTACTCGACCTTTCGAGAGCGCGACTCTTTCAAATGTGCTTTACAAGATCCTCAACGAGGAGCCTGAGTACCCGCCCGAAGTCGATGGCGTTTGCTCACCAGAGCTGCAGGCGGTTCTTCGCCGCTGCATGGCAAAGAAGCCCGAAGAGCGCTATCAAACTGCGGCCGAGCTGCTCGCCGACCTCCGGGGCATCGCCCTCACAGCGACCCCGGAAGTGGCTACGAGCAAGGATCTCACTACCGGCGTGCTTCGCCGGGCGATGCGTGGTATGCCGACCCCAACCGCTGACAATCCCAATCAACCCACACGTCGGGTAGCCACCCCGAGGTCGCAACCAACCACGCCGGCACCGCCGCCGACACCCCAGAACACGAGGCTCCACCGTACGCCAGAAGTCCGCGGCGACGACTCGGAGCGGCGAAGCCCTGTAGTGTACATCTTCGCCATTCTCGTGGTGCTTCTGATTGCCGCAGCCGCCCTCATGTACTTCTCGAAGGAAGCGCAGCAGCTTGTCTTCGGTGACGCGGGCCCGCCGTGGATACCTACGCCGACGCCGACCGCCACACCAACGGCAACCTACACCCCGACTGGAACCGAGACTCCGAGCCCAACAGAAACCCCGGAGCCCAGTCCAACCGCGACACCTGCTCCGGTCGACGTTCGCCTGATCGTCGACCCACCAGCCGAAGTCACGGTCAACGGAAGAACATTCGAGAGCGGTCGAACACCTGGCGGATCCATTCGTTTAACCCCGGGAACGCACACGTTTACCCTTTCGCTCCCCGATTTCCCGACCACGACCCTGACTCGAGAGATCACGTCGACGACGAGGACGATTTCGCTTACTCTGGAGATAGGCCTTCTGACCGTCACCGTGGACCCCCAACGTGCACCGCCCGGTGGCGTCGCTTTCCTCGACGGTGAAGCTCTCGGGCCGGTGCCTTTGGTACGGCGCAAAGTGCCGGCTGGTGAGCATGAACTCGTCGTTCGATGGAATGGCACCACGCCATTCCGCAAGCAGATCGTCGTTCCGCGCCTCCCAAATCCGGCACTGATCGTTCCCTCGGTGGCGCCGCCGGGGTGACGGGCAGAAACCACCAGATTGACTGACCATCGTGCTCGTGCTCAGTCCCGAAGGGACGGTGCTCGTAATCGCAATCGAATGTCCGACCGTGGACTCTCGTGGCAGCAAGACTCGATTTCGAGCACGAGCACGATCGTCGGAAGTTGCCGAGTCAGGCTGTCAAGGGTAGAGTTGTCGGATGTACGGAACCACCCTTCGACCCATTGCGGGCGTCTTGGCGCTGCTCATCCTTCTCCCAGTTTTTGGCGGCGCCCAGAGCGCCACCCCAAGTGAAGAATCGGCCCTCCAGGCCTACCGTGCGGGTGAAATCGATCGCGCGGTCGATCTCTATACCAAGGCGCTGTCTGAAACAGACGATCCGAATCACCGTGCTCGACTCCAGGTCCAGATCGCGTGGAATCTCTTTTTTCTCGGCCGCAGCGAAGAAGTGAAGACTCACCTTCGCGCTGCGTTGGTGGAGGACCCCAACCTGGCCCTCGACGACGCCTACTACAACCAGGAGTTTCTCGATCTCATCGAGCGGGCAAGGCGTTCCAATTTTGAATCGGCAGCGAGCGGAGCCTCTCCGCCGCCCGATCTCGAGGCAACAGTAGCTGGTATCAGCGACAGGATAAGCCAGAAAACCGACCTCGAGGGAGCTCTCGTTGACGTCGATCGGCTGCTCGAGGCCTATCCCCGGGACGGAAGACTCATTCCGCTCAAGGTCGAAGTGCTGCGCCAGCTGGGGCGCCTCGACGAGGCCGAAAGCCTGAGTCTTTCCCACGGAGTGGGGATTGATAGTGGGAGCTTCGAGGACAGCTATTCGGTTCCCGATCTCATTCTCCGCGCCAACCGCCTTCTCGAAGAGGGAGACTCGACGACTGCCCTCCAGCTCTTGCGACAAGCTGTGAATCGCCAACCGAACAACTCTTATGCATTGGAACTCATGGCCGAAGCAGCAATGCAAACTGCAGACTGGCAGTCGGCGGAGTTTGCCCTCAAATCCGCGCTCGGGCTGCAACCCGACAACATCGGCCTCAAGCTCCGACTCGGCGAGGTCTACCTGGCGACCTACGAGGCTTCGGCCGCCAGAGATATCTTCAAGTCGCTCACAGAGCTGTATCCCACGTCGGATCGCGCCTGGGCCTCACTCGGCCTCCTCGAGGCGCGCCTCCATAATTTCGAGAGGGCGCTCGATGCACTCGGCCACGCACTGACTGAGAACCCGATGCTCCCCGCCGTGCAGCTTGCGAACGGCGAACTGCTTCTCCTCGAAGGAGATTATGAGGCGGCGCTAGCATCGTTCGAGGCTGCCCAAAAACTCATGCCCAACGATCCCCAACTCGAGGCCCGCCATGGTCAGGCCCTGCTCGCCGCCGGGAAACACGCCGAGGCTCTCATTCATCTGCGGGCGGCGGTCGAAGGCGGATTTGACGCCGCAGAGGTCCAGCGCTCACTGGCCCTCGCCCTGGCCCTCAACGAAATGTACTCGGAAAGCCGTCGGGTGCTCGGTGCCACAGAGGAAGATCCGAACGGCGACTACGACGTGATCGCTGGGTATCTTGAATTGCAGCGCGGTCAATACCCAGAGGCCGAGGCGACGTTCAAGTCGGTTGCTGATGCCAGGTCGAGCGACCCCGCCTCTGTCAACCTTCTGGCCGCATCCATCTATCCACAGGCACGTTTCGAGGAGGCGGTGATCCTTCTCATGCTCTCGCACGAGCTTGATCCCTCACTGGCGACGGTTAACACCAATCTGGAAAAGGCACGTGCCGCGAGAGCGGCCGAAATCCTCGCCGAAAACGCAATGCCCGTAAAGGCCCTGCCGAAATAGACGTCAAAGACCTTCGAGAAAAGCGACGATGGACCTCGCCACGTCGGCGGGGCGGTGATTCTTTTCGTAGGCTGCGCGGGCTGCACGCCGCCGAATTTCCCATGCCGCTCCGCCGGCGTGAGCATTCGCCAGGAGGCGCGCGAGCTCGGCTGGCGCAGACGCCCCGGGCGTAATTCGCGGAGCCGCTTCTTCCGGCCATTCAAGGAATTGGCGCAAGCCGCTCACCGCCACCGGGGTACCAGCCGCCATGAAGCGAACTGCTGCCGCCGACGTTTCACCCGCGGATGGCGTTCGCAGAACGACACCCAAGTCGGCGGCCGCCGGAATCGCCGGAAAGGCCTCAGGTTCGACCCACCCGGTAGCCCTCACGGATCCCTCTATTCCGACCGCCGCGGCTGCGCTGCGAACGTTCTCCACTCCTCGTCCCTCGCCGGCCAGGAGCAATCGCACCGGCACTCCCATCTTCTTGGCGGCGGCAACTCCAGTGAGGATGTGCTCGAGGCCTTTCTCGGGAGTCAGGAAACCGAGGTGCATGAGAACAACTTCGTCCGGCAGGATTCCCATCCGCCCACGTTCCGCCGCGCGGACCACGTTCCCCGGATCGGCGACCGCTAACCCGACGCGTGCCCTTGGGAGATTCGGAAATTCGCGCGCCATCACTCTCTCACCCCACCGCGAATGGACAATGACACCCTTCACCGAATCCATGAACGCGCCACGGGCAGGAAAGAAAAATGGATCGATCGGGCCCGTCAGGCCGAGTCGTCGCGCGCGGGCAAGTGCGGTTCCGGCTTCGCCATGTGCCTCGTGCAATCCGGTCTCAAGCAATACTGCGTCCCCATCAGCCGCCTCTACCAGAAGATGGTGAAGCACAAGATCATGAAGAACCGCGACGGTCTTCGGCCCGTGCAGGCGTTCGAGCAGCCACGTGTGATGGAAATTGTTGCCGAGGTGAATCAACGACACCTCATCGACTTCCGCGGTGGTATCCGTTTTCACGATCTCGACGCCGTTTCCAAACGTCCAGAGATCTGGCTGAATGCCCTCGGGCGGCGCCAGGACTCGCACCCTCGCTCTCATTCCAAGCTCCCCCAATAGCTCGACCGCATAATCACTCACACCCGAACGAGTCGGAGGAAGCGGCGAGCCCCAGAGGATCTTCATTGCAGCAAATTAGCACATGGCAGAACAATGAATTCGAAATTCGGAATTCGGAGTTCGGAAATCCGCCGCACGGCTGGGTGTCATTCAACAGTCGGGATATGATCTCTAGGTGAAGCTGAGCCGCTTTCTTCTCATCGCTCTCTATTTGGGCTATCTCGTGAACGCCGGCTTGATGCTCATCATTTTGCCCTGGTCGGTGACCTGGGGCCTGTTGTTGTCCCGGTTTCCATTGCCCATGGCTGGCCTGCTCGATTCGCCCTGGTTGCGCGGACTTCTTGCTGCTTTTGGTGTTCTCCACCTGATGCTCGTGGCGTGGGAACTCTTCAACCCAACGCTATTGACGCCGGTGAACGCCGCTCAGACGCCGTCTCAGAAAGGCGACCAGTCTTGATCTGAGGCTTCGACAGGCATAGACTTGCGCATGTGGGGCGCCGTGTTCTGATCGTCGACGATGAGCCGTATATTCGGCGCATCCTGTCGTTCAAACTTCGCCGGGAGGGCTTTGCGACCTTTGAGGCACCGTCCGCCGAAGCAGCAGAGATTGTGCTTGCCGAGCGCGAGGTGGATCTGGTGCTGCTCGATGTGGCCCTCGCAACACCCACAAACGGTTTCGATCTCGCGGCCGGGCTGCGCCGCAACGCGAAAACCCAACATCTGCCGATCATCATGCTCACGGCCCGCGGCTTTGCCTCCGATGTTCTTCGGAGTCGCGAGGTTGGCGCCGCCGGCTACATCACCAAGCCGTTCACCGCGGAAGAAGTCATCCGCCGAGTTCGGGCCTTTCTCGGCTAACCTACCTACGGCGTTTGTTCCACCCCAGCTTCCGTTTTGAACCGCTAAGACCGCCAAGAGCGCAAAGAAGATGATTTGTGTGAATCGTGAATTAGAAAAATTCCTATGCGATGTCTTTGCGAGCTTTGCGGTCTTTGCGGTTTGTGGTGGGCGGGTGGTCCCCATTACCATTGCGTAGGTGTTAGTCAAAGCCTTGACGCGATTGCCCGCCGCGCGTAGGCTCGCATGCCGGAGAACGCTTGATGTACCGAAAAACACTGAACCTACCCAAGACAAGTTTCTCGATGCGCGCGAAGTTGCCGCAACGGGAGCCGGAGATGCTGAAACACTGGGACGAGATCGACCTCTACGGTAAAATCCGGGAGGCTCGCAGGGGCTCCCCCAGGTTCATTCTCCATGATGGCCCACCCTACGCCAACGGATCGATTCACGTCGGAACCGCGCTCAACAAGATCCTCAAAGATATCGTCGTCAAATCGCGAACGATGTCAGGCTTTGACAGTCCATATGTCCCGGGCTGGGATTGTCACGGGTTGCCCATCGAGCACCAGGTCGACAAGAAGCTCGGCGCGAAGAAACTCCAAATGGGTGTCCCCTCCATCCGCCGCGCCTGTCGAGAATATGCTGAACGTTGGTTCAAGGTGCAACGCAAAGAATTCGTACGCCTCGGAGTGCTGGGGCAATGGAATGATCCATATCTGACGATGGACCACGAATATGAGGCCGAAATCGCCTCTGCTCTGCACGGCTTCATGCTCGCGGGTTACGTAACACGGGGTTTGAAGCCGGTCCATTGGTGCTCGGAATGCCGCACTGCTCTCGCAGAGGCGGAAGTCGAGTACAGCGACCACACCAGCCCCTCGGTGACGGTCGCCTTTGCCCTAGATGACGACGCGCGCGAAAGACTCGAAATCCCTACCGGGCAAGATGCTGCAGCGTTGATCTGGACGACGACCCCGTGGACCCTTCCAGCCAACCTCGCCATCGCGCTCCACCCGGATTTCGAATATCTTCTGGTGCGCGCGGATGGTCGTGTATGGATCGTCGCCGCCGAGTTGCTGGAGGCCAATGCCCAAGCGGCCGGGTGGGCCGAGCATGAAACGATCAAAGTGTTCAAGGGTGGTGTTCTCGAAGGGGCCCACTACGTGCATCCGCTGACTCATCGCAAGGGTCTTTTCATCATCGCTCCATATGTGACCCTCGAGCAGGGCACCGGGCTGGTCCACACCGCTCCCGGTCACGGTGCCGAGGATTACGTTGCCGGCGTCGAGTACGGCCTCGAGCCATATGCGCCGGTTGACGACGACGGAAAATTCACCGACGACGTCGAGGACTGGGCAGGCCTCCACGTTCACGAGGCCAACGGGCCGATTGTCGACAAGCTGCGCGAACTCGGGGTTCTCCTCGCCCACACCGAGGTTTCTCACTCCTACCCCCACTGTTGGAGGTCGAAGAATCCTGTCATCTTCCGTGCCACCAACCAGTGGTTCATCCGCATGGATCGACAGGAGCTCCGCGAGCGGTCGCAGGCCGCTCTCCACGATGCCAACTGGATCCCCCACTGGGGTGAGGCCAGGATCAACGGCATGGTCGAAAGCCGACCCGATTGGTGCATCTCACGGCAACGGATGTGGGGTGTTCCGATTGCTGTCTTGACCTGTGAGGCTTGCGGAGCCGCCACCATCGACGAGACCGTCTTCGACCACATTCGTCGCACCTTTCTCGAGGATGGGTCCGATGCCTGGTACGAGAAGGAGACTACCGAGCTCTTGCCGCCGGGTTACTCCTGCGGTGCATGCAGCGCGACATCATTCCGAAAGGAAACTGACATCCTCGACGTCTGGTTCGACTCGGGAGTCAGCCATCTCGCGGTCTGCGACACCGAGCGTTACGGGCTTGACTGGCCGGCAGATCTCTACCTCGAGGGCCAGGATCAGTACCGGGGGTGGTTCCAATCCTCGCTCGTGGCCTCGGTCGGTCTCAAAGGCTCTCCCCCGTTTAGGGAGGTCGTGACACACGGTTTCGTGGTCGACGCCGAGGGACGCAAGATGTCCAAATCGGTGGGCAACGTCGTCACCCCGAACGAGCTCCTCACAAAGTATGGCGCAGACATCTTGCGCCTGTGGACCGCGATGGTCGATTTCCGCGAAGACATCCGCATTTCAGAAGAGATCATGGCTCGCAACGCCGAGGCCTATCGCAAAATTCGCAACACCCTTCGGTTCCTTCTCGGCAATCTCGCCGATTTCGACCCGGAGAAGGATGCGGTGGCTGAAGCGGAGCTGGTCGGCCTCGATGCATATATGCTGCAGTCAGCACGGCGCCTCGCCGAAGAGGTCGCCAAGGCCTATCAATCGTACGAGCTGTCATCGCTGTCGCATCGTATCCTCAACTTCAGCACGGTGGACCTCTCGAGTCTCTACCTCGACGTCAACAAGGACAGGCTCTACTGCGATTATCCAGAGGATCCCGCACGGCGAGCCACCCAGACGGTGATCTACCGCATTGCCGAGACGCTTGCGACCCTGCTTGCTCCGGTGCTGTCCTTCACAGCGGAGGAGGTGTGGGAACACCTTCCCGGCGATCGCGAAGAATCGGTCCATCTCGCGACCTTCGCGGTGCCGTCCTCTGACCAGACCGCAGAGTCCCCCCTCGATCAGCCTGTCAAGCGCCTCTTGAGTCTTCGCGACAGCATCCTCGCAGAGCTCGAGGAGCTTCGTCAGGCTGGGACCATCGGCAAAAGCGAGGAGGCTCAAATGGTCTTTGCCGGAGACACTTCGGCCGTGGTCGAAGATCTCGCCATCACCGGCATCGACCTCGCCCAGTTCCTCATCGTCTCTGACGCCCGCGAGGGAGCCATCGACGGCAATGGATCCGAGGTCGCCGCCTACCCCGGCCTTCTGGTTGGTGTCTCGCCATACGAGGCGCACACCTGCAGCCGCTGCTGGCGCCGGGTGGAGCAGCCGGTCGAAGACACCCAGCTCCCAGATCTCTGCGAACGCTGTCACGGAGTCGTGGGCCGTCTTCTCCAGGAGGGGCGCGCCGAGCTTCGCGAGGTTGACGGCTGATGCGTGGCGTCTTGCCATGGATAGCCGCGTTCCTGGTGGTGGCCGCCGACCGCATCACCAAAAGCATGATCCTCGCTCGCATCGAGCCGGGTTCCTGGATCGAAGTCATGCCCGGTTTCGCCCTCACACATATCCACAACCGAGGCATTGCCTTCAGCCTCTTCGCCGGTGGCGGTCCGTTGACCCGAATGGTGCTCCACCTGGTGATATTCACATCGGTCGTCATCATCGCCGCGATGGTCGTCCGACACGGCCACCACAGCCGCCTCGGCGGCCTGGCGTTCGGTTTGATTCTCGGCGGGGCGGTCGGTAATCTCATCGATCGGGTGCTCTACGGGGCGGTGGTCGATTTCGTACACGTTTGGGTGAAGATCGGCGGGCGGACCTGGTCTTGGCCGGATTTCAACGTCGCCGACGCTTCGATCACCATCGGCGCCCTGCTACTCATCGCCAACGAGTTCAGAACCCAACCACCCGAGCCGGAAGATGCACCCGATTCTGTTTGATTTCGGTTTTTTCCAGCTTCCGTCGTACGGAGTGCTGCTTGCAACCGCGGTCATTGTTGCGCTGTGGACCTTGCGTCTGCGCGCCGACCGCGCTGGTATGAATGGGACTCAACTGGTGGACTTCGGTCTGTGGCTCGTCATCTGGGCTCTGATTGGAGCCAAGCTGCTGCTGATCCTCGTCGAGTTGCCGCGCTACATCAGAGACCCCGCATCCATCCTCGGAACGATCCGCGCGGGCGGCGTCTTTCTTGGGGGTTTCTTGGCCGCAGTTGTCGCAGCAGTCATCCTCCTCCGGCGCTACAACCTTCCGACTTTACCGACATTCGATGTTCTCTCGCCGTCGCTCGCTCTTGGCCACGCAATCGGCCGCATCGGCTGTCTGCTGGCAGGATGCTGCTGGGGCGCGGCATGCGATTTTCCGTGGGCAATCACCTATTCGAGTCCGATAGCCGCCGAGAATCTCGGAACCCCCCTTCACCAGCATCTCCATCCGTTTCCGGTCTACTCCTCACTCTTCAACTTCGGCTTGTATGCGCTGCTGGCCAGCTATTACAGGCGCAGACCGGCTGCGGGACGCGTTTTCGCCACCTACCTATTGCTTTACGGCACCGGCCGCTTTCTCCTCGAGTGGACCCGCGGTGACGCCATCCGTGGTTTTGTCTTTGGGGGCGCCCTCTCGACCAGCCAGCTCATCTCGGCCGCCTTGATCATCATTGGTACCGGCCTCCATTTCTGGATCGGTCGGCGTAGAGCGGCGTGACAACCCGTCATGAATTCCTGGTCCCGGAAAGTCTGGAAGGCACTCGACTGGATCGCTGCCTTGCGAAGCTCAACCCGGACTGGACCCGTTCCCGTGCCCGCAAACTGATCGACGAAGACCTAGTCCTCGTCAACAACGCTTCGGGCAAGGCCTCAACTTTGGTCCACACCGGCGACACGGTAGTGGTCGACGAACCACCGCCTCGCCCCCTCGATGTAGATCCGGAGGACATCCCACTCGCCATAATTCACGAGGATCAGGATCTCTTGTTGATCAACAAACCGGCCGGTCTCGTCATCCATCCTGCGGCGGGAAACCCCTCCGGAACCCTGGTCAACGCCCTTCTCCATCACTGTCAGGATCTGTCAGGAATCGGCGGCGTCGAGCGCCCCGGCATCGTCCACCGACTTGACAAAGACACGACTGGGATCATGATCGTCGCCAAATCCGATCGCGCCCACCTCGCGCTGTCGATCGCCTTTCGCCAGCACACAATCCGCAAGACCTATCTCGCTGTCTGTTACGGAGCGCCGACTACCGGCGACGGCGTTGTGGATGCGTCAATTGACCGCCACCCGCGCAACCGTAAGGAGATGGCGGTGGTCCGCGAGGGCCGGCCCGCCCGCACCCTTTATGAGGTCGAGGAGCGTTATGCAGGAACCTCGATGTTGAGTTGCCACCCAGTCACGGGTCGCACCCACCAAATCCGGGTCCACATGGCTCATATCGGCCATGCCATCATCGGCGACCCACTCTATGCAGGTCGCCAGTGGCGGAATCTTTCGGATCCACGCATACAGTCGGCCTGCCGGAGTTTTCCACGTCAGGCCCTGCACGCTCGACGCATCGCCTTCGAACATCCGGTGACCAAGGAGTTGGTCGAATTCGAAGCCCCCTTCCCCCCCGACCTCGAAGAACTCCTTCAAGTGTTGCGCTCATCCGCTGATTGAGACGATTTACTCCAACAAACAGCTTTGAAAGCGCGAAGACGCAAAGAGCGCAAAGATTTTCATTTTTGTCTTGTTCATGAAAAGGATTTTCTTTGCGCGGGTGGGCGGCTTGGCGTCTTTGCGTTAACAACACCGTGGCAATCAGACTATCTACCAAGAGACCTGAGCAATTGATGACGGAGGATTTCCGGGGTGCGGGGGTCGGCGACGACGAGTTCGAGGTCTTCGACGGTGTCGATATCAACCAGCTCTTCGAGTTCCGACCAGGTACCGCCGAGAGCCGATATCCGCTTTCGGGTTCGCGCGAGCGTTTCAGGGCTCGACCACGGTATGCGTGCAAACATCGCGAGACCGGGCGGGCGCTGCGCGACAAGCCAGTAGCCGCCGTCAGTGGCGGGGCCAAGCACCGAATCGACCCCACCGAGCTCTGCCGACGCCTTCGCGATATGGGTGGCTCGAAACCATGGGCAGTCGGAACCGACTATCACGACCCGCTGCTCCCCTTGCGAAAAACGACGGGCAAAGGCGTCATCCATCCGATCGCCGAGATCGCCACCCCGTTGGACCTCTACCGGCACAACCAGGTTTCTGGCCCAGGAGCCCGACGGTTCTTCCGCCAGCGACAACACCACTCTCGCACCGCTGTTCTGAGCGGTTTCCAGAGTGTGCTCGAGAACCGTCGCATAGACTCGCGCCGCGGCTTCGGGCCCGATTCCGGTGGCCAGGCGGCTCTTCACCTCCCCCGGGATTGGCTCGCGCCCGAAAACCACAAGGCAGGTCTTCACCGTACGTTCCCGTACCAGCGCGCCAGAGTCTGCGGATCGACCCCGAACCGAAAAAGGGTGGGAAAGGTGGCCAACAAGAGAGTGGTCTTGAACGGCTCTCTCTCGACCCGGCGGGCCGTTGTTTGGATCTCGAGGGGAAGGCGTTGCACACGTCCCAGTTTCCGGCAGGAGCGGGCAAAAGCGACATCCTCCATCAGTGGAATCTCGGGAAATCGGCCCGCGTTTTCAAATACCTCGCGGCGAACAGCGAACCCCTGATCGCCGTAGGGCAGCCCGAGACCGCGAGAACGGAGATCGAAAACCCGAAGCCACAACCGATGCAATGTTGACGGCTCCGATATCCCGGATGGTAGGGTCCGGAGCCGGAAACAGGCGAGTGAGACGTCCTCATCATCGAGGATACGGCTGAGAGCCGGCACCCAACCCTCCGGTAGGCGGCAGTCTGCGTGGAGGAAAAGCAATTTATTGGAGGAGGTTGCGCTCGCCCCGAGGTTGAGCTGAGAGCCGCGCCCACGGGCACCGGTCACCACGCGCACTCCCCTGCTCCGCGCATGCTCCCGTGTCCGGTCACTGCTGCCACCGTCTGAAACGATGACCTCAACCTCCTCGTGAATCCCCACCGATTCGAGGCAGCCGCCGACCGAGAACTCCTCGTCAAGGGTCGGGATGACGACCGTCAGTTCCACGTCAATTTCTCCTCCCACCATTGTGGGCCCAGATTCTAACTCGGGTTGATATCATTCTCTGAATGGAACGAATCGCCGCACTCGACGAAATCCCCACCGAAGGTCTCCGATTCAATTACCGCGAAGGACCATTCGAAGAGGAAGGCATCCTCCTGAAATTGGCCGATGGTAAGGTCCGCGCCTACAAGAACGAATGTCGGCATCTACCGATGCGGCTCGATGATCGGGAACCGAGGGAGTTGTGGGACCCGAGCCGCCGTTACATCGTGTGCTCATCACACGGTGCAAGATACCAACCGAGCGACGGCCTGTGTGTTGGCGGTCCTTGCGAAGGTTCGCACCTCAGATCTCTTCCGATCGAAGTCCAGGACGGCGATGTCTTCCTCGATACGTCCAAAGTAGGCGGCTTCTTCAACGTCTAACGTAGCCATTTCTTTGAGAAGCGCGCTGAGGCATCGATGACACAGGTGCCACCCTTCGCATTGTTCGAGTCCTTCGCTTCCCAACCCAACAATGCAATCAGAGCGAACAATGCGAAGAGTGGCACCTCGCCCGCCGAAGCACGAAGGGCTGACCGTCGGGTCAGAGGGTCCTTACAAATTCCTCCATACGGTCGAAAGCTTCACCAATCGAATTCACGCTCCACAGGAGCGGCTGGTAGCTTGTGATCGGGTAGGTCGTGTCCTTGGCCTGCCCGGGATCGAAACGCCGAATCTCGACTTCTCCCGAAAGAGAGTGCTCGAGCTCACCAAAGCTCGACAGCAGACCGGCACCGTAAGCGCGCAGCTCTCCGTCCTCCAAAAGCACCCCGTATTCGATCGTGAACCAGTAGAGGGTCGCCAACTGCTCGACCTGGTCATCGTTGGCGCGCAGCGATCCTTCACCGATTTTCTGCGACAGATCGGCAAACTCCGGGATTGCCAGCATCGGCGCATGACCCATCAGCTCGTGGATAATGTCGGGTTCCGGCGTGTAGAGCGGCTGCGAGTGGTGACGGATGTACTGCGTCGCCGAAAAAACGCGGCGCGAAAGCGCTCCCAGGAACTGGCGCGCAGAGACCAAGCCGGCAACCGGCTGCAGGCTGAATCCGGTGCGGTGGTTCAGAAAGGTGCTGACATCAGCGAGCTGCGGGACCTCGGCAGCCGAGTAGCCGATATCACCAACGACTTCGACGAACGGCCGACACGCGTGAGTAGGATAGAGAGCCGAGAGCTGTTCGAAGACGGTCGCCCAGGTCGAGCGCTCGGAGTCGGAGTATTCGACTCTCTCGGGTGGCTCCCCGGAATCGAGTGGCGGAGCGAGGAGAGCGATCTCGTCTCGACGCCGACGGTAGTCGGGGTCATTGAATCCCGGATGGTCCGCTTCCAACTCGACGATGTGCTCTGCCATGTTCCTCCCGAATTGATTCCTACTGACGCACTATCGCACGTCGCCGAAACGACTTGCAAGGTGCCTCGCGGCACGAATGGATGCTCGATACTGGATACTCGTTACTCGATACACGATCCGCCCAACCTTTAAAGCGCGAAACAGCTTCGACGACACCGGTGCCACTCTTCGCATTGTCATCATCGCCTAGCCATCCGCATCGCGCAGGCGACAATGCGAAGGGTGGCACCTGATACACCGAAGCGAGAAGCGCTTTCCGGGTTCGAAGCTCTCACCGCCAAAATCTCGAACACGGAAAAATCGTCGGATTGCCGCGCAAATTGGTTAATCTGAGAGCGGGAGGACCGTTTCATGGTTGACGACAGAAATGAGGAGGGACGCGTGGAAGCTGCTCTCGCCAATCCTGAAATGCAATCCACTGGATGGCTCGAAACGATATACCGCGAGGACGCCACTGTGGTTCTGCAGGCTGCTTATCGGGTCACCGGAAACGCCGACGACGCGGAGGATGTTCTTCAGACCGTTTTTACCCGCCTCGCAAATCGCGAACGACCACCGGATTTTTCGACCGGTTCGCGGGCCTACCTCCGGCGAGCGGCGACCAATGCCGCCCTCGATATTGTCCAATCGAGGTACGTCCGAAGCGGCGTGTCACTGGAAATCACCGGTGAAGACGTGGAGCGCGATCCAGGGCCCGCGCCCGATCGACAGCACCATGGTCGTCAGCTTCAACAACAACTCCGCCGGGCGCTGTCGAAAATCAGTCGTCGAGGAGCCGAGATCTTCGTGTTGCGCTACTTCGAAGGCCTGGACAACACCGAGATCGCTGCCCAGCTTGAAACCACAACCAACACCGTCGCGGTGACCCTTCACCGCGCCCGCGCCCGCCTCAAAGAAGAGATGGGCGAGTTCATGGGAGGACTGCAATGAGCGACCGTCATCACGACAACGACCGCATCGATCGTGCCGCAGAAGAGATCCGCGCACGGAAAATTGATGACGCGACTGCCCACCGGATCATCGACAAGGTCGGGGAACGACTCGGCATCGGCCGCGAAAACCATCGGCCACTGAGTTCCTGCGCGGACTTCCAATCAGAGATCCCGTCCTTTGTTTCCGGCAGTCTCCCCGAGGCGAGGGCCCTTTTGGTGGGCGACCACACCCGTGAGTGTGTTCCCTGCCGACGCGTCCTGATGGAGGCCCGCGGCGGCGCTTCTCCGGTATTCCCACATCGTTCCAAAAGGGAAACTCCCGGTTGGCTGAGTCCCGCACTCCGCGTGGCGGCTGCTGCGATTCTCCTGCTCGGAGGTTTCGCGACGGTTCGCGCCATCGGCAACATGATGATCGACCACAACCTCCGGGCCAGCGTCGAGACCGTCGACGGCTCCCTCCAGTTGGTCGAAAGCGACTCGAACCAAGCGCTCACCGCCGATGCCGAGGTTCGCTCTCGCCAGGTGCTGCGCACCGCCAGCAATTCGGGTGCAATGCTCCACCTCGCTGATGGCTCATTGATCGAAATGGACGAACGGTCTGAACTCCATCTTCGTGCCTCACGGCGTGGTACGACCATCGATCTCGCCCGAGGCAACATCATCGTCCACGCAGCCGACCAGGGCGGTGGACAACTGTTTGTCGCCACCAACGACTGCGAGGTTGCGGTCAAGGGAACCATTTTCGCCGTCAACCACGGCCTCAAGGGTTCGAGGGTTTCGGTCATCGAAGGCGAGGTTGAGGTGACCGAGGGCTCATCCAGCGCGCTCCTCCACCCGGGCGACCAGATCACCACCGGCGACCGCTTGCGGCGGGTGCCGCTCGAGGAGGAGATTTCCTGGAGCCGTGATGCCGTCAAGCACAAAGCTCTCCTTCGCGAGCTGACGGATCTACGCCGTGTGATCGCCGACGCGGTCGACCACGCGCCACCGAGAACATCGACCTTCCTCCTCGATCTCGCTCCCGGAGACACCCTTGTCTACGCCGCGATGCCCAATATTTCCGGAGATCTCGACGAGGCCCGTGCCGCCTTCTACGAGCGGCTGGTTTCGAGTGAGGTGTTGGCCGAGTGGTGGCAGGAAAATGTTGTTGCGCATGGTGCTGACGAAGAGATCGATCAGCTCCTCGACCGTCTGCAGCCGATTGGCGAAGCCATCGGTGCCGAGGCGATCGTCACCGTGCCCCTTTCAGCCATCCGCGAGCAAGGCATGCCCATCTTCATGGCCGAGCTCGATGATCCGTCGATTTTCATCGATCTGCTGGCGGACGTCATCGCGGAAGCCAACGCCGAGGCCGGTGATCAGATTGTTGCCGTCCTGGTCGATGATCCGCAGACCACCTCCGCCGGAACCGCTGAAGTTTTCATGTGGGTCGAAGGAAATCTCTTTGCTGCGACCGGCAGTCTCGCCGCGCTCCAGGAACTCGCGGGTCGCGTGGATGACCCGGCAGCGCGCTCATTTGTGGGTTCCCGGTTGCACACTCAGCTCACCGAAATCTATGCCGGCGGAGTGTCCTGGCTCCTGGGAGCCGATCTTGCCGCTGCCATCGTCGAGGGTACGAGCGGGATTTCAGCAGAACAGGCGGGTAACATGGATCGCCTCGGGATGCTCGACGCGACCACGATGGTGATCGAGCGACACCGGGACGGCGAATGGTACGCCACCAACGCCGAGGTCCGGTTCTCCGAACAGCGCCGCGGCATGGTGGCGTGGCTTGCGGAACCTGCACCCATGGGCAGCCTCGAATTTGTGTCACCAGACGCCTACGTCGCAGCCTCAGCCGTCACCAAGGACGCAGCAGAGATGTTTGACGATCTTCTCGGTTTTGCAGCGGCCCAGAACGCGCAGGCCGTAGAGCAGCTTCAGGTCATTCAGCAGATCATCGACATCGACCTACGTGAGGATTTCGCGGCCACCATCGGCGGTGAGGCGACCTTTGCCCTCGACGGTCCGATGTTGCCGGTTCCGTCCTGGAAGCTGATCGTCGAGGTCTACGATCCCGGCACCCTGATCCACACCATAAAACGTGCGGTGGACCTAATCAACTTGAAGCTTGCCGCCGAAGACACACCCGGGTTGGTGTTCGAGACATCGGAGGGATCCGGGCGCACCTACTACTCCATCAGCCGTGAAGGACTCGACTTCAATATCGTGTTCACGACCATTGATGGATACCTCGTGGCGGCACCGAGTCAGGCCCTTATCGACCAGGCGATCGACTATCGCGCCGCCGACGTTACCCTCACCCGCTCTGGCGTCTTCCAGTCGTTGCTCCCGGACAATGGTTTCTCGGACTGCTCGGCCCTCGTCTACCGCGATCTCGGGTCCTTGATCGATGCGATTCCTCCAGAGATGCTGGGAGAGCTCGAGTTCGCCGACGCCCTGAGCGACGGTCTGAGTCAGGGTCTCGTGTGTGTCTTTGGTGAGGATGATCGCATCACCGCTTCCGCGACGGGTGGGAGCCTCATCGGGCTTGCCTCCACACTTGGTATCTCCGGTGCCGCATATGCACCGCAGAACGTGGTCGAAGGGAGCGAAGAAGCGGAAGCTGTATCATCACTCTGATGAGTCAGCCCGAAAGCCCTATCACGCCCGCGATCGAACTCGAGGGTCTCACCGTCAATCTCGGTGGGCGGCCGATCCTGATCGATCTGTGCGCGTCTCTTCGGGGGCGCGCAATCGGTCTCCTCGGACCCAACGGCGCCGGCAAGACGACCCTGCTCCGGACCCTGCTTCAATTCTTTCCGACGACGAACGGAAGCGCCCGGGTGCTCGGCTTCTCGCTGGAAAACGAGGGCAAAGAGCTCCGCGCCCAGGTTGGCTACATGCCCGAGAACGACTCCTTTGTCGCGGGCATGACAGCAGTCCACTTCGTGCGTCTGATGGCCGAGCTCAGCGGCCTGCACCCCGAGCCGGCCCTGGAACGGGCGCATGAGACCCTTTTTTACGTAGGTCTTGGCGAGGCGCGATATCGCAAGCTCGGGACCTTCTCCACCGGCATGAAGCAGATGGTCAAGCTTGCCCAGGCGCTGGTCCACGGTCCACGGCTCCTGATGCTCGACGAACCCACGAACGGTCTCGACCCACCGGCCCGCAAGCGCATGCTCGATCTGATCACGGATATTCGAGATCGCGGCGAAACACAGATTCTCCTGTCGTCGCATTTGTTGGGCGACGTGGAGTCGGTTTGCGACGAGGTCCTGATCCTCAAGGACGGTCGTATCGCGGCCAGCTGCGATCTCGAAGCTGAACGCAGCGCCAACCGCTCGTTTGTCGAGGTCGAACTCCAGACCGCAGACCAGCGCTTCGTCGACGAGCTGACTGAGCTCGGTTGCGAGCTTGCCACGCACGACCTCGGACGTCTCAAGCTCGTCCTGCCAGAGGGCCGAACTGTACGGGACCTCTACGAGATCGCGAACCGCCTCGGTGTCGGCATCCGTCACCTCGACCTCAAACGTGATTCCCTGCAGGACATTTTTCTGCGCGCCATGGAGGGCGACAATGGCGGTCTATGAGCGCACCTGGCGCCGCTATCTCGGCGAGCTGACTCCGCTGCGGTGGCGCTGGCTGGTCGTGACCCGTTACGCCCTGGCCGACGCTTTCGCGTCGCGCCTCTTCACCGCCTTTTACGCACTTTGCTTTCTGCCGTCGGTGGTCGGGCTTTTCTTCATCTATCTGAGTCACAATATGTCCCTCCTCCAACAGCTTGGGATGCCACCCGATCTGATGAATATGCTGACTGACAGGTTCTTCATGAATCTGTTCTCGTGGCAGGCAATCCCGGCATTTCTGGTTGCGGTCATCGTGTCGCCGAGTCTCATTGCGGCGGATTTATCGAACAACGCCCTCCCGCTCTATCTCAGCCGCCCCATCGACCGGCACGAGTACGTGCTCGGCAAGATGGCGGTGCTGGCGATTCTGCTCTCCCCGATGACCTGGGTCATGGGCCTTTCCATCTTCATCCTCCAGGCATATTTCGAGGGTGGCGGTTGGGGATTCGAAAATTACCGTATCGGTTTGGCGTATCTGGTTGGGCACCTCGCCTGGATCGTCGTCATCTCTATACTCACCCTTGCGATCTCTGCATGGGTCCGATTCAAGCCCGTGGCGCGCGGCGCCCTCTTCGCAATAATTTTCATCCTTTACTTCTTTGCTCAGGCCGTCAACGCGGTGACGCGGACTTCCTTCGGCGATCTCATCAACCTGGTTCGCGCCATGAACAGCGTTGTCATGTCGCTCTTTGGTGCTCCCACCCCGAGCGGTCTCCCCGTGTCTCTCAACTGGTTCACGCTCGTGGCCGTGACCGCCTTGAGTATCTGGCTGATCAACCGAAAGCTCCGCCCCCACGAGGTCGTGCGATGAGCGCCACCAAGATCGTCTTCCACGACGTCTCCAAATTCTACGGCGAGGTCCTGGGCGTCAACAAGGTGAACCTCGAAGTGGCACCTGGACTGACCGGTCTGGTGGGGCCCAACGGTTCCGGCAAGAGCACTCTGATGCACCTGATGACAGGCCTGCTGCGGCCGAGCCGAGGAGAGGTTTCGGTCCTCGGAGTTTCGCCTGATAGCCCGGAGGAGCTCTTTCGCCTGGTCGGCTACTGCACCCAATATGACAGCTTCCCGAACGGCTCGACAGGTCTCAGCTTCCTCCGTTTTGCCCTCTCTCTCAACGGATACTCGAAGAACGAGGCCGATGAACGCGCCTGGGCCTCGTTGTCTCGGGTCGGTCTCACCGATGCCGCCAACCGTCGGATCGCGGGCTACTCGAAGGGCATGCGGCAGCGGATCAAACTTGCGCACGCTCACTGCCACGACCCACAGGTCCTGGTGCTTGATGAACCGTTGAACGGGCTTGACCCCATGGGCCGGGCCGAGATGATCGACCTCTTCACCGCATTCGCAAAAGAAGGACGTCACGTCATCGTCTCGAGCCACATCCTGCACGAGG